>ENA-OZAC01000137-OZAC01000137.1-human-gut-metagenome-genome-assembly--contig:-NODE-137-length-41695-cov-43.378194_pt1 | contig 41695 bp, 67 predicted proteins | sample MGYA00243298_ERZ653493 | MGnify/ENA primary metagenome ERZ653493 (study PRJEB26926, sample SAMN06165177) | human gut metagenome | biome: ENVO:00009003; feature: ENVO:2100002; material: ENVO:00002003...
GCCGCCAGCGCGGCCTTGATCGTGTTTTCTTTCATGTAAAATCTCCTTTCCTGCCGCTCTGGGCGGCGTGATTACTGCGTGAATGCCTTGGCCGAAAGATTGCCGCTGTTGTCCACGGCGATGGTGTACAGGGTGCCGTCGGGGGCCTGCACAAATACGTTGGCCATGTTCTGCTTGACCTCGTCCCCGAACTGCATGGGGGTGCCCACCCACACCTGCTTATAGGTGATCTCCTGGTTCTTGGTGATGATGGCCCCGGCGGCATCACCGTTGCCCACGATACGAATGAACGCCACACTGAGATCGTTAATGGTAATACTAAAGCCCTTGCCGTCGCTGTCGAATACTGCGTCGTAGGAGGTCCCGGAGGTGGCTTTGTATGTCACAGCGCCAGTAGAAACCTTCGTGGCGTTGTACTGCACGGCAATGGGCCAGATGGAGCCGCCGCCGCTCTCAAAGGTGCCATCCGGGCAGCGCACCCGGATCACGTCCCCGGCCTTGCACCCGATGTAGCTGCTTGTCCACATGGTGTAGGTCCGCACGTCCGTGCTTTCTCCGCCGGAGCCATTGAGTCTAGTGTTGGGCTTAAAATCTGGGTCAGCCGTATTTAATGCACTCGTAAAATTCGGCTGCTGCTGGTATTCGCCCTCGGCAGCCTGGACGAACGAGGTATCCGCCGGGGTGATGGGCGCGGCGACGGGCTGCCACCATCCGGAGCCGGTCCACCACTTGGGCTTGCCCAGGCTGCTGTCCCAGACGGACATGCCCGGGTAATGCTTATCCGCGTCCAGCGTTCCGCCCTGACCGGGCAGGGCAACGGTATCCGCCAGATACTGCCGGTTTCCGCTGGCGTAGCCATCGTAGGGCGCCAGTCCGGAAGGGGTAGGATAGAAGTAACCGTTCAAGCCGTCCGTGGCCAGAAAGATTTTACTGTCCGCGCTGGGGATCGTGGCCAGCAGGTCGGGCAGCTGCCCGGTGCGACCGGCGGACCGGATGATGGAAAACCCGGTCAGAGACAGCGCAATCTGCGCGGTGGGACCGGTTACGTCCACAAGCGCTGTGTTGGTGTAGGTGTCGGCGCTGCGCTCATAGAGCTGGAGCCCGCACACGGTGACCGTTGCGCGGTTGGCCATCATGATGGGCACGCCTGCCGTCTGCCGCCAGCCGTAAAAGCCGTTAATGGTGAGATTGCTGTCTGCCCCGGCGGAGACATACACCGCCGCGTCCTTGGACTCGGCCCCGCACCCGTTGAGCACCACGCCATTGCCGGTGATGCTGAAAATCGTCCCTGTGCCGCCGTCGCAGCACACCTGCGACAGGGTGCTGTAGGCGGACTGGATGATATACGGGTTGGCCGCGCCGCTGCAATAGACCCGTTCCAGGACGGTACTGGTGCCGTAGTCGATGTGGACGGCGTTGGAGGCGCACACAAGATACAGGTCCGCCAGCCGGTTGAAAAAGCTGTGCAGCCGGATGCCGTGGCTTCCGGTGCGGATATTGCAGTGCTCGATGGTGCAGCGGCTGCGGTCGCCGTAGATGGCCCAGTGCTCCGCCGCCGTGGAGGCGTTCTTGATGGACAGGTTCCGGAGCACCGGCCCGCTGCCCTTTTCCGCGCCGTCTGTGCGGCCCAGGATGATAGCGGCGTCAATGGCTCCCCAGCCGCCGGACCAGCTGTCCACCGTGGGCATGGTTTTGGCGGCATTGCCGGTTTTCTTGATGATGGCGGTGGACGGATTCTCGCCGATCAGCGACGGACTGCGGCCCTCCCACCATTTGACGCCGTCGATGGTGGTCACCGCATCGCTGTAGGTCTGAATGACCAGCGGCGCGGTGATGATGTAGGTGCCCGCCGGGACATACACGGCCATGGCCAGCGTCGATGCAGCCATGTCAATGGCCGCCTGAATGGCCGCCGTGTCATCCGTGCTGCCGTCGCCCTTGGCCCCGAAGTCCCGGACATTGAGCATGTCCCGATACTTTTTCCGCCAACCGGTGGGCTTGCCGTCTGCATCCACGGCGGACACCATGATCTGGTCATCCGCCGCCAGACCCGACAGGCCCATGGATTTGTCAGCACTCACCCGTATGATCTCATCCTGGATAGCGTTGAGCTGTGCGGCATCGATAACCGTTACGTTATCCTCGTACACCACTTTTTCAAGAGCCATCGCTTACCACCTCCACATACAGCCCCACCAGTGCGCTCAGCGGATGATACACCGGGTTACCGGTATCGCGATTGCACAGGTACAATACGCCGTCTTGGGTGTAATACTTCCCAGCTTCTAATGCCATGTTCCCGTTGTAGGGGATAGCATCGTATTTCGTCCCCTCATGCTGTTCACAGATTTCCTCCCAGAGGCTTTCTGTGCCGGTAGAGCCTGGCGCCCAGTCATCCTGGGAGGTATGCTCCTGTCGGAGCTTCCAGAGCTTCCCGGCCCGGACTACCTTATAGCCCACCGGGCAACCATTTTCAGCAGTGTAGGCCTTCCCGCTTTCCCATTCGGGATAGAATGCTGCCATACGGAGGGCTGTTGCATCGTCTACGGTTAAGGCGTTGATTTGCAAACGGATGAGCATGTCCTGAACTTCTTCAGTGGAGAGGGGGCGATGCTTTTCTTCCGCCTTGTAGCGAAGACGAGCTTCCTCCATTTCCGCGATTTCTTCGGAGGTGGCCTCTCGGATTATGCCGTTTTCGTAGATTTTCATTTTATCGCCCCCAAATCTTTACCGTAAAGGCAGCTCCCACAGAGGCGGATGCTCCAAAAACAATCGTTGATATTTTGTCAATATCGCCATTGCCTCCATAATTATTGGAAAAAACAAGGCTACCGTCTGTGCGGAATGCAGAAGTGATAGCGAGTTTTTTGCCTAACAAGCCGAGGTGCATTTGAGTATACTTGGAATTTGTTACCCACATCGCAACATTCGCCGATAAATTCACGCTTTGAGAAGCTCGCACATAAAAATACCCTGCCAAGTTTGGGATTAATTCCAGCATTATCTCGTCATAGGAAAAGGTATTACCGGCATCTGTGGTAGATACAATCGCCTCAATTGCATCTGGCGTCAATTCCACATCGCGGATGTGTTTCCATGAAAGATTCATTGTCTCGCTCCCGGCTGACGCCATATCCGCCGGTTCCCACTCCGTAGGCACGCCGTTGTCATCGACGGCGGAGATTCTGGCGATTTGGCCGACGGTTGCACCGGTGATGTCCATCCCTGCGCCCGTGTCGCCCTTGGGACCTTTCAGATCGGCCAGGGCAATCACGTTTTCCCACGTCTCCCCATCGCCGGAGAACTGGATATAGCCGCCCTCCACCCGCATGGACGCAGAGGCCGCAGGGTGCTCCGTCAGGTAGTCCTCCACGGCTTTGGCGATATCCTCCGGGGAGACGGTAGAAAGCTCGTTGAGTTTGGCCATGATTTGCGCATATACGTCCTCCGCTGGGGCGGCAGGGGAACCCCCGGGAGTCAGCACGGAGGACAGCGCCAGAAGCCGGGAGGCCCGGGACGTGTGGATATCCCCGGCATACAGGCCCACGGACACCCAGCCGGAAGCAGTCAGCACCGGCAGGGTCGCAGTGTCTCCGGTGAACACCACGTCCTGATAGGTGCCGTCCGCCAGGTTCACCCGCATGGTCTTGGCATCGTAAGGCGTCCATTCCTCGTCCAGGTCCCACACCACCGCATAGTCGCTGTTGTTGCAGATTACAACGCCCTCGCCCTCGGCGCATTTGTCGCGGACATTAATGTTGATTTCGGGCATATACTCCCTCCTTTACGCCGTCCTGCGCCATGTGTACACGGCCAGGTACGGCGGCATGTTGTTGTGGGACTGCCCCCCGCAATCGGAGGATTGCCCGCCGGAATACGCATTGTATTGATTGTTTGCGGCCTGATACAGGCGGACGGCATTCACACCGGTTGTCACGGACTGCCCGGTGTACTTGAAAGTGTGGTTGTGGTCCGGGATTTCCGCCTTGGTCAGTGTGTGGGTCTCCTCGCCGCCTGTAGAGCCAGCCTCGTGGGAGTCGCCGGCCGCCAGCAGAAACCGGTCCTTGACCTGCTCCCACGTCCCGCCGAACAGTTCCGCCGGGGAGGTAGAATCTGTGGACTGGAAGATGCTACCAACCGGGTGCAGGAGATCGAGGAGGGCCTTGCCCATGTAATGGATGGGCCACTTAAATTCCACCGTCTTTTCCTTTTCCGCCACGCCACCAAAACAGATTGCCTGCAAATCAAAGTTCATGTTCAGGGGGACAGCAACGGTGGGAATGGTAATTTCCCGGGTCACGGTGCCGCCCAGTGCATCTGTCGCCTTGACCTGCACAACGCCGGAGGAGTCGGTGCCATAGTCCGCCAGATACACGGTTTTCGCCCCGGAGGTCTGGCCGGTCAGATTGCTGGCTCCGGTGATTTCCACGGTGGCTTTATTTCCGGTCAGCTGGATGGATAGCGTAAACGTCAGCTTGATGTCATCTCCCATGGCGTTGTCCGTCCATGCCCCGCCGGAGTAGTCGCCACGCAGGAAGGTCAAATCCTGGATTCCAGGGCCGCTGTAGGCGTTTACGGTGATGTTCCGGGTAACGGATGCCGTGCGCCCTCTGCTGTCCGTGACGGTGGCTACAACGGCCATTGTGCCGCTGCCTGTAAGGGCGTTCGCCCCGTCCGGGCTGGCGGCTTTTCCGCCGATGGTCAAAGACTTGGCCTTGATGGTGCTGCCATAAGACCCAGCGGCAGCAAACGTGGCTTTCAGAGTGCTCTTGACCTGCACCCAGCCGTATGTGGGCTGATACCCGGAGGTGTCGGACAGACTCACGGACAGGGTGGGTTTTACTGATGCAGGGATGGAGGCCGTCAGGGTGGTCGTATTGGTGCCCACCACGGCGTCCCCGTTGTAGGTGGTGATCTCCGCCGTAATGTTTACGGAGATTCCAGACGTATTCTGCGCGGCCCAATCCAAGGGCGGCGTGTACGGAATGGATGTGGCGCTGGATTTTGTCGCCACAGTTACCTGTGCCGCAGAGCCGCACTTGAGTTTGATGGTGTGCGTAAAAGTGCTCACGGCCCTGGTCACTGTAAGTGTACCGGCAGAACCCAGCACAAGCCCGGTCGCTGAAACGGAAGATGCCCGGGGGATATCCGGGAGATTGACCGTGCCGGAAACCGTCAGGCTCGACGGCGTGTAGGATGACGTAAACCCGCTGTGCCAGTCCGCAGAAAGCACCACAGACCCCTTGCCCATATTGTTATGAGCCACGGTGATGGACTTGCCGCCCAGCTTGTACCAGCCCCTGGAATTGTACCGGTACGGGTTATACACCTTGGTGCCTTGCAGAGTGTAATAGCAACTATTGGCATCCAGGTTGTAGCTCTCGCCGGTGCCGTCATAGATGTACAGCGTCAGGGACAGTGTGGACTTGTTGTCCGCGATGCTCTGGGATACGCTGTAATCCAGCCGCAATTGCCAGCCGGTGGAAGATTTTGCGCCGTAAATGCTTGCCATTAACTCACCCCCACAAAAGACACGGAACCGTTAGGCTGTACGACAATGCCCATGGGTCCCAGCCGGAACTTGCTCAGTTCCACCAGTTCAAAACTGTTGTTGTTCCAGTACGCCAGCAACGTACCAGCCGTATCGTAGAATCCGATTTTGTCGTTGTATTCCTTCAGGACGATCTCCGATGCAGAGGAGCCGATACGCAATACCGGATGGCCGTCATCGTCAATCCCCGCCTCGATGAAATCCGAAAGCGTCTGGCCGTTGACGGTGACTCTTTCTGCGGACATTTGCCCGGCGGTGATGACATTTGCGTTGATCTCGCCGTCCATGGTCAAGGCGACACCGGAAATTGTATTTCCGCCGTCCTTGGAGAATCCCAGCCCACCTGTGGACATAATCCACATCCGGGTATTGGGCGTAATGGTGGGCGTATCTCGCAGGGTCCACCCGATGGGAAAGCCCTGTTCGTCCAGAGTCAGTTCATAATACCCGCCCTTTGCCCCGATGATCTTCTGCGTAGCGTTCTGCATGGCCTTGGTAAGGCCCTCATAAGCCCGCTTAATGCGCTGCTCTGTAGGGCTTTCCATGGCATAACCCGCGTCCTGTGGGGCGTAACTGTGCATCGTAGAGGACAGACCGCCGTACAGGTGGATTTCCTGCTGCATAACACACACGTCCAGCCACTCGCCGGTATCACCCTCCACCTGGATAACGTCTCCCACTTCAACAGACGGGTCGCAGCGCCATTTTACATCGCAGGGCTGAAAAGATATTTCCACCTCCGGCTGAATCAGGTCCGCAACGGCCTGGTTCATGTATGGGTTTGTTGATGTAATGCCCAATCCGGTGCCAGATGTAATGGGTTCATCTTCCGTGCCTGTGGTGAGGCTGGATACCGTGTACGGACCGTCTGCCGTGCGAGTCAGGCCGGACATGTACTGCTGCTCCCGGCTGACCCGGAAGGCGGTTTTTGCGTACCACTTGAACACCAGATTGCCGTCTCTGTCGAAGTGCGCGGACTGTCCGCACAGTCCAGCCAGCCACCCCAGCTGCTGTCGGATGGTCCCCTCAAACACAGACTCGATTGTCATATCCGGGAAAGTCACCGTTGGGGGAGTCAGGCCGCTTTGCGCACACAAGTCCGTCAGCATAGCGTCTGGTGTGGCGGGGAACTCAATTTGCGGGGTGTACTGCTCCGTCAAGGATGCCATCTGGTCATAGCCGGTGATTTCCCAACCGTACGCCAAATTATCCACGCCGTCTGCGGGGATGTAGTATCGGCCCAGGGGGACATATTCCACCCCAGACGCTGCGGTGCTTACACCAGCGATTGCCTTACCGGCCACAGCCTGACCGGCAATGGCTGTCGTGCCTGTATCACCACCAGGAACGTAGATGCCGATATACGGAACAAAGTACCCACCGGACAATTGCAACGGCTCGTCCGGCTTGTAAATACGGATTTTGCACCGCCCGGAACAGGCGGAGCCGACGGAGATTCCGTCTGAAGAATCAAACGCCGGTGTTGCGGTGATCTCCTGAACGTAGTTCCCGTCAAGCTCTGTCTGCCCGTTAAAAATCACCTTTGCCTTGATTTCGCGGCCATAATCCGCAAAAGCGGCGTGAAACGCGGTGGAGACATTGTACATGGCGTCACCTCTCCACGAAGTTCATGGACAGCCCGCCCCACAGCCATTTCCCATCGGTTTCGGGCCGCATGATCGGCGATGACCGGTCGCCTACGTAGCACATCATAGTGCGGTCGGTGCCGGTCATCGCGTCGGGGTATGTAAGGCTGAAAAACACATCGTCCACGGCTTGCAAAAGCTTGGCCATTTCAGCAGAGACGAGTGGCCGCCAGGAGCATTCCAGCTTGCGCTTCACGGCCACGCGGTCGCGGAACATATCGCCGTTCTGGTTTCTGCCGGTCCCATCTGCGTCTAGGTCGGAAATGTTCCATTTCAGTTCATCCGGGGCCGGGAGAGATACCACCGCCCCGGATTTCTTTGTTACCTTAAGTACTTCCATGCGTCACCTCACGTCAGCAGCGGGCTTTTGCCGTTCATGCGCACCTGGGAGTTGTTTTCCCGCACCATCTGCCGGAACATCTCCTTGCCGTCCATTTGGACAATGATGGTAATGGGCCGGTCGCTGCCTTGCCCTAGCACCTCCGCAACGGCCTGTTTGATGGTGTCCAGGGGGGCCTCAATGTTGGTGCCGTGCTTCTGGTCGCCCAGTACGGCCAAAAATTCCCGGTTTGCTGGGATCACCGCGCCCTGGGCCAGGCGAGGAATGTGGACATTTCCCCAATTGACCCGCCCAATGTTCACGCCAGGAATCTTGTTTAAGATGCCCGTGATGCCATTCACCATATCGCTTACGCCGCCCAGCACCCAGTTGATGCCCCGTTCAATACCCGAGATCAAGCCGTTCATAATGGTTTTCCCGAGGTTCAGCCACCAAGCCGCAGTGAATACGGGAGCGATATAGGAGTTCCAGAATTCTTTGATTTTTTGCCAAACGTTCTTGATTTTGTCCCGGATGAAATCCCAATTTGGTGCAATGGCCGCCGCCAAACTAACGCCACCGGCAAGCAACATCCCAATGCCCAAGGGTATTCCTACGCCCGAAAAAATAAGCATAAGCCCGAGGACAACAAGAAAACCGCCGATCATAGCAAGAGTTTTGCCAAGAGGGCCACGAAGCGCCTGTGTAATGCTATCCCAATTGGGCGCAATTACGGAAAACGCAAACATGGCGCTTCCGGCAACGATCATGCCAATGCCCACAGCCATCATACCGGGCACCATTGCCAGCAAAAGGCCAAATACGGCAATATAGGGAGAAATTTCGCTGAATATTTTGGTAAGTGCCGATGTCAAATTTGTGCCGAGCAGCTCCCATTTCGCGCCGACTTCGCCGACAGCAAACAACGCAATACCTGCGATAATCAAGCCAATACCAAGGGCCTGCTGCCCGGGGACAAACAGTAGCACAGCGCCAAACAGGGCAATGTAAGGGGAAATATCGATTAGCATATTTGCAAGGGCTCCCACAAGGTTGGTGCCGAGCAGATCCCAGTTTTCCGCCACTTCGCCGACAGCAAACAACGCAATTCCCGCAATCAGTAGTCCAAGGCCCCACGGTATATTGCCGGTCAACATAAGAACCACGCCGAGAATTGCAATCATCGGGCCGATAGCAATCAGAATCTTTGAAAGACCAGTTTCCACAAGCGTCTTTGCTGCTTCTCCGCCGTCGGATGCATAAACACCGTATACTGTCAACGCGCCTGCAACCATCATCGCAATGCCTACCCCAACATGGCCGGAAAAAGTAAGGATTGCTCCAATTGCAAGCAGCGCAATGCCTGTCATTAGGGCCATTACGGCATTTACGCCGCTCCCAATATCACTATCAAAATTAACTGCATTCCCTCCGCTTTCGCTCCCGCCTCCTGCGTCGTTGCCGCTTATTGTGTTAAGCTCGTCAAACGGTGCCAAATACTTGCTTGCTTTTTTCGCTGCGCTCCCTACACCCTCGATGGCGTTTTGTTGATCGTTTAGGCTTTTTGCCGCTTTTTTCGAGGCGCTATAAGTTGAGCCAAAAAGCAAGGACAACAGACGAGACGCGCCGGTCAGTGTATATGTGATGATTTTTGCCAGGGCCGTAAAGGCGGGGATCGCTATATTGACAATCGGTTGCGCTAGGATGCGTAGCTCGCCTTTTAGTCGAGCAACTGCATTCATAGCATCATCATTCGTCTGTATGGCAGACCACATATATTGCTTAATTTTCCGCAGCGCGGCGGTAATAATTGTGAATATAAATACCCGCTTAGCAAGGCCCTTAATGCGCCCGACAAGTTTGTTGAAACTTTTTTCTGCTTTTTCAGCTGCAGGAGATAACGCCTTTGTTGTCGGGGCAAGTGCCTGGGCGGATTTTTGCGCCCCTGCAACTTGTTTTTGTAAATCTGCGGCTTTTTCTTTTGCCGCATTTAATCTGCGTTCGGTTTCTCTGATTTTTTCGTTTGCTTTATCTAATTTATCTGCAGCAGCGTCAAATTCTTTTTGTAAAGCAGATACATTTTTTTCTTGTCCGAGAATAGAATCGGATGTAAAAAACTCTTGTCCGCTTTTCATGTATTCCAATTTTGCTTTTGCTACATCTAACTGTGCGCCGAGTTGCGCAGATTGGTTTACAATCTCCGTTTTCCCCGTGTTTTGCTCTTTTAACTTTTCAGATATTCTTTCTATTTTCTGAGTAATGGAATTGAGTTCTTTTTGCGCCTGCTTGTCGTCAACATTTACTTCCACCACGACAGACCCATCCGACATTAAATCACCTACTTGCTTTTGAATTTTTGATATGGTATATTATTGATACCAAAATTTAAGGGAGGGAGTTTTATGGATACCAAGTACCTGTTCTTGGTAATTATTATTGTTGCTATTTGCAGACTGGCTTTTGTTTCAGCGAATAATGCCAAATTAAAAAAGCGGTACGGTGACGGCGAGTTGCTTCTTGTCGACAAGTTCCAGTTTATAGGAGGTCTGGACCTGCCGCAGAATGTCATGTGCAAGCTAACCTGTTTGCGCTCTCGCATTATCATGCAGGCAAACGGTCAGGAGTTTAATCTGCAAACTGATAAACTGATTGATGTGTCGATCATGACCAACACAGAAATACAGAAGCAGTATGTATCCAGTGCCGGCGGCGCCGTGGCGGGGGCAATGCTGCTCGGGCCCATCGGTGCAATTCTTGGGGGAAGTGCCAGTAAACGCAGCATAAAAACGAACACAAAGTATCTAATCTTCACATACCTGGCCGATGTCCAAACGAAATATATCCTTTTTGATGTGACGAAAAAAACGCCGCAGGCAAAAAGGCTTGTGAAGCAGTTCTCCTATCTGAAGAACAAAGACACCGTAAAAATCGACCTATAACCAACGCGCAAAAACCGCTCTCACAGGAGGGCGGTTTTTTATATCCATTGATTGATAACTTTTTCATCGCTATCCGTGTATTGCCGTTTGAAATCCACAAGATGCTTATTCTGCTTGTAAAATTCCTGATCGGATTTATCCAGCTTTTGATTTTTGGATTTCTTTTTGCGGATGCTTACCACTTGGGCAAATGTGCAATCACCTATTTCTTGGTATGCGGCTATAAATGTCCACCAGTGCAGATATTCAAGGGAGCGGATTTCCGTGCCAAGCACGCGATTTATGGGGCTTGCAATCATCGGGAAATCCTGCTGCCAATCCATGAGCTTAGGTCGCTTTTCATCCCGGCATTCTTCCTCGCCGCAATTTATAAAGGATATGCATTGCCGCACCGCGTTCTCGTATTCCGTGTATGGGATATCCTCGTAATCCGGGTAAAACATTTCCATCACTGCCTCTGCCTTATCGGCGCTGTCCAGCTCCGAATCAGAAAGCATTTCCAAAATGTCCAAAATGTCCCGGTAATCAGACCGAATGGCGTATTCCTTCCCGCCCAGCTCCACGGATTTTGGCAGGCTGTATCTCATTTGTGGTACTTCTTGGTGTACTTGCTAATGCGCGGGTTGGTAAGCTTCTGCTCCCGGGCATACGCAGTATCCATTTCGTCCACCAGCGCAAAAAGCAAATTTGCCCAAATGGGGAATCCGTTGGCCAGCGCGTAAAGATTCAGCTCACCAAAAAGCGGGGTGCAGATATCAAACCCAAATACTTCTCCGTTGATGATCTCCCGCATTTCCCGGTCCATCTTTTGGCCAATGTCAAAAATTTCCTTTTTATCGGCGTTTTTTTGCACTTCGTCCTTATAACCATCGTTCATTTTGTCGAGTTTTTCAAACGCGGAAAAAAGCCGACGAGAAAGCCCCATATCCAGCGGATTAAACGCAAATTCACATTCTTTCCCGTCGGTAGTCACAAAAGTTTTAGTGACTACGCCGGTATCAATTTTGATGATATTTTCGCTCATGGTGTCCTCCGATTTATTTGTATATTGCGTGATAATGGGGCGGGAAACCCCGCCCCTATTTTTTACTGTGCGGCAGCAAACTCGATCTTGCCGGCAGCGCCCTTCGCCACGGTCCCCAAAGTGCGGGTCCCGCCATAGGTAATCTCACTGGCGATGTTTAGTGTACCGCCGCCCTCGCCGCCGATGGAAGTAACGGCAATGGCGCAGGAATCATAACGCTCGGCAAACTTTGCATCGCCGCTGGTGGCGTAGAAGTGGCCGATCATCATGTCCTGGTTGGCCAGCGCCTGCGCATCGTGGTCTTTTACGGCCAAATTCCACATCTTCACGGCTGCTGCATCACCAGCATCCAAGGGGATGGGGTCAAAGGTCTGTGTAATAACGGGCTTTTTCATGGTTGTGAATGTGTTCCCCAGCACATCCTGCTTGCTCTCCTGGCCCCAGTCCATTTCCTCGCTGCTGTCCTCCACCCGCTTGCCGATAGCACTCCACACAGGGGACTCGGAGGAGCCCGTATTCAGGTATGCGATCAAAAGTTCGCGGTCAATGGTCTGACCTTCCGGTGTTGTAAAAGTCAAATCTGGCATTATGTATTCACCTCGTAATTCATTTTCATTAAGATTTGATGATCTTCGTCGCCGTTTTCATACACAGCGAACAAAGAAGATCGCGTAGTAGGCTCCAGGCTTACAACGCGTTTTCCGGTACCAATGTCGGGGCGCTTGCCGGTCGCCCAATCTCCGATAGCGTTTAACAGTTCGTCAGCCTTGAGCCGTTTGTCGTTGCTGTTCCCCGGCTTCACTCGGTAGATTATCTTGAACTGATACTCCGCCACATAACCGCCGGTGATATACCTCCGCACGATGTACGCCGCCTGAATGGTGGACATCGCCATAGCGGAAGTATCTGCAGGAAGAAACTCAAAGCGTATAATGTCGACTGGCAACTCCGCGTATGTGTTCAGCCACACAAGTAGCTTGCGCGATACCTGATCTTCTTCCGCCGCCGACACGGCCTTTTTAATCTTTTCCAAATTTCTTCACCGCCTTATCTGCCACCCGCACCCACTTCTCCATGTTCTGCGCTTTGGAAGCCTCAAACCAATGGCTCTGTGCTTGCGGGTGCATCGCCTTGGAAAATACAAGGTCTCGGTTTGTCAAAACCTTCGTCCCGCCCTTTGGCGCAAAGGTGCTGCCGGTTTGCGGATCAACCATGACTTTGCCGTAGTACAAAAACCGCGCATAAGGCCCGGGGTAAATAATTTTGTTGCCGTCTAACCTCGTGCGTATTGTTAAAGATCCTGTAAGTGCAGGGACAAACGGCGCGGTGTCTTTTATGACCTGCTGCCCCACAATGCTTTCAGCGCGGGTGCAGCTCTCAGCCAGTTTGTCCTTGATGGCCTCCATGCCGCCAAAATGCATCGCAAAGGTAACGGCCACTTATTTCCCACCCACTTCCCAATGCTGCATATCTGCGCTGCCAAAGTCTTTTGCGTCAACCTTAGTCACATTCCAGCAATTATCGTGCGCCAATGCCACGCCCTCGTTGTCCGTTACAAATTCGCCTTTGATGAAAAATGTATCGCCACCATTGCCGGTGGTGGATAACGTCCATAGGCCCGCCCTGTCGCTTGAGGCAAAAAATGCTTGCGGCTCTGTATATGTCTTGGGCTTTCCGCTAAATCCATCCACAGCTTTTACCGTAAATGGGATATACAGGTTTACTGCGTCGGCGCCTTCAAGCCCGCTTTTGCGCACGTTAACTCCCTTTGCCGCCTCGCAGAACACGCCATCAAGCACGGTTACATATAGGTTTGTGACATCTTTTAGCGTGGCAGGGTCCGGTTCACGCACGACGTTGTAAACCGTTACAGTGTGGGGAGTGTACATCTGCAACCACCTCCGCGATACAGCAACCCTGTATGGGCAAGGTATTCCATGCACGTTTCCGCCAGCAATTTTCTTGCGCCGTCCGTGGCACTCAATGCAGCAGCGGCGCTTTCCCCGCCGCTGGCCAGTGTGCGAGAATACCCGCCTACCGTTTCACTTTTCACGTCACCGCCGGTAAGCGCATCCGTCAGCCTGGTTGCGGCAAGTTGCTGCGCGGTCTCGATCAACTGATACTTGTCCACCAATGCGCAGCAACACATCTTTACAGCGTCCATATCAGCGTTGTCTTTCGCCCGGTTTTGGGTGTAGTAATCGAGGAAGGATCTGGCCCGAACAGCCAGACGCGGAAAATCTTCCTCGCTCACAGAACCCATATAGATTCCGGCGTAGTATGTATAATCAGCGTATGTCATACGGGTCAGCTCCCTTCCAATACTGCGATTATGTCAGCCTTGCGCATTGAACTGCTGACCCCGTCCACCCCGTTTCCCCTGGCATAATCAAGCAGTTGGGCTTTTGTCATGTTGGAGAAAGAAGAAGTTTCAGGGTCAGGCTCACTCAGCAGTTCGCTTAGCCCCCCACTGCCGGAGTGATGGAGCCGACAACCACGCCGTCAATGCGCTCGGCGAACAACACCATGCCGTTGATAACGGTATCGGATGCGGTCATGTTGGTGTAATCGGGTTCCTCATGGATACCGATATAACCGGTGGCGTCGGTGGTGAAGTTGAACACCTCGCCCAGATCTGCGCCGTTCACAGGGATGTAGTACAGGACGATGTTGTCCTTGGCGGTGGCGTAAATCTTTCCCTTGGGGACGCTGGAGTTCAGAATCACGGTGCCCAGGCCGAGAAAGTTCTCGACATAGGTCATGCCGAAAGCGGTCTGCAGGGTGATGTTGGCAGTTGCGAGATAGTCCGCAACATCCAGCGGGTTCATGAAATACACTGCGCCGATCTCGTCATCCTCGAACAGCACCTGCAGCTGACCCCATGCCTGAGCCAAGGTCGCCTGGAAGGTAGCACCGCTGGCCGTGCCAGTACCGGTTGCGAGGAAGCCAAAGAAATCCTTGCGGATACCTTTCTGCACGTCCTTCAGCATTTCATCGGTGGTCATTTCGACGGCCTGATCGTAGCCGCGATCAGTGATTGCCTCGGCAGAAGTGGCCTTACGCCACTTCTTCAAGGTGATCTCCTTGTAGTTCACAGCCTCGGTCTTGTACTTGCTCAGAGGGATGGTCTCGCCCTCGGCCACAGCGCCGTCTTCCAGAGTTCCGGTAGCCTTGTAGCTCTTGAGCACAGTACCGGCCTGCTTGGCGATCTTGCGGGTAACGCCCAGAGCCTCCATCAACTTCTTGATGGAATAGCCGAACATTTCGGTAAACTCGATCTCGCGAACACGGGCAAGATCTTCCTTCTTAATCAGCTTAGGATCAACAGCCATTTTTATTCTTCCTTTCTAAACAAATCCATATTTGCGGCGATTGCAGCGCGCCGCTCCGTTCTGTCGGTGATTTTCATAATCTCGTCCTTGGTCATAGGCTTGCCGCCCTCGTTGAGCCGTGCGCCCATGTCCAGCCGGACAGCAGGCTTAGAAACAAGGCTCTTATAAGTGCCGTCTACGAGAGCGTCAAGGCTCTTGGTGTCCTTGATCTTCTCGCCGTCCAGCTCCAAGGCGGCCATTTCCTCGCCGCAGCCGCGCATTGCAAGGTCGAGATTCGTGCCGGTGATGTTTTTGCTCTCAAAGTAAGCGCGCACGGCCTTTTCCTTCGCCGCCTTGCTTTCCTTTGCCGTGACGTCGGATTTGTAAGTTTCAAAGGCCGAGTGTTCCTTCTCGTACTTTTCCTTGTAACCGCCGTCACCCGCCGCCTTGAGGCCGTCCAATTCCTTCTGGACGCCGGGCAGCTTCTCCGCGTCCGCCTTGTACTTCGTAAGATCGTCCTTGAGGGGGTCAACCACGCCCAGATGCAGCGCAACCAAGCGATTTTCGATCTCTTCGGTGCAAGCCTCGCCGAGAATATTTCTAATTTCCGCTCTCGTAAATTTCGCCATGTTATTCGTTCTCCTTTTCCTTGGCCCCAATTCTTCGGGGGCGAACGTTGTATAAAAACCGCTGTACTTCGCGGGTTTTACCTGTTCTAAATTGCGTTTGCCATTTCCCACGCCTTGTGGATTTTTGTCCCTTGCCACGCGATCCAGTCGACAAGCTCCTCGTTTTTGCACCATGCCCCTTCAAAAGAAAGCCCGCTATCCGAAAGGCCGCTTTCGCTGAAAAATGCGTGTACAATTTCATGCCGTAGCGTTTGCTTTTGAGCTTCTTTTGCCGTTTCTACTGGCTCGTTTTCCCACCCCTTATAGGTTGTCATGTCGCAAATTACGATTTGCTTCAAAAGGTGGTCGCAATATCCGTCAATGCTCCTGCGCTCAAACGCTTCATCGTCTCCGTACTTTTTAACGACAATTTCGTAATCCGTGCCTAAAATGTCGACTTTGCTGTTAGCCATGCGTTGCCTCCTGAAAGAAAAAGAGCCAACCTGTAAGAAATCCTTACAAGTTGGCTCCTATTGCCCTTTCCCGCGCCCTATTGCGCGGAAGATGTTATTTACTTATCGTTGATGTGCGGCATTACCGCCGCAAGAATAAACTCTTTCACACTTACGCCTTGCCGTTCTGCGGCATCGCGTATTTTTTTGCCAATTTCTTTATCCATCCTCACCGTTATGGTGTCCTGTTTTCGGTTGTACTTCGTGCTTGCCATTATCTGCGCCTCTGTTGCCATACTGCAAACCTCCTTTTGCAACATGGTATCACATTCCTTGCAATAAGTCAACTTATACATTTTCAACAATCCAATCTGCAATTTATTGTTGAATATCCCATCTTGAAATATAAGTAAACTTATATTATCATATACTCACAAGGAACAAATGTGACAGGCAAAAGCCGGAAAGGAAATTGACATGAACGCCATTGAAATAAAAGCTTATGAAATTGGCATCAAGGAGGCGCACGAGCAAAGGAAAATTGTTCCCGCTTGCAAAAGTAACGCGATGTACGGTCTCATGGAAGAAGTAGAAAACGGACTTTTGCCACTTATTAAGGCTTATGATGCAGGAGTTGCTTACGAGATCAATCGTCAAACGAAACTCGGGTTTTAACTCAAACTCCCAACCAGTAAGTTACGATGGTAGAAAGGAAAACAAAGCAATGAATATTAACTTGAAAACAAGGACGATTAAACTGTCCCGCCGTGAAGTAATCGACTTACTCCTTATGCTTGATACCAACTATGAAAGCGGAAAGTGGAACGCGTTACACGACAAAATCAAGGAACAGTTGGACATTCAAGACAGTAAAGATAACGATTTCCCCGCCCCTTAACCGGGGCGGTTTCTTTTATGTTTGAGTGCTGTATTTGATTGTTTTCTTAACCTCTAAGACAATGTACCCATCGCCCTTGCGGCGGATTTCAGCATCGTTTCCGCGCTTCAAAATTGCATCGATTGCCTTTTTGACTTCTTCCCAGTTCAATACAGCACCTTCATCCTTTCCCGTTGCTTCGGCAGCCCTGCCGCCGCGCTGAACGCCTTGTATTTAGCGTTTAACCGCCGCAGCCTTATGTTTACCGCAGTCTCATCTTCATGCAATCCTGCGGCCTTGTAAGCGGATTTCTCGCGCTTTAGTCTGCGCATTTCTCGCTCAACGCGCCGCTGCATCTGCGTTGCTTCGTATGCGGTGTATTTCTTCCCGTCAAACTCGCAGCCGAGATCATCATCAATATGTTCAAGCTTCTCGTCGGTATAGGTGCGCTCTGACACTCCCTCGACCCATGGAAACCGCCTGTGCCGGCAGTTCGCACCCTCCAAGCCATCGACAGCGCCAAGGCCGCAGACCTCATAGATGTTCGGGTAAATATCGCCCGCGCGGATGCTGTATACTTTGCCTTGCCAATCTTTATGCGATGACCACGGAGACGGCCCCGGCTTATCGCGAGCGCCGGAATGTGCGGAAACCTCAAAATATGGGGTCTCAAGATATTCTGCCGACTGCTCCGTATACTTCGCGCAAATTTGATTTACACCTGTCATCACCGCGCGGCGGGCAGCCACATCGATCTGGTCACGGTGGCCGCTCTCGTAGTCAACGACCTTCAAGCCACTGTCCGCAAGCTGCTTTACCGCCGTCTTGATTGCCTGATTGTAGTTGATCGCGCCGCTCTGCACCTGCATTACTGCATTATCCAGCGCCCATTGGTATGCTTTGGCAGGCGGAAGCATCGTGCGTCCAGCGTCCACCAGGAATCCCATAGAAGCGGTCAAGTTTCGAAATGTGTCAATCGTCTGCTTTTTGATTGCCGCAACTTCCGCATCGTCAACCAGTTTTCCCGGCTGTGTGATGTGCGCAAGGTTGATAAGCTCTGTGTAATACTTCTGGTTACGCTCTACCACATCATCAAGCAGCTTATCCAGCTTTGTTTTGCTGATGCCGGAAGTTTCAAGAACTGCTTTCTCAATCTCCTTAAGATCAATTCCGTGGGAACGCAGCGCACGGATTGCCTGCACTGTTACCTCGTTCAGCTCATCCGCAGCTTTCAGCCGGGAGCAAATTTCATCCAGCAGCACAAGCTCAAGCGCCCGAAACAGTTCTGCCAGACCCTCCGGAAGTGCGTCAAGCAGAGCAGGGTCAAAAGGGTAAGGACGCATTGGCCGTCACCTCACTCGATATCTTCTTGCGGCTCTTTTGTCATGTCTTGCATCTTGGGAAGCGCCGCCTTTGCGGTGGCCTCGTCCTCGTTCATCCAGCGCATACGGAACTCCCAGTCGTTCATGATGCCAGCGTTAAGCAACTGCACATCGCGGTTAAAGTCCTGCCCCTTGTCTTCAATGATACTGTCATCAAAGTCAATGGAAATTTCAACTTCCTCATCCAGCCCGGCGTTCATAAACTTATTTCCCATGCGAAGCAGGGTGCGACACAGCCCTGTGATCGCTTGCTCGAGCAAAATCTCATGCTTTTTAATAGTCCGGAACAATGTGCTGTTTTCGCTGATGACTTGCGTAGCCGTTGCAATACTGCCTCGGTCAAATTTGTAATGGTTTTCACCGAATCCGCACTTGCTCGACAAGATGTTCAGCATATCTTGCATACCGGTGTTAAACTCCGCTGTGCGCAGCGTCATGTCGACCTGTTGGAGGATGCTGCCATCACTTCCTCTGTTTTCCGGCATAACATAGTATATGGTCTCACGCTTGTCGAACATAGGGCGACCGTCAACGCTTTTGATGGCCTCCGGCTGCACCACAATGCGCTTCTTGCCAAGGACAAACTCGTTTACATAGCTATCATAGGTGATGTCAACGCTCTTAAGCTGGTCGATGGCGTGGGCAAACGCAGCCACGCCAAGCGGGTTGTTTTCGTCAGAGTTTGCAATGTTCAGCCGGTCAATCACAAACTGCGGCTTGTCGCTGCCGGTATGAATCACCGGAGGAATTGTCTCAAACCCTTTCACGCTGGCCAGCGGTACTTCCTCCGCATCATACAGATGGTTCTCAATGTCATACTCGCCGTTGCGCAGCCGGTGCACCTGGATGTAAGTATATTCTGTTTCATCGACCTTCCGAGTGGATGCGAACGCACACTCGCGGATAACGCCGTTATCCCACGTCAGCGGGTAGATGTTCCAGGCGCTGACGTAGTTGATGCGAATGCGGCCAGAGTCAATGATTTCTGCTGTATCTGGGTTAATTCCCATGCCTTCCATCACCGGCACATACGCGACGGTTCCTACTGCCGCTTTGCGCTCCTGCGATTCGTTAGCCTTGACCTCCCAGTTGTTATCGGCAAAAACAGTATCGATAAATTCCTGTTCCTGTTTGCCTTCAAGCGTGATGTTGACTCGCTCGTTCATTAAGAGGTTGGCCCAGTCCTCGCAGACTTTCTTTCCCATTCCCACCGAATACCGGTGGCACTCCAGCTCTTCAATTCCATTCCACACCGTATAGCTGTGGAAATCTTCAACGTTTCCCTTATACCATGCGGCCCACAGGTCGATCAGAGAATAGAATTTATTGTCGACCGTGTCAAACCCAAGATCCTTTAATGCTCTCCGAATATTCACTATTTCACCGTCCCATCATGTGCCCGGCACGTTCCAGGTCTTTGTAATAAGGCTCAATGCTGTACTCAAAAGCATCCAAACTGTCGATGTCGGACGTGCCGTCATCCAAGCGCTCGTCCTCAAATTTATCAGGATCATAAATCGCGGTTTGCAGTGCATCGATCAGATGCGGGCAGTTGCGCGAAACCTTAAAACGACCCTGTTTCATCAGCAGCACCACAAGCCTGATTCTATCTGTGATTTGCAGTTTCATTGCATTCTTGACCTGCGTTCCGAGGCGCATTTTTTGCGCGGTATGATCTAACCCACGAATTAGCACCGTTTCCGCGCTATCCGCTCTTGTCTGGCTGTACCCATACTTTGACGTTATCAGCTGGCAGAACGTAGCAAAACGCCGGTTTAATGCATTCGGGTCAATCTCTTCGTTTTTGATGTATTCTTCTTCCAACGCCACAACACGGAAATCTTTTGTGATCCCGGTGGCTTGAAATTTCGTTGCGGACTTTGTACCACCGAAGTCAACGCCAATTGAAATGATTGAAAAGCTGGCGCCGTTTTGCTTGGCCCACTCCAAAGGGTCTCCGATCAAATACTTTTCTGTATCGTTGGCAAAGTCCTTATAAACGATGCCCTCTGCCGCTACCCACAGGCCGCGCACATACCGGTCATAAAATATACCGGCATACATATTCTCGTACCGTTCGAGGGTGCGCTTGCTCAGGCCGGGGTTGTCCGTCATTTCAAAATGTAGATACAGTGCGTTGCGCTCACGGCTTCGCTTGATCCACTCCTGATAGAACCAGTGATGTGGACTGCCGGGGTTACAGGAGAACCACAACCGCGCACCGTCAACGGAACAACGTGCAAGCGCCTGTTCCACAAACGAGCGCGGCATCAGCACCACTTCGTCCAGCAGCACACCCGCCAGCGTCCGGCCTTGGATCAGCGTATAGCTGGCCTCATCCTTGCCGCCGAACACCTCAAAGTAATTCGTCACGGCTCCGCGCCGCACTTCCATCACCTTGTCGCCGCGCCGCCAGCGGATGATATAACGTTCCTTTGCAAGGCTCATCGCTGTGAACGGCACGATGATATTCTTGGTGCAGCTATCCACCGTGCGGCCACACACACCGAAGCGCTGACCGCTGAAATTCTCCATCGCCCAGCGGACAAACGCCCACATCATGATGGAGGTTTTGCCGGAACGAACGGCGCCGTCGCAGATCAGCGCGTCATAGCGGCTGTATGGAAATGCGAGGATTTTTTTCTGCTTTTGGCTAATCATGGTCTGGTCGGATATTTCTGCGTGATCACAGAATGGCTTTTAATCTCTGCGTCAATTTCAAAGATGTCACTATAAATATCGTCATCTTCGTCATCACATAATGCCAACGCCTGTTTTGCCGTCCCTTGTTTTTCAACCTCAATCCACCAAACGCCTAAGTCCTTTTTAGGATAGCCAATACGGATAATCGTCCCATCAAAAAAACGGATACGAACATCATGGTCAAAACAGCCGATTTCGTCTTCTTTGTAAACGCTACCGCAAATTTCCACAAGGTCATCGCTGCAACCGTAAATCTTAATCATCGCTCTCAAGCTCCTTTGCCATTTCCTTTAGGCTCTGACTGAGCGCGTCTTCCCTCATCGTGTCGACAGGGCTGCCGCCGATCATCGCCCATTTGTCAATTAGCGTCCCCATTGCTGTTGTGATCTGGCTGAGATTTGCCGCCGCCAGCTTCTCCGGGTCGTTGAGCATTTCAAGCCCCTTGCCGATGAAAGAGCACACAAGGTCTTTGTGGTCGTTCATGTACTCCATCACATCGGCGGTGTTCTCTTCCTTTTTTTGCTCACACTTTTCCACAATGTCGGCATTCGCCCGCACAAGGTTCTTGACCGTCGTTGCGGATACGCCGTTGATTTTCGCTGTGGCGCAATAGTTATTCGTCTGCACATAGTCCGCCAGTATTTTCTTTTTCTGTCGGTCTGTCAGACGCGCAGCCATTGTCACCACCTCAAATCAATTTTGCTACCAGCCCCCACCCCTTGGCCTTACATAGCAGACTTTACCCGCCCCGCAGTCTCTACCATTACCCCACGCATAAGCGCAAGCCTTCGATTTTGAGGGGCATACAACGCCGCCCACATTGGGCGTTTGTCTTTTCACAGGCTCCCGGCTGCGCTGCGTCTTCCTACCAGCCATCAAGAACTTGGCAATTATACCAGCCGCCTAATACTTAGCTTTTTACGCTTCCTCGCCCGCTGGCCGGGATGGTACGGCATTGCAGTCCTGCCCTGCTTTAGCGCTTCAGGGAAAGCCCCTGTCACTCGCTGTGGTCTCCTCACACTACGGGGTACCTATGCCGCATATATGTCCGGTTTCCACGGTTACCCCACTTGTTTATACTCCGTTGGTGACTCCGTTTAGAGTTTGGCGCAGGCGGCTGGAATCGAACCAGCACATACGGGAGTCAAAGTCCCGTGCCTTACCTTTTGGCTACACCCGCATAAAAACAGACACCCGCGAGATATCCCGTGAGTGTCTGCATGCCGGTAACGCCCTTGCGAGGCCGCTTGCGCGGAGGCACCCATTACCGGCTGTGCCTTAACCTATGGAGGGAAGAAAGAGGAGAAAAATGAAATTTCGGGTTGTGGGCTGACTGGTTCCACTCTCCGATGATACTATTTTAGCACGTTTTTATGTGCCTAATGGGCCAACTTTTAGGAAACCAGGCCCAAATAATCTGCTACGTGCCACAAAAATGCAGCTTTGCGGCGCTTCATGGTTCTCTCGCTGAATCCGCATCCGTCCATGATTCTAAGCGGGTATCTGTCCCGGTTCTCGCAATTCCGCATGATCACCCACACCAGCTTGCGCCGCACGTTCTCATTGGCAATATCCCGGCCCACGTTGTCCATGGCGTATTCCACGGCCCGCATTTTCTTTGTCTCCGGCCAGTTCTCTATGGTTGCCAGCCGTTCCGCCTTGCGCTCGGCTATCCTGCTGTTACCGGGGCTATGCGGCATACCAGACATGGCAAATGATGATGCTTCCAGCACTTCTTCTCGGGCCGCATTGTACGCGCGGACCCGGCGGGGATAGCCCCTGACGTAGGCGATACACTCCATGCGGATATCGTAGGGGAGCGAGTATTTGTTGCTCATGTAGCACCTCCAGGAGTGTCATAGAACCCCTCCGGTTCCGTGCCCTTTATAATCAACGTGTTTGGTCTGTTTCCCTGATACACCGTCACGTCCCGCCCAAACACATGCGCCTTGGCGAACGTATGGCGGAATGGTTTCACGGCGCCATGTACATGAATTTTCAAGCACGCGCCGCAAAAGGAACCATCAGAGCTCCCTACAAAGTGCTCTTCCACATCCGCAATAGCAAGCTTGGGCTCTTCGCACAAGATTATTGGGACCCCTCTGTAAACGTTCATCGTACCTCCTATTCCAGCGCCGTCTCAACGCCGTACTCTTTGAGCATCTGCCGGATATCTGCCCAGGTAACGTACCCTTCCGCCACGCACTGAGCGGCGTGGTTTAGCTCCCCGGCAAGCTGCTGCACATCGTCCATCGGCGCGTCGTGCTTATCGATCAGGACATACAGCATCAGATCTATGCCCCGGTTCAAGCCCTCCACAATGCCGTTGCTGTAGGCTTTGTCTACGTCGGCCTGTGTGCGGGGTATTCTGCGGGGGTTAGTCTTGGGCATGGGCATCCTCCCTCCTCTTGCCGTAAGCGCACCAGAATTCCGGTGGCACATGGCATTCAAGGCACGGGCCGTATGAGCATATCAGACCATCCACTACGTAGTAGCTGTTCTCGCAATCTTTGCACCGCACCACCGGGGCCACGTCGGCGGCTGGGGCCACGCGAAGCAGTCCTGCCGCAATATCCAAGCCATCACAGCGCCCGACTAAATATTGGCTGCTCGCACTGTTATAATACCTGTTTCTGCTGTCAACAATCGCCTTAATCGTTGCTTCCCGCTCAATGTATTCAGCCATCATCAATCCTCCTTGAACGCATTGTAGTGGCACCCCATACACTTGGGGAACACATCGTCAGGGTTTTCTTCCTGATACTCTGCAAATTTTTGTGCCTTTTCTCTGGACTCGAAAACAGAAGAATAGTGAACGACCGGATTTGTATTCCGTCTGTAAGATGGGCTGTAAATGCCGCAGTAGAGTGCGCCCTGATAGTCGCAGCATACAATTTCTTTGATTGTCCCCTTGTACACTTTGTTGGAGCAATTCACCCACCAAACGGTATCTCCAACATTCAGTTTTGTCTTAATGTCAGACATCTTCATCCCCTCCAAATTCCGCCTCGTACTGCTCCGGCGTGATAATCTCAATGTCCTTTGCGGAATAGCCCAAGGTGTCGAGGCACATCAACCGGACCAGCTTTTCCTTGTCAATAGACGCCGCAGCGTCCTCATAGGATACGCCGGGTTTTGCCTCAAAGCTGATTTGAGCGCCGAACGCCCCAGCCACGCTAAAGCAGATTTTGTATTCAGCCATCCTTCATCTCCTCCACATAGCACCAACTCTGCGGCGCGCGCTTGATATGACCGCCATTTTCGCATGATGCACACCCAAATTCATCACACACTTTGTCTATGCAGTTTTCAAACGGGCGCGAAAACTTGCTCAGCTCCTTCGGCGTATCGTAGATTTTTAGGCCGGAGATATGCCAACCGTAACAACGCCCCTTATCGCCGATATAAGCTATAATTTCTGCCTGAGATAAGCACGTCGCAGGGGAAAAGGCGGCATTTGTTGGACACCATAGCCTGCCGCCATCGTATGTGATCGGGACAATCCGCTCACAGGCAAACTCCCCAATGACCTTGCCGTTAGCCTTGCGGATTTTCCCGTCTGCACCGTGCAGCTCAAGAATGTTGTGCGGGTCCTTCGCGTCAGGCATCGTACAGTAGATGTACGCCTTGAACGGCGTTTCCAGCTTTGGCCTGGTCTTTCTGACTTCGATGGTCTTTTCACCGCTGGCGATCTTCTCCACCCACTTGGGGCGGATGCTCAGCATAACAGCCTTACTCATTTCTTCATCGCCCCCAATGCGTTCTCCGCCTCCTCGCGGGTGAGAAATACGGTCTTGCCAAATCCGTTTAGCGCTACGCCATACTCCCGCCCTCTGGCTCCTATTGGCTCAAGGCCAATAAAGCCGATTTTATTGCCCATACCAATCTGCTTGACCTCGCACTCGCTTATATGCTTATCCGTGTCCAACAAGGCAAACACCCGCTGTCCCACCTTGCACGGCAGCACCACCAGCCGCCCGTCCTTGTCGGCCTCGGCCAGCACCCTTACTCGGCTAATGCCACCGCACTCTCCGACAATAGTGCAAAGGTCGCTCCAGTCTTTAACCAGCGCAGCCACTTCCTCCGGCGTCAGCCCCGTGTCCTCGTAGGCGGCGAGGCGTTCAACCAGACAGTCAAACGATGGGCAATCTATGCAATCCATGTCCACATTGCAGCTACCAGAACACTTCATGTAATGGTCGGTGCCAAGATAATGCTTTTCCGTCAGTCGTTCCATCACTCCGCCTCCCGCATCCAAAACTCACGGCGGCAATCGAGGCATCCAGTGTAACGATTCAAATCGCAGATATAATTTTTGTCAACATTTCTTGGGCACATCCCAACAGTACCATCACGGTCCACCATGCAGTTTGGCCACTGCTCCAAAAACACACTCTGCCGCGTCTTGCGCGGGTGTGCGGCAGACCATTCCTCGGTGTTCTTCACAATTTGCGCCGCATCAACGCCCCACACCTCACTCATGGTGCCGCACATTCTGTTCCGCTCCTCGACAAACTTCACAGCATCCATTTACTTCTTCTCCTTTTCCGCAATGCTCTTGCACAGTTCTCTCCAGCAGTCCTTATGCACCGTCAGACGTACCCACCAGCTTTCGTGGAAGCTGTGTGTAAGCCGCTTTATCTTGTACTCGCTGGCTTCGCTGTCGCATTCAATTTCCTTTTTGCAAATATCGCAAAAGACCTTGGTCATCACACTTCCCTCCATTTGCACCCGTCACAGGCGCCCTCATGTGCTTGTTTGTACTTACCGCAGTATTGGCAAAGCTCGTTTTTCATGGCGTGCAGTTCTTCTTCAAGCCGCAAAACCTTGTTTGTTTTCGACACAGCCATGTCAAGCAATTCCTTGATGTCTCCCGGCGTCAGCCCAGTGTCCTCGTAGGTCGTTCCATTGTTCTCATCCTTCATCTGCCCTACTTCTTGCATCGATTTCGCCACTCGCTTTTTGCAAATAGTATTCTTTCACGCATTCAGTGCATGGCTCATTTTCGTAGTTGCCGTCGTTTTTCGGTTGGTGCTTCATGTGCAGTTCTGTCGGCACATCGTCACAAAACCAATAGTCAATTCTGCCCATCGCCACAAAGTCAACAGCCATTTCATGCAGAGCAGATTTCAGCGCTTCTATCTCCCGCTGCTGGTTCTCGATCAGGTCAGCGGCGGCAGGCATAATCCTCAGGCACTCTCCTGTATTCCTGAGTTCGCACGAATTGCAAGCCGTGTGGTTTGCACAGCACCGCAGCGCGGTCACGATCTCATCTCTTGTCATAGCGTCCAGTCCTCCTTCCGTACTTGAAACGCATCCCCCAACTGCACCGTCTCCGGGAAATTGTGCTGCGTGGTCTGAATGGCGTATTTGTCGATTTCCGTTGCATAGTAGGCGGCGACATTCGCGCCCAGCTTGTCCAACGCGATATGCCCGCAACTCATGCCGTCGTACATGGACAGCACCTCCACCGGCTCCTCCGTCAGGCCGTCAAAGTGGCTCAACAGGTGCGCGATCACATCCACCGTCCATCCGTTACCAAGCATTTTATACGCCTGCGTGTCGCAGACTGGAAGGGCGTATGTTTCCGGCACGGTCTGTAGGCGCATACATTCGCGCACGGTCAGCTTGCGAATGATATAGAAACCATCAGCCAGTTTAATCTGGTATTGTTTTTCCTTGATGGAAATAAGACCGTTTCGGACTTCGTAAACCGGGTATTTCTTGCCGTCTGCCACGGAAATGGCGTAATGACCGCTTTCATCCTTTTCTATGACAGGCTCGCAAATTGGATTATCTTTAAGAACCGTCGATAAAGTTCTCGCAGATGTATCAAAAGAAGTCCATGCAAATTCGCAAGATGCAAAAGAAATATCTTCCGGCTGCTTTTTGTCCCAAATAACAAATCCCCTACAAGGCGGAAGATCGTAATAATTCCCCCCCCATATTATTTGGTTTTTGCTGCATCTTTTTAATTCGCTAAAATACACATCACCCGGAGTCGCATCGTCCCATCTTGTTTCAGTGGCATTGTATTTTTTCAATCGACCACTATCATGAATGCTAATTCCATACGGCGGGTCTACGATGGCAAGGTCAAACGCCTTGTCCGGTAGCGTCCGCATATACTCCATGCAGTCTACGTTCAATGCGATTTGTTGTTTCACGCTTCACACCTCCCGTATAGCAAACCCGTACCGATTGCGGAACAGCTTTGCTTTCATGGCATACTCGCGGGTACGCATCCCCTTCACGTCCTCCACCACCGGAAGCCAGTACCGCTGGCCGTAGCTGTCAGGAGCCGTTCTGCTCTCGTACACGAAGTCCGCGATGTAGTCGATACTTTTCACGCGGTCGCCCTCAAACGTCGTGTACGCCTCTTGCAAGCAGTACCGCACCTGCAATTTTAGCCCCCGTATCTCCCCGGCATTTTGCAGCAGCAACAAAGCGTCATAGCGCTCCGCCTCCTTCTTGCTGTCGAAAGTCAGCTTGCCGCGCCGCGTCTTCTGCGCCTTGTACTTTCCGGGCTTGCGCATCTTCTCCATGACCTGCTTCTGCGCCGCAGGACTAAGCCGCGCCAGGTCGTCACTCTTTAAGCCCATCCTCTAATCCTCTTTTCTCCAACCCTCGTTTGTTCATCTCAACCTCCAGTTTTTTCCGCTGCCCGTCACGCTCATGGTAAAGCCCTTCGCGCGCTCCGCAATGCGGGATCCTATCGCCTCGTCCCAGTCCAATATCTGTCCTATCGTCCGCTCAGAACTGATGATCGTAGCACACTCAGGCTTTATGTACCGTGCGTTGAGTATTTCAAACGCAATGTTCCGGTCAGCCTCCGTCACGTTGCCCTTGAGAAAGTCGTCGATGTAAAGCACGCGGATCGTTTTCAGCTTTCCCACGGCATCTGCGTACAGCTCCGCATCGTTTACCTTTGCCTTGATGGATGGAATGTCCGACCGCCACTGCATATACCGTACCGGCAAGCCTGCCTCCATCAACTTCCCGCAGATCGCCGTGCACAGGTGCGTCTTTCCGCTGCCGGGGGTCCCACCGGCATAAAACCACTTCCCGCGCCAATCCGTGATATACGCCTCGGCCATCTGCTTTGCCTGCTTTTGCCACGGCTCCGCCGTCTGGTACGTCTCCAGCGTACAGCTTTCCAGCAGACCGGACAGACCGCTACGCTCAATGCGCCGCTGGTTGTCCTTGCGTATTTGGCAAGGGCAACTACGGGTTATAAGCTCCCCGGTGGCACTGCGTGTGACCGTATAGCCCCTGTCCTCGCAGTCCGGGCACTCAAAGTACGACTTCTCCTGGGATATTCCATTTTTTTGCAGGTGCTCCAGCACCGCCGTTATGTCCACCGTCGTGTTCCTCCTTCCACCTCGTCTCCCAATTCCGCACGGCGGCTTTCCAGTCCTTCATGCGGTTCTTGCCTACCATCCAGCCCTTTTGCTCGTAAAAGGCGACAAAACGATCTGCGTTGACGTGATAGCCCTGCGCTTGAACATAGGCGGATACATCATCAACGGATGGCGGTGTGAAGCGCTTCGCGCGCGTATCACTCACACCGTTAGGTGGGAGTGTATTATCTTTGGTTTTGTCTTTGGTTTTGTCTTTGGTTTGGCACGTTTCGCATGCGGTCGCATCCGTTCGTATGCAATCGTATACGGTCGTACCATCATGCCGTGCATATCGCTTTTTGGCGTTGCGCTGGTTCTTCGCGCATCTCTCGTCATACGCCGCTTTTGCCCTATTTATATCGTCCGCAATAAAATCAAATGCGATCGACTCCCGTCCCGTAAGTTCCTCCGTCTCTCCGGTCTCGCCATATTCCAGCAAGGCCCGTACAAGCCGACCTACCTCTTGATCTGAGAGTTTCTCCAATTTTTTGCGATAGCTGAAATAAAAGGGAATGTACTCAAGAGCCACTATGCACCGCCTCTCACTCCTTCGGCGATACGCCTATTTCCCATTCTTTTCTCCCTGCCTCTCGTACTCGTCCGTCAGGTGCCGTGCGATGGTGCAATGCTCCCACGCCCCGGCACAGAATTGATTCATATAGCGGGATGCCGCGCCGCCCGTCTCAAAGCTGACGCGGCTACCGCCCTCGCAGCAGACCCGCCGTTTCTCGCTGCTGGTAAAGTATGGGCAGGTGTACCGCTTGTGCCAGTAATCCATGCCGCTCTACCTCCTATCAAAACGGAAAATCGTCGTCCGCGTCGAAGTCCTCGTCCACCTCCACGAACTGTCCGCCCGCGTATTTCTTGGCGCCGCTGTCCGCGTCCTTCTTGGCATCGCCAAAGTAAATGTTGTCCGCCAGCACCTCGGCGTTCCGGCGCTTATTGCCGTCCTTGTCCGTCCAGTCCCGCATTTGCAAGCGACCCTCCACAACGGCCATGCGCCCCTTGGAGAAATACTTGTGCACAAACTCGGCGGTGGTGCGCCATGCAACCACGCCAATAAAATCCGTGTCCTTAGTGCCGTCCGCGTTCTTAAAGTCCCGGTCTACCGCCAGTGTAAAGCTGGTGACGGCTGTACCGTTCTGTGTCCTGCGCAGCTCCGGATCGCATGTCAACCGGCCCATGATGAAAATCTTGTTCAGCATCTCTTATCTCCTCTCATAAATAGCTTTTCCCGAATTCGCGGCGAAAGTCCGCCTCCGTCCATCTCTGCTCCTCCATCGCCTTGAGCTGCCCGTACCGTCTCAAACGGCGCATCTGGTCTCCGTTCTTGTGTACCGCGCCGCGCCCGTTCCGGTGGCAGCGATTGCCGCACAGATACACCACAAGGCCGTACTTCTCGCTTTTCTTCCGATTCGCGCCGCCAAAAATGTGGTGACGCTCCAGCGGGTCACCGGAGTCATTCCGGCCGCACAAAAAGCATCTTTTGTCGTTCATACGCTAACCTCTCCCCACCGGCTAACGAGGGCATCCAGTTCTCGCGGCGGCAGGGTCTCAACGCCCTGCGCCTTGCATTCCTGGATGATGATCTCGATCAGTCGGCTCATCTGGGCGGTATCGTAGTCGCTGGACCCCATATATGTCCGAATATTGTGATATCCGGGGATAGAGCGGCATGGCCCCAGGTCCTCCGTAAAGCGCCCGATGTGCCCGGCACACCAAATACGGTTCCAGTACTCAATCCGGTCCTCTTTCACCGGGATCACGTCGTAGTTGTCGCCCACGTCCCGGATGCAGTCCCGGTAAACGTTGTCCGGCGTGACTGGTGCTTCCTTAGTGCTCAGCACCGCCGCCAGCTTTCCAATCAGCGTCCAAGCGTATGCATTGGCGTCCAGACTCCGCTTTTTACGGTATTCCTTGATCTCCACGGCGTACTTCCGCGGTTTCATTTCTCCGACGAACTTGGCGGCGTCCCGGCGGGGGATGGAGAGGCAGAGATAGGTGTCCTCTCCATCCACGATCACCTTGGCCCGCTCAAAAACGGCCTTCATGGCTTAAAAGCCCTCCGGCTCTTCCGTCGGCTGCGGAGCCTCCGGCGCTGAGGATGCGAAATCTTCCGCTCTGGGTTCGATTGCCTGCTGCGGAGCATCCATGTCCACCGGAGCGGACGCCAGATCGCTCACGTCAATATTCATCTCCGTGGGGTCATACATGCCCTCCAAGTCCTCGGGGAAGGCCTCACGCAAGGCCTGGACCAACGCCACCTTGCGGATCATGGTGGCCGGTTTCTTGGTCCACTGTTCGTTGACCTCTCCGGTTTTCTTCAGACCGACGTATTCTTCAAATGCCACAGAAATCTCGATGGGCTCCTGGTATCCGCGGACGAAAACCTTGGCCCAGCCGCCCACCAGCTCCTCGCCTTTCAAGACGATGGCGCCGATCCGGTTCTCCATGACTCCGGTTTCTGTGTTCAGAACCACCACTCCCGCCTGCTGCCCGCAAAATGCGGTGTTCCGCATGGCCCGCTTCGTGATGGCATCCTTGCCCACCACAATGGTGGCCGGGCTGTTCCCGTACTTAATCAGGTAAGCCTCCCGCAGGAACGGGTTCAAATGCTGGAACCGGCAGAGGTTCAGGAACATCACGATCTCCTGGTCCGTCACGGCGCCGTTTCCGTTCACCAGATACTTCCGGATGATATTCGGGGAGAGCCTGACGACCTCCTCACCGCACTTAAAATCCACAACCTTGTCGTTGGCTGTCTTTTTCGTCGCTGCAATGCTGTTATTCAATGCCATGGTATTCTCCTCCTCAAATCTTCGTGTATTGGATGCCGTTGCTGGAAAGGAACTGCTTCAGCGCCGTTGCCTGTGGTTGTGTCAGATGGAATTCCAGCCGCAGCAGGTACAGCTTTTCCTGAACCCGGGGCTGCTCCACAATTTTTTCGTTATCCACTGCCATGGATGCCTCCCGCTTTTTGGCGGCCTCTGCGGCATCCTGAAGGGCCTTCTTGTGGCGCAACGCTGCGCCGATGTCCAGCGTCACCATGTACTTTGCCCGGACGGCGGTGGAAAACTCCGGTTCGATGGTGTCCAGCACGGTCAGATCGTCGTCGATCTTATCCGCCAGGTTTCCGATGGCCTCGCCCACGGCCTCAATCTTGAATGTGGTATTCAGCCATCGCTGGTCAAAAATACGATCCAAAGGCATGATGGCTTTGATCTCGTCCGGCACAATCTCGTCGTAAACAGTTTCAATGGCCTTCCACTTCTCCTCCAGGCGCTGTTCCTCGAAAACCTTTAGCTGCCCGTCGATGGCGGCCACCGGGGCGTCGATCATGGCCACCAGCTCCTTGACCTTGGCCTCAAAATCGGTGTAGGGCGCCATGCACTCCTTCTTGATCTCCTTGCGCTTGGACTCCACGGCCTCCCGCAGTTTGTTCAGTTTGGCCTTTTCGGCCTTGCCCTCCTTGATGGTGTCCTCCGTGACCACCAGGTTGTTGTAATAGTCCAGCTTCTCAGCCAGCTCCGCCTTCAGCTCCTCAAAGTTGAAGCCGATTTCCTTCGGCAGTGCGGTGGTCAAATCCGTGCTCATGATAAATTCCATGGTCTTTTCTCCTTTTCTCGTTAAATCTCCGGGAGCTTCAGGTTTGGGCGCTTTTTTGCTTCCACAGAACGCCAAAATCTGATTCCCTCCGCCTTGGTGCTTTGGATATCGTCCAAAACCTCTTCCCGCTCGATCAGATACTCCCTGGTGTCCTTCCGGTGATTCCCCTCCCGGTCGGTCCACTTGATCTGCGCCAGCAGCCATACAAATTCCCATCCGGCGGCGATCATCTGCCAGATGACTTGGCAGTAATACTGGTCCGGGATGCGGCCATTCCAATGGTCCCACTGCCCGGGGTTCTTGATCTCCGTTGTCTTGATCTCCATCCCGCCATGGCGGCCCGTCTCCCGCTCCGTCAGCTCTCCGTCCGGGGTGCAGAAGATGAACGGGTACTCACTGTTGCGGATGATCTTGTATGGGCTGTCGTATGTAACCTCCATTTCAGGATGGTCCAAGGAGAACAGCGCCCGCAGGTGCGGCTCCGCGTCATGCCCATACTGGACGAATGGCTTCCCGGAAATATCCTCCGGCTCCCGGAGCCCGGTTTTTTCCAGCCAAAGCTCTTCATTGCTTTTCCAGTTGCTCATCCCCATCATGGCCCCGGCGTCGGATGCGCCGATGCCGTACTTCCGCTCTTCTTTCCATGCTTCAAGGGTCTCCGGAAGGACAATGATGCTCATTCCTCGTCCTCCTCCATATACCGGTCGCCCCGCCGCTTTCAGCACGTCCCGCATCGTCTTCCCTCCCTATTAATTTTACTTCCCCGGCCTGTCCAGTTTGTCCAGCAGCCACATAAACAGATAACTCACCGTAGCGGCCCCGATATACGTCAGCGCCCATGCAAACGCGCTCATTTCGCACCTCCGCTATCCTTGCCGTTCGGCACAAGGCCGACAAACTCAAGTCCTCTGTTCCTGGCGTAAATCTCGCCCATGATCGTCCCCAGCTTTACGGGGTCAGGGGGCGTGACCCAAATGATTTTGTACTCTGGCTTTTTACTCATTGCCTTTTCCTTTCCCCTGTGCTAAAATAGCCACAGGACACATATCTAAGCCTAAGATTTGTCCCACCCGCCCCGCTCGATGCTGCAACATTGGGCGGGGCATTTTTTACTGCCCATCGCTGGATTTCAGCAGCGCGTCCACGGTAACGCCGAAGTAGTCGGCGATGGCTTTCACGGTGTCAATGCGCGGAGCATTGATACTGCCATTCCACTTCCCAATCGCGCCATTTGCGATGCCGCACGCTCTCTCAAGCGCCCAAATGCTGATATTTCGCTCATCGCAAAGGCGCTTGACGTTCTCATAAATCACTCTCGATCCTCCTTTCACACTTATTCGCATTGTCAAGGACAATGCGAATTTTCTATAGCGTAGCATAGAAAATTTTGAGGGAATTGCCCCCACGCTCTTGACAAGAAGATAGAAAATGCGCTATTATAGTTTTGCAGACATAATTCAACATTTTCTAAGGCCCGCATTCGGTGGGGGCTTGGTTTTTGTCACCCTCTGAAAGCTATTATAGTAGAAAATCCGCTACTTGTCAATAGCTAACTCGCTACAAAAGAAATATTTTTTCCTATGAATACACGTAATAAAATCATCGTCCAAAACATAAGAAGCTTTGCGCAAATACGCGGGACCTCGATCAAGCAAATAGAGAAAGACCTTGGCCTTGGGAATGGAATGATTGGTAAGTGGGAAGATTCCAAAAAAAGCCCGCCGTTTGAAACCATTGAAGTAATTGCAAATTACTTGGGGGCGTCTATTCTTGAGCTGGCGGGAATAACGCCGAGCGAGAACGAAAAAGCCCCCGCCACAGAGGGCGAGGGCTTAAGCGCAGCAAAGAAAGCGCTATTGGTAGCTATTGATGATTTGTCCGACGCTCAGTGTGAAAAACTCCTTCCGATTGTATTGAGTGCAAAACAAGTACTATGAGTAATGTTTTTATTCCGACTAATCCGCATGATAAGATATTGACCGATGCAGAGCGGCAAAAGTGGGAAAGCGATCTTGATAACAAGAAAGATGACTTCCCGTATATCGCTTTGACAAAGGCGCAGCTAAAGCTTTTAAAGCAAGCGCGAACCGATGCCGTATTGATAACCGCGCATAATGAAAATGATGCTGATGTACTCTGCGGTCATAGCTTTGCATATTGCCTTGTAAATGGCGAAAAGCGAGGGCTTATTGCTCGCCAAAGAGGGGCTAATTATCTTGCATATGCGCAGAAAGAAAACTCCCAAGCGTGGTCTATAACGGCGAGGGATTGCCTCGTTGCTGCAATAGGTGCTGTTTTCGGGTTTCTGCTGAATTGCTTGTTCTCTGGTTAATTATATTGCCACTGAATGTTCAGCGCTTCTCGGATAGCTTCAGCTTTTTCGGGGGTAATGTCTGTCGGCTCGTAGTCTTTGCAGGGATTGTCTTTCCCGCAGCCAAGAACGTACCAACCACCCCAAGTAGTATAGCGGACCACAACATGCTTGCACCCAGAGCACGCGATGCTTTTGCATTTCGGAAGCGCCGCTTTGTCAATGATGGCAGATCGGCGGTTGTATTCTCGCTCCGCTTCCTGCGCCTCTGCAAGCTGCAATTTAAGTTTGCGGTTTTCTTCCCGCAGATTATTTAATTCTCTTCTTGCAATAAACATTCCAACCTCCATAAAACATATTCCGCCTGGCTGTCAGTAAGTGATAGCACCTCAGATTTTAGGCGCTCTCTAATAAGAATAGCATGGTTTTCTTCTTCGCACAACATTTTGTGTCCCTCCAAATAATTGATAGTAACGGGGCTATGTGTCGATTATTGCACAAAAGTTCGGGAGAAAATACAAAAATAAAAGGTGGTGCGCCAAATGGCGAAGAGCAAAATCCCCGGCCTGTCCTTTAGCTGGAAACGTGCGCTCGGAATCACAAAGATGAAAAGAAAAATTTCAAAAGCAACTGGGATTCCCACGACCAAAGCGGGGCGGCAAAGAAAACTTGGCAAACTCCTTGGTATGAAGTAAGAGAAAAGCCCCCGCCGTCTCCGCAACAACGGCGGGGGCTCTGTGCAGACAGCACGGAGCGGTTGCCGCTGCATGATTTGACCATACTCCGCTTTGCTTAACTATTTCAACGCCAAAACCTTGCAATAAGACAGCGCTCGACGAGGTTCGGCAAGCCCTCATCTTGTGACTTCGCGGCGTGAAAATCGAAGAAATTAAGGTGGTATAAATGAACATCCAAGAGGTGTGCAAAATCCGCAAGGCAGAATTGAAACTGACCTATCAGGAAATTTCAGACACTTCCGGCGTGCCGCTGTCCACCGTGCAGAACTTCTTTTCAAAGTTTTCCAAAGCCCCGTCTATTTACACCGTCGCGCCTATCTGCAAGGCGCTTGGGATCTCACTTGACGAGGTGTTCGGAATTTCCGAACGGCTGACAAGGAACGAAGAGACCTTGCAGGCGCGAAATGACGAGCTGGAGCGCCATGTTGACGCAAAGGAAGACATGATCGAGATTATGCGGCGTGGTGTCCATATCCGCAACGCCGTGATTTTTATTTTATTTGTGGTGGTGGTGTTACTGACCGCGTGGTGCGTGTATGTCGATTTGCATTGCGCAGATTACGGATTTTGGAGGGGGCGGTGATGAGAGCAGCACTGTATATCCGCGTGTCGAGCGACGAACAGGCGCGGCATGGCCTGTCATTGCAAGAGCAAAGAGATGCGCTGACAAGATATGCCCAAGAACACAAAATGACCGTGGCGGGTATCTATGAGGACGCGGGAATATCCGCGCGAAAGCCGTATAAAAAACGTCCGGCGCTCCTGCGGCTGCTGGGCGATTGCAAAGTGGGGAAGGTAGACACGATCTTATTTATTAAGCTCGACCGATGGTTTCGAAATGTCGCGGGGTATTACGATGTGCAAACGCAACTCGACCAGTACGGCGTGACCTGGCAAGCGACGGAAGAGGACTACGAGACGCGAACCGCGTCCGGGCGATTAAAGGTTAATATCATGCTCTCCGTTGCGCAGGACGAAGCAGACCGCACAAGCGAACGAATCAAATTTATAAACGACGGCAAACGGGCAAAAGGGCAACCGGCAGGCTCAAAAGCGCCTTTAGGGTATGCCATCAAGGACAGGCAATACCAGATTGATAACGGCACGGTAGATGCGGCGCGAGATATGTTTGCCGCGTTTATCCGGCTAAAAAGTGTCCTTGCCGTAAAGCGATATATGCTTGATACATGGGGCATTGACCGAGCGTATAGCAAGTATGTAAACTATTTCCGTAACCGTCTTTACATCGGGGAGGTGTACGGAATCGAAAACGCCTGTCCCGCGCTGGTAAGCAAGCAGGACTTTGACCTTGTAACTGATATTATTCAGCATCGGTCACAACGCTGTGCGGGAGTTGACACAGATCGCGTGTATCTGTTTTCCGGGATATTGCGCTGCAAAGAGTGCGGGAAAACGATGCAATCGGAAACCGTAAAAAAAACATATACATACTACCGATGCCGGACGCGGATGCTTGACAACTCCGCTTGCCCGCATACAAAAAGGATCCGAGAAGATGCGCTGGAAGACTACCTACTACACGAGATGGAGGGAATCGCAGAACGGAACAATCGGTACTATAAAAAGGCAGATAAAAAGCCCACGCAAAGCGCGGACTCAATACGAAAGAAAATGGGCAAGCTAAAAACGCTATACCTAAACGATCTGATTGAGTTGGACGAATACAAGCGGGAGTATGCGAGCTTGAAAAAAGCACTTGAAGCTACGGAAGAAAGGCCAGAAATCAATTTGGACGCGCTAAAAAAGGAGCTGCAAGAATACGAAACCTATTCCCGCGATGAAAAAAAGGAATTTTGGACGCGCTTCATCAGGCGGATTGATGCAGACAACGATGGCGCGTTTTTCGTAACGCCCCGTTAGGCATATTTTACCTTCACGGACGCAAAGGGTAAGTATGCCTAAAAAATCCCCCGCCGTAAATGACGGGGGATTTCCCTATTCCAGCTTGCGCATGACGCTGTTATACACTCGCTCGTTGACGACCTTCAAGCTGTCCATGAGTTCGTCCATCACTTCCCACGCACGGGCCGGGTCAACGCGGGCCACCGCGCGGAGGAAATCGCTATCTCCGTACTCCTTTGCGGGCGCGGCAGAGTATCGCGGCATCGCCGGCGGCTCGGCCTTCCCACGGTTTTGGTTTTGGATGGTATACAGCGTCGCCAGCTTTTCGTAGTTCGTCCAGCTGGATTTTTCCGTTTCCAGGCGAGAGATCCAAAGCTGCAGCTCCTTTTCGTCGATCATCGGGGCCTACCCCCTTTATTCCTCCATCATGTCCATTGCACGACGCAGGGCATCCTTGATGCGGTCATCGTCAGTCTCGCGCATCATATCGTTGATCTGGCTGCGCAGATGCTCAGTTGCGTCCGTGCGGCTGTAATGCCCGCGGACATAGTGCCGTCTCGCGTAAGAGACGCCCCTCCCATACGAATTGCGCATATCGTCGTCGTGATAGCGGCTAAAATAACCGCCCTCTTCAAGCGTCTCGATCTTGTCGATGTTCTTGATGGTGTCGGTCAGCTTATGCGCGATATCGAGGTCTCCCGCGCCAAGCTCACCCTTGCGGGCGATTTCGTCAAGCTCCTTGCAGAGCATGTCGCGCAGATTATACATAGATTTCATTCCCATTGTGTTCTCCTTTCTCAGCAAACTCTGGTAATGATAAGGTTCGCGTTTCTCACGTCAATGGCTTCGCCGCTCACGTTGCGGATGGACAGCGACGCGCAGCAGCCCTTTGTAACGTCAACGTACTCGGATGCCGCTGCGTTAAAAAACGCCTCCGCAGCCGTGGGCGTAACCGTCGCAACGGAGGACAGCAGGGGTTCACCGTCAACCGCAATGGCAACGGAGATGGGGCCTGGGGTCCCGCCGGTGCTTACGGCAATGTTGCCGATAAAGTCCACCTTGTAGCGGGCGCGGCACTGAGAGCAGTTGCCGCGAAGGTTAAACAGGCCGGAGCCTACCCGGTGAGTGATAAGGCCCTTTGTGCAGGGGATCGGTGCCTCGGTAAAAAGCACATTCTGATTTGCCGCCACAGTCTGCGTGGCAATCGCAGTGTATTCAGGCATAGAAAACTCCTTTCATAAAATCAGCGGCAGGGCTATTGCCCCGCCGCTTTGGTTTAGTATCGGCACGGGGCCAAACATTTTGTTGACGTTAACAAAACATTGCCAACAAAAAGCTATGCTATGCAGTTATCAGCAGCCGCAACCGGATCCACATCCACCATAGCCGCTACCCGCCCACGGGTTGCAGGTAATGTAAGCGGGAGAAGGGCACGGGCGAAGCTGCGAAATAAGATAGTTGTTCTGCGCAGACTGAGACGCCGCCAGACGCAGCTCCTGATTTGCACTCTCCAGATCGCGCATCTTGGAGTTGGTCAGGAAGTCCAGAATGGCGCGGCTGTTGGCGTTCTGATTTTCCACGATGTCTCGGGTCGCGTTCTGCACCGTGTTGCGCGTGTCGCACGCCTGCGCGGCCATGTCGTAGCGCACGCCCTCGATGCTGCGCTGGGTGTTGCAGCAGCACTCGGCAGCCTGCATCTGCATGGCGTTGAGCTGCTGCATCAGCGCGGCCTGCTGGTTGGCGCGGGACAGTTCAGCGGTCTGGAAACCGTTGTTCATGTTTTGGTTGACACCGGCAAAGCCGTTCAGCAGCGTGGTGTTCGCGGCATAGAAGCCATCGCACAGCCCACCGTTGATGAGATCCATCTTGCGCTCAATGTTGGCAAAATCGGAAGACAGCACATAGCCGTCTACCACGCCGCCGGAATTGCCGCCGTTGTTGCCCCAGCCGTTATTACCCCAGCCAAGGAAGGCAAACAGGAACAGGATGATGATGAACCAACTGCCATTACCATCCCATCCAAAACCGCCGTTGCCGCCGGAGTTAGTGGGTGCCACGGGCATTGTCAGCATGGGAGCGCCGTCAGAAGAAAGAGACATAGAAAAACTCCTTTCAGTTTTTTATTATCAAATCGTGGCCACGATATTGATTAACCTAATAATTTAGCAAACACTTTGCTTAAACTTTGCTTAAACTTGCTTAAACTTGCTTACTGCATCAGGCTTTGGAACTGCTTCGCCATCTGCTGCAACTGGTTCAGCTGAGCTTGTGAGAGTTTCCCGCTCTGCAAGAGTTTTTCGACCTCTGCTTTGGGGTCGCCATGAAAATTTGCCTTGAACTGCTGGAACTGCTGCACCATCTGCATAAAGCCGTTGCCGCCGCCCATTGCACCGAAAAACGGATTATTCATCGCTCTTTTCCTCCTTGCGCTTCTTGCCCTTCATTTCGCTCACAAGCGCCGCCAGCGCGTCGAACTCTTTACGGGTCACATATTCCGCAGCGGGCGCTTTCTGCGCGTCAGGGGCGCTTGCAAGCCGCTCTACAAGGTCGTATACTTTGAGCGTCGGCTTGCCGCTTGCATCGGCCTGTTTGAGATACACAGTCGGTGCGGAGCTGTCCCACAACGCCACGGCGGCGTTGGGCGCGATCATCCAGTTTCGGGCCTCCTGTTCGCCGCTGACCCACTGTACACCGCTCTGCGCCACCGGATTTTGAAGGGCCTGCGGAATTTGAGATTGCATCTGTGGTTGCTGCATTTGCCGCATCTGCATCAGGTTATCCTGCATTGGGGGTGGATAATAGGGGTTCTGCCATCCGTAAGGTGTGTAAGCCATAATCAGTCCTCCTTAACCCAGTAATACAATACGTTCTCGTTGCTGCTGTCCCAGCTGTCCCAGATCGTGCCATTTTGCACGCAAACCACATGGCCGGACAGGGCCAGAATATAGTTGCCTACCGGGTGATCCTCCGCAAACTGTCCCACCGTGTAGCAATCCGGGCAAGTGTCCGGTACGATGTACCGCCGGTATCCGATGCTGCGGAGATACCGGCCCCAGCAAGCATTTGCAGACGGCATATCCCCGTCAAGATATCCTTGGATGCACAGTCGCAAATACGTCTCGCCCCAGTCCTTGCCGGTGGCTTTTGATATTGCTCTGACGGTACAGTCCCCTGTGTTTTTCCCTTTTGGGTTCTCGTTGTAGTAGCTATACATATTCGCGCCTATCGTCGTGCAAGAGCTCTACAATGCGCACAAGGGGAAGCAATCCGGCGGTGTCAGATCCGTATTGATTGCATATATCACGTGCCATATCCGCCGTATACCCACACGCCAACAGCCGCTCCATTACGCTCATTTCGCCGCACCCCCTTGTATATCTATAAAATACAGCAAAAAAGACCCAACAAAGAGCCTGAAAAAGGTCTTTGTTGGGTCTTTACTTTATGGGTTTTTGATATGGTCGGCAATCTTTTGGTAACCGTTGCGGCGGCGCTTCTTGACATACTCGACCGACGCAAACAGCCTGTTTGCCACCTGCTGTCTGGATTGTTGCTTGACGTCGCACGCGATGATGCAAAACGCTTCGTCTTCCGGAAGATCAAGCGCGGCGATGTAATCAATGGCACGTTGAGGGGCCATGCTGCGCAGTTTTGCGCGAATGTCTCGGTAATTTGTATTCATGGCGATCATATTCGCCGTGGACTTGCGGAGCCTTGGCGGAAACAGGGGGTCGGCGCATTGTTGCCCCGGTTTCGTCCAGATTTTTAAACCCGTTACTTTGACGCTCTCTTCACATCATCTTGAACCTTCCCGGATAAAACCGTCAAACCCGGCGTCCTTCAAACGCTGGAGCATCTTCTCGGCGTTGGCGCGGACTGCGAAGGCCCCCACCTGGACCCGATACAGGGTATCGCCCTGGGCAGGCTCGGAGGGCTTGGGGGTCTCCTGCCTGGCCGGGACGTAGGTCACGCCCAGGTACTTGCACAGGCCCTTGGCGATGGCCTCACCGATGGCCGTGGTGTGCTCCACGATCCACTTGGCGCCCTCGGCGGTGTCGTGGAACTCGCACTCGCAGTACACCGACGGCGCATTAGGTACACGCACCTCGTAGTAACTGGCCTTCTGGATGTTTTCGGAGGTGCCGGGGGACAGCGGGGCCAGCTCCGCGAACACCGCCTTGCAGGCGTCGTAGCCCTTGCCGGGGATAGCAAAGCAGAACATCCGGGTGCCCATGACCTTGCCGTTAAAGGCGTTGGTGTGGACGCAGTTGTGGATGTCCGCGTGCCAGGCGTCGGACTCGGCGCATCGCTGGGCCATGGTGGTGCCGAAGGCAGCCAGCTTCACCTCCACGCCGCTGCGGCGCAGAGCGGCAGCCTCCGCTTCGGCGATCTTCTGGCACTGGACGTGCTCATTGGTATTGCCCCAGGCATAGCGGTTTTCCGTCTGGTCGCTGGGGCTGATGTACACTCGCTTACTCATCGTTGTCGTCCTCCTCTCCCGGCAGCTTGTCTGCCGCCGTGTCCTCAGTGTGTACTTTCAACTTCTTGAGCAGGGTCTGGAGGAAACCAGGCACCGGTGCACCAATGGCAGACACATTCTCCAGGATGGACAGCAGCTCGTTGATCACCAGCCAGATAATGACAATGCTGGCAAACAGGAACTCCACCGGCCAGTCCCAGCCCAGGGTGTCGGCTCCGTAGCGCAGCAGCCAGTCTACCACAGCAGCTACCGCGACGATGACCAGGTATCCAACCTTCTTTAGGATGCCCCGCAGGCCCACCCGGGAGGACAGTTCCCCGGCGTTCCATGCCTTGGTCATGCCCGTGGCGTAGTCCAGCAGCATCACCACCACCAGCACCAGCACCGGCACCAGCAGCTGCACCCCGTAGGCACACAGCGCCCCCAGGGCTGCCGCCAGCGCGGCCTTGATCGTGTTTTCTTTCATGTAAAATCTCCTTTCCTGCC
>ENA-OZAC01000179-OZAC01000179.1-human-gut-metagenome-genome-assembly--contig:-NODE-179-length-36547-cov-11.977255_pt1 | contig 36547 bp, 28 predicted proteins | sample MGYA00243298_ERZ653493 | MGnify/ENA primary metagenome ERZ653493 (study PRJEB26926, sample SAMN06165177) | human gut metagenome | biome: ENVO:00009003; feature: ENVO:2100002; material: ENVO:00002003...
GCGTAAGATCGTCGGCAGCGTCAGATGTGTATAAGAGACAGGAATTTCTGAATGCAAAAAATGCGTATGAAAAGACGAAAATCGACCAAAAATGGACTGAAAATGTCGTTTGGTGCAAAATGGGTTGAAATAATGTCTAAAACAAAGAAAATGAAATTAGATTAAGTAAATCGCAAACAAAGAAAAGGAGAAGATGATTAGTGAAAAAGAAAATAAGAAAAATTGGGATGTTAAGTAGTATAGCATTGATGGTATGTTTGGGGGTAACCGGATGTTATCCGGACGGAAAAGTATCATTGGAAGAAAAAAAAGAAACAGATAGTAACCAGATTAATATTGATGAAAATGCTTCGCATATTGAAGGCAAATTGGATGAGGGATTATTTGTGAATGCCCAAACAGACATAAAATCTGATGCGGATTGGCATGATAATAATGTGATTTTAAAAAGCTGGGATGTAGACAAAGTGAGTAATGTTTTTGGAAATGGAAGAAATATTTCTGAAAATAAAACCATGCCTAATATGCATAATGATAATTTGAATGATAATTATATATATTGGGATGACGGAAGTTCGATTGTTATACAGAACGGCAATTTACAATATAATACGAAAACAGAATTAGAGTACTCATATTTAGGATATTTATATGGAACCATGCCATATCTTACAGATGAAACTACAGAAAAATTTCCTGAAACAGAGATTTCAGGTATTGATAAAGAAGCGGCTATTGAACAGGTGAAAAGTATTCTGGATGAAATTGGTGTAGAAGTTTCTAAACCCAGAGTGTATTCTCTGACATATGAGAAGTTGGAAGAAAATACTGATTATTCACAAACTGATCCAAATGGAAATGCACCTCATCAGTGGACAAAGGAAGATGCGGCGTATGCCATAGTCTTTAAAGGCACAATAGATACGCTGCCGATAACGGAAGTTGGATATAGAAGTGGACCGGCTGCAGGAGAAAGGATTGTGGGAATTGTGGGAAAACAAGGACTCATAGCTTTTCATGCACTTAATATATATGAACTCGAAACAGAAAATGAACTTTCAGATGAAATATTGACCACACAAACAGTTTTGGAAAATATCCAACAAAAGTTCAGAAATATTATGATTACTGATAAAGTTGAAATCGAAAAAATTAATTTAGAGTATGTTCCGGTATTAAAAAATGTTGAAAAAGGGGAGTATGAGTTAAAACCTATGTTTGTATGTATGGCAAGGCAAAATATTGAACATTCGACAGATAAGGAAGACAATGGTCTGATAGGAGACAGCAGTATTTTTCCAATAATTTTTGACGCTCAAACCGGAATGGAAATTCAGATAGGAGGTACATATTGATTCTACAACAATTGAAAGCAGATTACAAAAGAATATTCAGTTCACCTAAAATGTATTTATCAATATTAGGAGTTGTGCTTTTGTGTTATATAAGTACAGAAAAATATATACATGGCAGTGTAGATATATATTACATATTGGATATTTTAATTGGGTTGAGCGTTTTCAAAAAATTGATAATTATTTTTTCGGCGCTGCCTTGTGTGACAGGTTTTTATGACGATTGGAAACATCAATATATAAAAAATATAGTCATTCGAACGGGAAGAAGAAATTATATTATATCCAAAATCGTGGTGTGCGTATCAATTTCTTTTCTGGTAGTTTTCTTGGGAATTTTGATTTTCATAGGTCTATTAATTGGTATGGGATTCGATTATAGCGGAATAAACGGAATGGGTTTAGATGAGAATATGCCATATGGCATTTTTCTATATCAAAAGCCATTTTTATATGTATGTTGTATCGTCAGTATTTATGCAGCATCAATGGCAGTTTGGGTAATGAGTGGATTAATGATTTCATCATATATTCCTAATAGTTTTGTTGCAATATGTTCACCGCTCATTTTTAGTTATTTATTAGAAGAGATAACGGGTCTTTTACCGCCATATTTTAATATGTATCTGTTGGCGAAAGCAAGTAATGTATTGGGGAAAAATGCAACGTATAGCTATTTGTATACGATATTCATATTTACAGTACTTATATTAGGCCAGGGTTTGATTTTCGCAAAACGGGTAAAAAGGAGGTTAGGGAATGAAATCAGTTAAAATTTCTTTGATTGTTGCAATACAAAATATTAGAAAATGGAGAACAAATTATCGGATTTGGATATTAGTGATATTAACTATGATATTTGTTCAATGTTATACAAAGGAGATTTCAACAAATGCATTGGCTATGGGGATGAAAAGCTCACCTTGGCTATATCCATTTTTGTATACAGATCGCTATATACGAATCCTTTTTATGTTGCCGTTGATATTTATATATTGTGACGCTCCTTTTATAGATAAGAATCAGATATATATATTAATGAGATGTAAGAGAAAATTATGGAGCATTGGTCAAATTATTTATATTTTTATGACATCAGCAATGTATTTTTCTTTAATAGCAGCTATGACGATTGTGCTAAATATAAGAAACATAGAGTACATGAATGACTGGGGAAAGGTATTAGGTACATTGGCTTTTTCAAATGTTCCGTTGGTAAAAGGGACTGCAGTAACAATAAGTACTTATATTTTAACATATTTTACACCTACTCAAGCGATGTTCTTCACTTGGTTATTATCTGTTTTGTGCGGAGGAATTTTAGGCTTAATTATATATGGGTGCAATGTTATTTCAAAGTCAAAAGTTGTTGGAATAGTAGCTTCAGGATTTTTGGTTATCTTGAGTGCGGCAGTTTCAGGAAATGAAATGGCACAGTGGTTTTCGCCAGTCTCGTGGACAACATTAAATAAATTAGATGTGGGAAAATTGACACAATATCCTACATTTACTTATGTGATGGTTGTTTATATGACAGCGATTATTATTTTAAGTGTATGGATTATAAAAGTAATCGAAAAAAAGGATGTCGGAGTAATGATACGGGAGGTATAAACATGGAGAAGCTGATACAGATAAAGAATCTGACAAAATGTTTTGGAGAGACGAAGGTATTAGATAAGATAAATGTGAATTTCGATAGAGGACATATTTACGGAATCATTGGTAGAAATGGTTCAGGAAAATCTATGTTAATGAAATGTATATGTGGATTGGTTGTACCTACTTCAGGTGAAATAATAATAGATAATAAAAAATTAGGTACAGATATTGATTTGCCGGAAAATTTAGCAGGAATTATAGAAGAACCGGGATTTTTGGAAAACTATAGTGCATATAAGAATTTACAGTTTTTATCTATGATTAAAAATAAAATAGGGAAAGAAGAAATTATACAAACGTTAAAGAGCGTAAGACTTGATCCATACAGTAAATTACATGTTGGTAAATATTCTATGGGAATGAAACAAAGACTGGGAATAGCACAGGCAATTATGGAAAAACCAGAAATTTTAATTTTGGATGAACCAATGAACGGTTTGGATAACGATGGAGTTATGGAAATGAGAAAACTCTTTATTAACTTACGAGAAGAAGGAACAATGATTATAATTGCAAGCCATAATAAAGAAGATATAGAAGTGTTATGTGATGAAGTTTTTGAAATGGAGAAAGGTAAGCTTACACCTGTACAACACTAAACTGTCAAAATAACAGTGGAACCATTATTTAAGTAAGTGGTTCCACTGTTGTTTTTGTATATATAACATCATCTACAATCCGTATTCCATATTTATCAAGGTCAACCCTGCCGTCTATGACCTCAATGCCATCTGCTCTTAGACGGTTAGCCTGTTCACCGGCTCCACCGAAGGCAAATGCCCCTGACAGCTCACCCTTTGCATTTACCACTCTGTAGCATGGAATTTCATCAGGATTGGGATTCTTGTGCAGGGCATTGCCGACAGCCCGGCACATTTTTTTATTGCCTGCAAGCTCAGCAACCTGTGCATATGTGGCAACACAACCCTTTGGAATCCTTTTTACAGCCTCATATATGAGCCGGGTCGGATTATAGGTGACAAGGTCATAGCTGTCTGAAATCATGTTTTTTATAGCGTCATCAGGTATGCTGCCATCGAGAATGATGGTATTCCAGTTGTCCTTGTTCTGGTGCCAGCCGGGGATGACCGATGGGAAGGCATCTCTCCAGAAGTCGCGCCATGCAGGAGATACCTTGACATTTAAATTGATAAAACCATTGCGCTCGTAGGTCCACAGGAAAACCTTTTTGCTGTCCTTTACGCGGATGAGCTGCCAGTTTGGGTCGTGGAATGGTGCTTCCTGATAAGTATTTGGAAATGATAAGCCGTAGTCTAATGCTTCTTGTCGTGTTTTCATAGATTTTGCCTGCCTTCTTTTTAATTATACGATTACAGTATAACATAAAAAGAACAAATTTATTGACTTAATTCTTCATACAACCCCTCTATCTCTCCATCTTCCTTAGAATTTACAAACACCAGTGTATCATCCGATTTTATCATGAGAATAGGAGAGTATCCGTCGAATACATACAGGCTGCATTTTCCAAGGGTACGTCCTTCATACCTGCCGATATCGTAGCTGTCGGTAGAGGCTCCGTTTGTACGCAGGAAACTGTCATACGGCAGCTCGTCCAGAAGCTTAAGCTCTGTGATGTCATTTACATCAATCTCGCTTGTATAGCCACCGGCAGAAATAGTAAGGTTATTGTTTGTCAGAGTGATTTTTTCCTGTATATTAATCAAAGGAAGCATGCAGACAAACACCAGGATGATACAGCCGGCTGTTATTGCACAGGTGATTCCTGTGAAAATCCACGCGCCTTTTTTAGCATAATTAAACGTGTAGTTGCCGGACTGCATGCGGTTTTCAATGAGAATATGTTTGTCGTCGGGATTATAGTAGTAGCCGGTTTTCCAGTATTCATCATCGTCCACATCTATTGGTGAGGTGTTGGCAGACAGCAGTTCCTTCTTTCTGTTTAAGCCCATATAAATTGGAACAATAAATCCCAAAACGGCTATTAACTGAATGAAAATATACACATAATATGATGATGCCGGAAGTATTCCGGTGATACTTGTGTATAATGCTACATAAATCCATGCGACGGCGTTTAGCCCGCTTAGGAGAAGCATTGCGATGCTTTTATATTTCTTCATAGTATTGTTGACAATAAGGTTGAGCTTTGAATCCATGCTGTATACGTGGCGCTCGCTTTTGTTTATAAAAGCATGAAATACCAGCGAAAGTGTGGATATTAAAACAGAGCACAAAAACAGCGAAATCATAAGGATATTGTAATGGGTGTCACCAAGCATAAAGTATGGTATATATGCTGCAAGCTCAGTAATTAAAAAGAGTGCGTGCCATTTATAGCTGACTGTCGTGGCACCGGCTTCTGCTGAAACGCGGGTGTCGATATAAACCTTTTTACGTTGGGTTTCTATTATCCATCCGTTTTGTATTTTCAGAGCATACATTTTCCGGTGGGAGCTGTTTGGAATATGAATAATTCCAAAGATATATGCGAACATCCAGATAATATATACCAGAACAAAAACAGCAATGTTAAAAAAAACAATAAAGCATATCGCAATGGAGATAATCACATTGGCAATTTGAAAGTGTTTCATTTTGCGTTTTCCGGTGGTGACGATTTCGGTTACTTCGGCATCTTCTTTGTGAGATGATGGAATATGTACATTGAGATACATGCCGTTTTCATATTTATAGGCGTGTGTGTACGCAAATTGCATACATAGTATGATAATAAGATTTGTAATTATAAAGATAATAAACATCATAATTTCCATAGTCTGCCTCCTCTGCTAAGCGGTACATGGTTTCATTTGTGAATACAGTTTATCACACATTGATAAAAATTCCTCACGGCTCATTCCGGTGAGACAGGCCTCAGCACTTAAAAGCTCAAGCTCTGATTCCAGCTTTTCAGTGAAATCGGTATCATCTGCGATGGATTCGGACACAAAAGCGCCGAGCCGTCTGTCTGTACGGATAAATCCCTCATTTTTCAAAATCTGATAGGCTTTATTGACCGTCATTGTGTTTACACCGGCATCGCTTGCAAGCTGGCGTACGGTTGGAAGCTTTTCGCCGGTCTTTAGCTCGCCTTTGCCTATTCCCTTTACAATCTGGTTTCTAAGCTGTACGTATATCGGGGTGCTGCTTGACATGTCAAGTTCTATTATCATGAGAACCTCCTGTATCTTACTGTTTATATGTCATAGCCTGTTTGAAATGCATCAATATTTATGAGCAGGCTGTAATCTGACAAAACTTGTAAGTGATATAATTGTATTGTTTGTATTATACATAGTAATACAGACAATCCTTTATGTCAACTGATGTTTTAGCATCAATTATATTGACATTTTGAATATTACAATTATGATTAAAGAGTTATAAGGTATCACAACGTAAAAGAATACATATGAGGTTAAAAAATGAGCAGATTAATAGAGCAGATAAAACAAAAGAATGCCTGTGCCTTCACACATGGTGGCAAATTTCATGCAGATGATGTGTTCTCATCAGCCCTGCTTTTGTATATAAACCCTGAGATCAGCATAACAAGGGGTAATAGTGTGCCTGATGATTTCACAGGAATAGTTTTTGATATAGGTCGAGGTGAGTTTGACCATCATCAGAAGGACAGCAGAATCAGGGAAAACGGTGTGCCATATGCGGCATTTGGCCTGCTGTGGGAGGCTGTTGGAGCGGATATTTTAGGCGAGGAGCTGGCGGTGAAATTCGATGAGTCATTTGTTCAGCCTCTCGACAACAATGACAATACAGGTGAGAAAAACGAGCTTGCAACGCTTATAGGCAATTTCAACCCGTCATGGGATTATGAGGGTGGCAGCGATGAGGCTTTCTTTCAGGCGGTAAGCGTAGCAGGCATGATATTGGAAAACAAATTTGAGAGATACCGTGGCAATGAGAGAGCCGATAAGAGAGTGGAGGAGGTGCTTGCAAAGCACAATCCGGCAAGCAGGATACTGGTGCTTCCTGAGTTTATACCGTGTCAGAAGGCTATGAGTGAGACGGATATTGCGTTTGTTATTTTTCCGTCAAACAGAGGTGGCTTTTGTATACAGCCGCAGAAAAGAGAATACTCGATGAATTACAAGTGTTCTTTTCCGGCAGAGTGGCTGGGACTTGAAGGTGAGGAGCTGGTAAATGCTACAGGAATTTCCGGTGCGATATTTTGTCACAAGGGAGGCTTTATCATGACTGTTAAGGAGCAGGATGAAGCAGTAAAGGCATGCGAAAAGGCGCTTTCTCTTCATAAAGACAGCTCTGTGATAGTATGGTATGGCAGTAAAGAAGATACTGCAGCCATGGCATGTGACAGTCAGACAGACGAGCTGCTTATAAATGTTGCAAAAGCACGAGGAATAAAGGGTGTGCATATCTGTCATGTTGATGCAATGCCTGTTCCGCAGCTTGAATTAACAGAGCTTGACAGTGAGACAGCATATGCAGAGGTGCTGATGGAGAAGCCGCAGTGGAAGGCATATGTAAAGGAGCAGGTGAAGCAGATTGTAAAGTACAGACCGGAGGCTGTGTATGTGGAAGGAAACGCATTTGAGACATATCCGGTTATACGTGCACTCAGAAAGAAGCACATTCCTGTGCTTACGATGATTGAAAATAAAGAGAAAAAAATAATGGTAAGAATACCATGATTTATGTGCATTTTTGAAAAAATTTGGTATAATGTTGTTAAGCGCGGACATCGTGCAGTTTTGCGAATGTGTGTGGTGGTTTTGAATAATACGAGTAATATACAAGTAACAATACGAGGATGCAGAAGGTATGAAGACAATTATAAAATACGAGCTTGTTATAAATGAGGCACTCAGATCTGCACTCAACTATGATACACCGGATGAGCAGATTAATGAGTTTATCAGATTTTTCGGAAAACATATCGGTTCTGACCGCATATATATATTTGAGGATTGTGATGAGAAGCATGTCACCAAAAATACATATGAGTGGTGTGCGGATGGAATAGTGCCGGAGATACATGAATTACAGAATGTCGATATGGACATAATAGGCTGGTGGTATCAGACCTTTGACAAGGACAGGAATGTAATTATCACAGATATAGAGCAGATAAAGGATGAGCACAAGGTCTCCTATAATCTGTTAAAGGCGCAAAATGTAAAGAACCTGGTGGTATGTCCAATCCGCTACAAGGATGAGATAAAGGGCTTTTTCGGTGTGGATAATCCACCGGAAAGTGATACTCTCGGACTGACCACGTTCCTGGATATGATAGGAACCTTGCTTATATCATTGCTTAAGCTGCGCAATTCCTTCACAAAGTCGAATAAGGAAGCGATGCTTAGCAGCTATTCATCACTTTCAAGTATCTATATATCCATGGCACTGGTAAATGTGCAGACACACAGATACCATATAGTAAAGACTTTGGATGAGGTTGTACACTTCCTGGGGGTAAAACCGCAAAGTGAGGGGGAATATAGGATAGATGAGGATTTCCCGGGGCTTATAAACAGTGTGATGAATGAGTTCTGTACTAAGGCACAGCGCAAAGAGACACTTGATTTTGTGGATATCAGTACTGTAGAGGACAGACTTCGTGGAAAAAATACCATAGTGCACGAGTTTATCGGAAAGGTATCAGGCTGGTGCCGTGAAAGGTTTATTCCTGTAGACTATGATGCAGATGGCAGGCTGTGGCATGTGCTTTACTGCGTGGAGAATATTGACGAGGAAAAGCGACGTGAAGACAGGCTTATGTATCTGGCACAGATTGATTTGATGACAGGTATACGCAACCGCGGAAGTGGAGAGAATAAGATAACAGAGTATCTCGTCCGCAAACAGTGCGGTCTGCTCTGTCTTTTGGATTGTGACAAGTTTAAGTCAATAAACGATACCTATGGACATGCAGTGGGCGACAAGGTGATAATAGCAATTGCTGATACTCTGCGCAAATCATGTCGTGATGATGATGTCGTGCTTCGCCTGGGCGGGGATGAGTTTGCGGTATTTATACCGGGGATGCTTGATAAAGAGCGGGCAGAAGCTTTTTTTGACAGGCTTTTTTCAAACATAGAGCATATTGATATAGCAGAGATGAATGGAAAGCATATATTGCTCAGTCTTGGCGCATGCTTTTATGACGGAATGGATTGTATCACGTTTGACCAGCTCTACAGAAGGGCAGACACCGCCATGTATGACAGCAAGAAAAAACAGGGCTACAGTGCGACAATTTATGATGCAAAGCAATGATAGTCCGGCATATTAAATAAAAAGAGGAGAATGAAAATGCAGACAGGAAAAGCAATATCCATTCCATCAATCCTCAAGGTGGGAAATGGAACATTAAACAAAATCGGAGAGTATTTAAAGAGTGAGGAGCTGACGAGCGTAGTCATTTTTATGGGAAACGGTCTCATAGATATGTTTGGAGATACTATAATGAAGTCGCTTACTGATGCCGGTATCACAGTGCTAGAGTACAGCGAGCTTGATACGGTTGAGATAGACGATATCATCACCCTTGCTTTTGATATACCAAACAAGGCAAAGGCAGTTGTGTCAGTGGGCGGCGGAAAGGTAATAGATGCAGGAAAATATGCAGCTTTTCTAAGAAATCTACCATTTATCAGTGTGCCGACCTCAAGCTCAAGCGATGGTTTTTCTAGCGCCAGTGCATCACTTTTGGTGCACGGCAAGCGTACGTCGGTTCCTGCAAAGCTTGCGCATGGTATCATAGTTGACACACAGGTCATCCGCACAGCACCGGAGAAGTTTATATATTCAGGCATCGGGGATATGGTGTCAAAGATTACAGCACTCTATGACTGGATTTTTGAGGAAGCACATGGTGCAGGCGTGGTCAATGACTTTGCCGTGATGGTTGCTAAAAAGGCGGTCAACAGCTTTGTGCGTACACCTTATGAGAGCATAAAGGATGAGCTTTTCCTAAAGGAGCTTGTGGATTCGCTTGCCATGAGCGGCATAGCAAACGAGATAGCGGGAAGCAGTGCGCCGACCAGCGGCAGTGAGCATCTTATATCACATGCGCTTGACAAAATTCTTGAGCATCCACAGCTTCATGGCATACAGGTCGGCATAGCAACCTATATCATGAGTGTAGTGCAGAACCACAGGTATGTAAGGGTGTGCACAGTGCTCAAAAGGACAGGCTTTTTCGATTATGCGGCTACTCTTGGCATGAGAAAGCAGGATTTTCTGGATGCGATAGATATGGCGCCATCCATGAAGCCGTTCAGGCACACATATCTGCATGAGAAGGAGTACCGCGACGCGGCAAAGAAGCTTGTGCTGGAGGATGATATACTGAATAAAATACTGGTATAAAAATATGTATGAGAAGACTATAGAGCCGGTTGCGATTATGCACACCGGATTTGGAGAGAAATTTGGCATTCCGAGGCAGAGTGGCCTCGTACCTGAGGCGGCAGGGCAGATAATATTTGAACCCAAATACCAAAATCCCGATGCGCTTCGTGGAATAGAGGAGTTCACACATTTGTGGATTATATGGGGCTTTTCTGAAAACAAGGTGGAGAAATTCACACCGCTCGTCACACCACCCAGGCTTGGAGGCCGGGAAAAGAGAGGTGTTTTTGCCACACGTTCGCCGTTTCGCCCAAACGGCATGGGATTATCCTCTGTAAGGCTTGATAAGATTGAGTACAAAAGCAGCAAGGGACCCATAATTCATGTGTCAGGTGTAGATATGCTTGACGGCACACCAATCTATGATATAAAGCCGTATCTGGCATATTCAGACTCACATCCTGAGGCATCAGAGGGCTTTGCCGCAGAGCACAGATGGGATACGGTGCATGTTATATGGAGGGATGAGGCACTCAAAAGCTGTATGGATGAAGGTACCCGCATTACTGTGGAGCATATTCTGGCACAGGATCCAAGAGCTGCATACAACAAGGCCAGGGATTATATCTATGGCATGAGATACGGCAAATTTGATATACGCTTTGTGGCTGATTCACATGCCGGCACGATAGAGATAGCGGATGTCGTGGAGTGCATAGACGGGTATCATAAGGTGAAGTGATTTTGATTTGCATATGGCGCCACAAGAGAGTAAAATGGTAATGCATACAAAAAGGACAAATGCGTCACGAATATATTTGTAAATACATATTAAATACATATAAGGAAGGTACATACAATGAAAACAGTAAAGGACTATATCAGAACTATCCCGGATTTCCCGGAGAAGGGCATCATGTTCCGCGATGTGACAAGTGTTATCCAGGATGCAGATGGATTAAAGCTTGCAATTGACGAGATGATAAAGAAGCTTGACGGACTTGACTTTGATGTGATAGCAGGAGCAGAATCAAGGGGCTTTGTTTTTGGCATGCCGATAGCATATGCGCTTCATAAACCGTTTGTCATGGTGAGAAAAGCGGGCAAGCTGCCATGTGAGACTGTATCAAAGACATATGACCTTGAGTATGGCACAGCAACAATTGAGATGCACAAGGACTCAATAAAGCCCGGTCAGAAGGTGGTTCTCGTGGATGATCTTATCGCTACAGGAGGCACAATGCAGGCAGCAGCAGAGCTTGTTGAGGAGCTTGGAGGAGAGGTTGTGAAGATGCTTTTCCTTATTGAGCTTGCAGGTCTTAATGGCAGAAAGCTTCTTAGCAAGTATGATGTGGATGCAGTTGTGTCATATGATGGCAAGTAGAGCTGTTATATCTGAATGAATATATTTTATATGTTTGTGCATACTGACATTAATTAAATCTATGATTTGATGAGATTAAGAGTAAGGAGAGTCGGTATGCAGCAAAAATTGGGAAAGTGGAGTCTCCGTTTTACGGAGGCTCCTTTTATATTGGAAAGCAGTTCGGTTGTAGGCACAAAGGAGGCGGACGGACCGCTTGGAGGTCTGTTTGATATTGTAGGCAAAGATGACAGGTTTGGGCAGAATACGTGGGAGAAGGCGGAAAGCTCCATGCAGCGCGATGCACTCACAATGGCCCTTGGAAAAGCACATCTGGATGCATCCGACATGGACTATGTATTTGCAGGAGATCTGCTCGGACAGTCTATGGCCACAACCTTTGGTGTGGAAAACTTCCGTATTCCGTGGTTTGGAGTGTATGGAGCATGTTCCACATGCGGGGAGTCGCTCTCACTTGCCGCGGCATTTGTGGCAGCAGGGTATGCAAGGCATGCGGTGGCAGTGACATCGAGTCACTTTGGCAGTGCCGAAAAGCAGTTTCGCTTCCCTAACCAGTACGCCAATCAAAGACCGGTGTCAGCGACGTGGACAGTCACAGGAAGTGCAGCATTTATTGTGGGCAGTGGAGCAGGTGGTAATGAGACACAGACCGGGTGTGACAATGAATGGACTGGGGGTGACAATGCAGATAGTATATCAAAGAAGGTGCAGATTGAGGGAATCACAACAGGAGTTGTGGTGGATTATGGCATAAAGGACGCCATGAACATGGGCGCTGCAATGGCCCCTGCGGCCTGTGAGCTGATAGTAAATCATCTGAGTGATTTTGGCAGAAAGGCTTCCTATTACGACAGGATAGTGACAGGAGACCTTGGAAGCATCGGACAGAAGATACTGATTGACCTGTGCAGGCAAAAGGGCGTGGACATAAGCAAAAATCACGAGGACTGTGGCATGAAGATGTTTGATGCAACGAACCAGAACACGGGCTCAGGTGGTTCGGGTTGTGCATGCTCGGCAACTGTTTTGTCAGCATATTACTTGCCAAAACTTAGAAGCGGTGAATTGAAGCGTATACTATTTGTGCCGACAGGAGCACTTCTTTCGCCGGTCAGCTTCAACGAGGGCGAGTCAGTACCGGGAATTGCACACGGTGTGGTGCTTGAAGCTTCAATTTGAAGCTGATGGCTTCACATATATAATAGGGTGAACGAGCCGTTTTTGAGGACGGCGCACGTTCAAAAAATAGAAGAAAGGCGTAAGGATATAATGGATTATGTAAAAGCATTTGTCGTGGGCGGTATAATCTGCGCCATAGTACAGATTTTAATGGAAAAAACAAAGCTCATGCCGGGCAGAATTATGGTAATGCTCGTGTGCACGGGAGCGCTGCTTGGCGCCGTCGGCATATACGGACCATTTTCAAAGTGGGCAGGCGCCGGTGCCAACGTACCGCTTTTGGGCTTTGGCAATGTACTGTGGAAGGGTGTGAAGGAGGCAGTGGACAGCGAGGGCTTTATAGGCCTGTTTAAGGGCGGCTTTAAGGCTTGTGCCGTCGGAGTATCGGCAGCACTTATCTTTTCGTATATCGCGGCACTCATCACAAAACCCAAGTTAAAAAGCTGAGAACAAGAAAAACTGCCGCTTACATGCGTGCATGTTTTGTTCTCAGTGGTTCAGAATAGTTACGAATGATGTATAAATTACGAAAAATTGCCCATACTATCTCCAAAACGAAAAGGAGACTGATACAATGAAGAAAATGAAATATTTATTGGCACTTTGCCTGATACTCGCTGCTGCAAGCGCTTTTGCAGCCTGTGGAAACAATAGTAATGTGGCAGACACCTCAATGGTTGAAAATACACAAAGAGGTGGCTCTGCCGCCGACGATGCCGGGAATGCCGGCAAGGATATCATAGATGGCGCCGGAAATGCCGGCAAGGATGTGATAGACGGAGCAGGCGATGCCGGAAAAGATGTGATAGACGGAGCGGGCAATGCCGGAAAAGATGTGATAGACGGAGCAGGCGATGCCGGCAAGGATGTAATAGACGGCGCAAAGGATGCCGTAGATGATGCCGGAAACGCCGTAAAAAAGAGTGTTGATGGTGGAAACAACAATTAATAGCTATTTATAAAAAGAAAACAGTCACTATATATGCTTCAATGGCTGCAAAAACAAAAGCACCAACAACGTCGCTGATAAAATGCACACCTGATATCACACGGACACAGGCAATGATAGCTGCAATGACTGCAAGCAAAATGCCGGTGAACCATAAAGGCGAAGCAGAAGGTGAGCATATTAAAACAGTAAATGCAATTATAAATGCAGAAAAAACATGCCTGCTAGGAAAAGACCTTCCGAGGGTATCCTTTGGAATGACAGGCGGCATATCAAATTTTTCGTATGGACGTGGTCTGTTTATGATATATCTGAAAACCGATACTGTAATAAAGCCGACAAACGGAGCAATGATTGAGAGTGCAAGCATATGACCGGCTGTAAAGCACAGATACAGCACGTATACAGGGTATGTGATAAAAACTAAATAAGTGCATATTTTATTGATTAATTCAAGCTTTCGGGCTGCCCTGTTATTTTCACGGAATGGGGCAGTCATTTTTATGTATGTATTTTTTTTCATGATTATTTTCCATCGTTTATTTATGAAATATTGTATTGTAACTGTCTAGAGTGGTGTCAACTGCCCTTGCGATACTGCAGAGGTGTCATGCCATAGTGCTTTTTGAAGGCTCTGTTAAAATACGACAGGCTTTCAAACCCCACTTCACCGGAAATAGAAAGCACCGAGCTGTCTGAACTTTGCAAAAGTCTTGCGGCCATGGTCAGGCGGTAGTCCTTTAAATAGTCAACAAACGATGTGCCCATGGTTTCTTTAAAATACCTCATAAAATGAGACTCGGAAAACCCGGCTACATCAGCGATATCAGCGATAGAGATTTTGTCGGCATAATTATTTTCCACATATTTGAGCACAACCTTCATCTTATCAAGAGTCTTTTTACTTTTTAGTGGCTTTGTCAGATTACGGCAGCGGTTATCAAGCACAAAAAAGAATTCGTAGAGCTTGCTCTTTATATAAAGCTGATAGCCCTGCGGCATCGTCTTGCAAATCTCATCGCATGCATCTATTGGAGCCACGACATCCTCGTAGTATGGATACACCGGTGTAAAAACTGTCGGAACTGTGAATCTGCCGGCTAAGAGAGGTGTAAGAAAATCCTCCTTGGTGTAATCGTACTTTCCGGTAAGCAGCATCGACATGGAAAATATGATATTTTCGTACTCCATCGATTCATCCATATATTGGTCTATAGAGTGAAGCTGTCCCGGCAGTATCAGCACCAGGCTTGGCGCTGTGACATGGTACTCCTTAAAATCAACAGATATATGACCGCAGCCCTTCTTTATATAGATAAGCTCCATGTCGTCGTGCCAGTGCAGCGGAACTCCGGAAAAATCAAGAGGAATAGAGCACAGGTAGGTATTGTATGGGAACGTAAGCTCCACATGTGTTTTGTCTTCGTGATAATTTTCATATTCTAATATATTCATGATGATATTTTAGCATATTATTTATTGAAAAGCCACTAAAAATACCGAAAAATGATAGGATTGTGCAAGTTTTCGACTGTATATTGCAAGAATTGTGCAGTGTAATGGATTATACTTGATTCATCAAATGACACAAAGAAGTTAAGCACGCTAAATGAAAATTAGTTAATTTGACACATTGGCGTGTATACATGATAACAGATTTGGGAGGAAATCAAAATGGCAATCATGCAGGAAATCGAAACAAAGCTTCAGAAAGGAATCAGCGTTAGTACAGACGAGGAAGTATACTACGCATTACTTGAGCTTGTAAAAGACAAGGCAGAGAAAAAGGTTTCAAACAAAGGAAAGAAAAAGCTCTACTACATCTCAGCAGAGTTCCTTATCGGAAAGCTTTTATCAAACAACCTTATCAACTTAGGTATCTACGATGAAGTTAAAGAGACTCTTGAGAAGAACGGAAAGTCACTTGCTGAAATCGAGGAAATCGAGCTTGAGCCTTCACTTGGAAATGGCGGACTTGGACGTCTTGCAGCATGCTTCATAGATTCAATCGCAACACTCGGGCTCAACGGAGACGGTGTAGGCCTCAACTACCACTACGGATTATTCAAGCAGGTATTTGAGAACAATCTCCAGAAGGAGACTCCAAACCCATGGATTACAAAGGAGAGCTGGCTTACAAAGACAGATATCACATATCCTGTAAGCTTTGGCGGATTCACAGTACAGTCAAGACTTTACGATATCGACGTAGTTGGATACAACAACCGTACAACAAAGCTTCACTTATTCGACATCGAGTCAGTTGATGAGTCAATCGTAGGCGACACAATTGATTTCGACAAGGATGATATCAAGAAGAACCTTACATTATTCTTATATCCTGATGATTCAGATGATAAGGGACGTCTTCTTCGTGTATACCAGCAGTATTTCATGGTATCAAACGCAGCAAGACTTATCCTTGCAGAGGCAGAGGCAAAGGGCTCTAATTTACATGACCTTGCTGATTATGCAGCAGTTCAGATTAACGATACACATCCATCAATGGTTATTCCAGAGCTTATCCGTCTCCTTCAGGAGAAGGGCATCCTGATGGATGAGGCTATTGAGATTGTATCAAAGGTTTGTGCATACACTAACCACACAATCCTTGCAGAGGCTCTTGAGAAATGGCCAATCAGCTTCTTGGAGAAGGCTGTTCCACAGCTTATGCCAATCATCCGTGAGCTTGACAACAAGGTTCGCGCAAAGGTAGCTGACGAGAGCACATACATCATCAAGGACGGTCTTGTACACATGGCACACATGGATATTCATTTCGGATATTCTGTAAACGGTGTTGCATACCTCCACACAGAGATTTTAAAGAATACAGAGCTCAATAACTTCTACAAGTTATATCCTGAGAAGTTCAACAACAAGACAAACGGTATCACATTCCGTCGTTGGTTAATGTCTTGTAACCCGGAGCTTTCAGCATACATCACAGAGCTTATCGGTGAAGGCTGGAAGAAGGATGCAAACGAGTTAGAGAAGCTTGGCAATTTCATCAATGATGACACTGTTCTCACAAAGCTTGTTGACATCAAGAACGCAAAGAAGACAGAGCTTGCTTCTTACTTAAAGAAGACTCAGAATCTCGACGTACCTGACAATTCAATCTTTGATATCCAGGTTAAGAGACTTCACGAGTACAAGAGACAGCAGCTCAACGTGCTTTACATCATCCGTAAGTACTTTGAGATCAAGGCAGGCAAGAAGCCATCTACACCAATCACGTGCTTCTTCGGTGCAAAGGCAGCTCCTGCATATATCATTGCAAAGGATATCATCCATGCAATTCTCTGCTTACAGCAGATTATCAACAATGATCCTGAGGTAAGTCCATACCTTAAGGTATTCATGGTTGAGAACTACAATGTAACATTAGCTGAGAAATTATTCCCGGCTGCAAATATTTCAGAGCAGATTTCTCTTGCTTCTAAGGAGGCATCAGGAACAGGAAACATGAAGTTCATGCTTAACGGTGCTATTACACTTGGAACAAGTGACGGAGCAAACGTAGAGATAGCTGAGCTTGTCGGCGATGAGAACATCTATGTATTCGGTGAGGATTCACAGACTGTTATCGACAGATATGAGAGAGGCGACTACTGCTCTAAGGATTACTATGACAAGGATGCAGACTTAAAGAAGGCTGTTGACTTCCTTGTAAGTGATGAGATGATGAAGGTTGGTTCTAAGGAGAACTTAGAGAGACTTTACAACGAGCTCCTCAACAAAGACTGGTTCATGACATTCCCTGACTTTGAGGATTACTGCAAGACAAAAGAGAAGGCTTACGCTGATTATGAGGATAAGAAGGCTTGGGCTAAGAAGATGCTTGTCAACATCAGCAAGGCTGGTTTCTTCTCTTCTGACAGAACAATCAAGCAGTACAATGATGAAATCTGGCATTTAGAGGCTTAGAATTTTTCTTCCTCCTTTAAATACAAATTGGGCTTAAGAACTCCCGTGGGTGCATCCCGCGGGGGTTCTTTTTTGGTAGGTCGGGACGTAAGCGCAGGGGACGGCGTGCACACATACTCTTGCGTTCGCTACGCTACGCTGCCAAGTGTCTGTACGGATTATGCCCGGAGTGTTTCGCAGGCTGACGAAACCGGCTTTTATGCGCCGTCCGTGGCGCATAACGCCTTGCCCCGCCGTCCATGGCGGTGCATTTCTGTGGTTCTAAGCATAATCCTACAGACACTAGGCAGCTTCGCTATGCGCTCTCGCAAGAGTATGTGTGTACGCCGTCCCCTGCGCTTACGTCCCTTACGCTGTGGCAAAATGTGTGGGGTGACGTGTGCGCACCGGTGGCCGGTGCTTACGTCTTGCTACGATGTGGTGAGATTGTGGTGACGTGTGCGCACCGGTGGCCGGTGCTTACGTCTTACTATGTTGTGAAGAGATGTGAGATGATGTGTTGCACTACTTACCGATACTTATATTTTTTATGGGAAAGTGAGGTTTGTGGGCGTGGTGGGGGATACACAGTCTCGTGAGAGCGAATAGCGAAGCTGTCTAGATACTGTTGAATTATGCCATGCAACACAGAAATGGCCCGGCATGGACGCCGGGGCAAGGAGAAATCGAGCCATGGAAGGCGAGTTTCGACGGTTTCGTCGAGCATAGAAAGCCTGCAAGGCATAATTCATACAGTATCTTGGCAGCGCAGCGTAGCACTCCCGAGGCTGTGTATCCCCACCACGCCCACAAACCGTACTATTGCAGCTTACAATCTCATAATCCTGCCTCACCGTGAACTGCAGTCCCCTAGCAGAAATGTAAGGGCGGGATTTACAAGTTTGTCAAATACATATATAATAAGGGGAAGAATATACACATGGAGAACTATTATGATAAAGAATAAATTTATGGCACTCACGCTTACCGTAGTGCTCACAGCAGGCATGCTTACCGGCTGTGGCTCCGACGACAAGGCAAAGGACAAGGATGCGTACAGACAGTATGGCATCAACTGTATAGAGAACGGCAGCTATGATGATGCGGTCGATGCTTTTCAGAAGGCACTGGACCAGTCGGTGGGCTCAGTGGGCGCAGAGGAGCTTGACATATGTTATTATAAGGCAAAGGCACAGTATTTAAGCGGTGACGTGGATGGAGCAATTGATACATATACGGCTATTATCGACTATGATAAGGATTCTGACGCATACTATCTGAGAGGCTGTATATATTTTGCCAAGAATGATTCAGACAAGGGCTTGAAGGATTTTAAGACGGCGCTCAGTGAGAATAATGATAATTATGAGCTCTATCTTGGCGTTTATGAGACCCTGTCAAAGTATGGCATGAATGACCAGGGAAAGGAATACCTGGATAATGCCTTAAAGCTTAAGGCAAAAACTGCTGATGACTATATGCAGAGAGGCCGTATATACACCATGCTTGGAGATTATGATTCAGCAATAAAGAGTCTGCAAAAGGCTATTGATGAGAAGCTTGTCAAGGCAAACTACTATATGGGTGAGGTATATCAGAAGAAGGGCGACAATGACAGCTCGCAGAAGTATTTTAAGAAATACCTAGACAGCGGTGAGGCAGATTCGTATGATCTGATGAATATGGGACAGGCGCAGATGGACAATGGTAACTATGACACTGCGATTACTTATTTTCAGAACGCACTTGAACTTGAAAGTGTGCCGAACAAGCAGCAGATAACAAAGGCTATGATTATAGCATATGAGTATTCCGGCGATTTTGCCACAGCAAAGAGCAAAATGGAGGAATACATGAAGGATTATCCTGATGATGAGGATGCAGCAAGAGAATATCAGTTTTTGGAGACCAGATAGATTATGGCAGATACTATTAAGATAGAGGATATTGAGGAGAGAGTGGTGCTCGTCGGAGTAAGTGAGCAGGACGGTGATGATGCAGATGATTCACTTTCAGAGCTTGCGGAGCTGGTAAAGACAGCAGGTGCGACAGTTGTAGGCACGCTTATCCAAAGAAGAGAAAAAATTCATCCGGGCACGTATGTCGGCACCGGCAAGGTGGCAGAGATTGCAGAGCTTGTGGAGAGTACAGGGGCAACAGGCATTGTGTGCGATGATGAGCTTAGTCCTGCACAGCAGAAGAATCTGGAGACGTACCTTGACACAAAGGTTATGGACAGGACACTTGTTATTCTTGATATTTTTGCATCAAGGGCCACAACAAGTGAGGGTAAGATACAGGTTGAGCTTGCTCAGCTCAAGTACAGATTAAGCCGTTTGTCGGGACTGGGAAAGTCCATGTCAAGGCTTGGCGGTGGAATAGGAACAAGAGGTCCCGGAGAGAAAAAGCTTGAGGTGGACCGCCGTCTTATAAATGACAGGATAGCACAGCTTCGGAGAGAGCTGAAAGAGGTGCAGAAGCACAGAGATATCACAAGGGCAAAGCGTGAAAAAAATAAAGTACCGGTTGTTGCGATAGTAGGATATACTAACGCAGGTAAGTCCACGCTGTTAAATCACCTGACAGAGGCAGATGTGCTTGAGGAGGATAAGCTCTTTGCAACGCTTGATCCTACAACGCGTATTCTTGCGCTTGATGGCAAGCAGCAGGTGCTTTTAACTGATACGGTCGGGTTTATCAGAAAGCTGCCGCATCATCTGATAGAGGCCTTCAAGAGCACCCTTGAGGAGGCAAAGTACGCTGACATCATTTTCCATGTGGTGGACGCATCAAATATGCAGCGGGAAAAGCAGATGTTCATAACTTACCAGACATTGGATGATCTTGGTGTAAAAGACAAGAAATTTGTCACACTTTTTAATAAGCAGGATGCCCGCACAGACAACGAACCGCTGCATGATTTCAGGGCAGATTATACTCTTAACATTTCAGCGGCAAAGGATCTGGGATTAGATGAGGTAAAATCTCTTTTAGAGGAGATATTAAGAGAGAACAAGGTATATATTGAGAGAATTATCCCATATGATAAGGCTGGCGTGATACAGCTCATCAGAAAACAGGGCGAGCTTGTGTCGGAGGAATATGTGGCTGATGGGATACAGATAAAGGCATATGTGCCGATGGAGGTGTACGGCAGGCTCGATTAGGGTGCTGCTTCGCTATATCATTATATTAAGCGAGGAATTTAAAATGTCGAAAACGCGTTCAATCCGCTGGGACAAGCTGGACAACACAGCAAATCTGTTCCCTAGTATAGCGGGGGAGAGCATGACAAATGTATATCGGATCTCAGTCACCTTAACTGATGAGATTGACAGTGAAAAGCTGCAGGAGGCACTGGATATAGTGCTTCCGAAGTTTGGTCTGTTTAATGTGAGACTCAGGATGGGAGTATTCTGGAACTATTTTGAGGAAAATGGCAAAAAGGCACCAAAGGTGCATGAGGAAAATACATTTCCGTGCAGATTTATAAGACCGAACAAGAATCACAGCTATCTTTTCAGGGTGACATACTATAAGAACAGAATAAATCTTGAGGTATTTCATGTGCTGACAGATGGCATGGGCGGCATAAATTTCCTTAGGGAGCTCACCTACCAGTATCTGCGTCTCACACATCCGGAGATTGCAAAGCTAAAGGGCGATTCATTGACGCAGGGCACATCCTTAAATAGAGAGGACAGCTTTGTAAAGAACTACAAGTCAAGTAAGCCAAGTGGCTTTAACAGGCAGAAGGCGTATCTTTTAAAGCTGGAAAAGGTACCTGATGGAGAGTTTGGGCTGATACATGGCATGATGCCTGTATCACAGCTGAAGCAGGTCTGCCACCGCTATGGAGTTTCCATAAATGATTATCTGGTAGCATGCTTTGTGTGGAGTGTGTATCAGGAGTGTTTTCACGGCATGCCAAACGATATGCCTGTCAGGGTTGCAGTTCCTGTGAATCTTCGTCCTTATTTTGACTCCGTGACCACAAAGAACTTTTTTGTCATGATATCTGCTGAGTTCAGACCGCAAAACAGCTCCTACACATTTGAGGAGGTGCTTAAAATAGTGACGGATTCCATCAATTCACAGATTTCGAAGGAGCATCTGGAGGATCTTTTCTCATACAGTGTGTCAAATCAGAAAAATATCCTGATGAGACCGGTGCCTCTTTTTATAAAAAATCTGGCAATGAAGGCGGTCTATACACAGTCGGCACTGGCAAACACCACTACTATCACAAATATTGGAAATATAAAAGTAGAGCCGGAATACGAGCCGTATATAACAGGCTTTTATTCCTTTATACCAATGTCCAAGGGACAGCCTATGAAGGGCACCATATGCTCCTACAAGGACACGCTGGTGTTTACTTTTTCATCTATTCTGGCCGATACGATGATTCAGAGAAGCTTTTTTAAGAAGCTTGTAAATGACGGAGTGGAAGTGACAATTGAGACAAATGGAGAGTATTATGACTAAATGCATGAAATGCGGTGTGTATATTGCAGACAATACAGATAAATGCCCGCTCTGCCAGCAGGTTGTGGCACCGGTTGAATTGTCATCGGACAATCATCAGGGCACTGAAGGGGTTTTTGAACAACATAATGATGTGCCGGATAAGTGCGTAAACGATACAGATAGTGCAGCAAAGAGGGCAGATAGTACAGCAAGCCATGACAACGGTACGAGATATCCTGACGTCAAGGGCGCATCAAGAAAATACAGATTACTGGAAAATATCATATTGTTTCTGTCTATAGTAGGACAGATTGTGCTGACAACTGTTGATTACATGACAGACCATGAGATAAACTGGAGCTTTATAGTGCTTCTTGTTGTAATCTATGCGAATGTGACGCTGCGTCTGGCAATAGTCGGAAGAAACGGATATATTTTTAAAATTGTAAGCACATTTGTGTTCACGGTGTTGTTTCTCGAGGGCATAGACCTGCTCACAGGAGCCAGTGGCTGGGCACTTACATTTGTTTTCCCAAGCGCCATACTGGCGATGGTTCTTGCAACAATTATACTTATGATAGTAAACATAAGAAACTGGCAGAGCTACATGATGATGCAGCTTTTTCTTGTGCTGATGAGCGTGATTGCGATGATACTTGTGGCAGTCAAGGTCATATGGTTCCCATATCTGGCAATGGGAGCGATGGGCGCATCGCTGTTTTTGTTTCTCGGAACACTGATTATCGGTGACAAAAGAGCCAGAACAGAGCTGAAACGGAGATTTCATATATGATAGGCTTTCATGGAATAGGAAATTCGCATATGTTTGAGGATGAAGAGATGGGAAACTACCATCCGGAAATTGAAAACGGCGATAGTAATGGTGATAATGAAACTGGAATAATAGGAGCTTTGGGTAATAAGCTTGAAAAGACCTTTAAGAACTCATTATCTGCCATGAAAAGTGAGCATGTGGAAAAAGTCCATAGCAATGCAGCTGTGGCAGATGAAGAAGTCAGTATACAGGGAAAAATACTTGCTAATCTGATGGGACATATCACAAATGACCTTGCAATCGGCAAAAAAATAAAATCCGGAGAGCTCAGGAAGCGCATGAAGGAACCTGCATGGCTTGTTCCGGACTGTTTTGTAACAGAGGATATAGATATGGGCGGTTTCACTATGAAGCTTTTATCTTCAAAGGAAAACCCAAATACAGAGCGTGTGATACTGCAGCTGCATGGTGGTGGATATATGGGGGCAGTGCGCAATGCATACTATGTATTTGCAGGCCTTTATAATGAGGTAAGTGAAGGCTGCTCAGTGCTCACGCCTGACTATCGCGTGGCGCCGGAGCACCCGTATCCGGCAGCACTTGAGGATGCCATAGCCTGCTATAAATGGCTCTTGTCACAGGGCTGGTTTGGCTCGCAGATTGTGCTGGCAGGAGACTCAGCGGGAGGAGGACTTGCAATGTGCCTCACCATGTATCTTCGAGACCACGTCATGCCGCTTCCGGCAGGAATAGTAGCCATGTCACCATGGACAGACCTCACAGCAGGCGGAGAGTCATATGAGACAAACTACGAAAAGGACCCACTGTTTGGGAACACAAGGGACAGTCTGATCTACGTGAATGACTATCCCGGTGACCACGATAAAATGGATCCATACATATCGCCACTGTTTGGTAATTTCAGAGGCTTTCCACCAATGCTCATACAGGTAGGCTCGATAGAGATGCTCTTATCTGACTCGGTAGAGGCCGCTGCAAAGGCAAGAATCCAGGGCGTTAAGGTGCGACTGTCAGTGTATGAGGGGATGTTTCATGTGTTCCAGATGGGATATCTCAATTTCCCGGAGTCCAAGCGTGCATGGGCGGAGGTCAAGCGTTTCCTAAAGGTTATTAAAGAGGAAGAATAGAGGAGAAGCAGATAATGATTACCGGAGAATTAAGAAATAAAATAGATAAAATATGGGAGACATTCTGGACAGGTGGTATCACAAATCCATTAGATGTTATAGAACAGTTTACATATTTACTCTTTATAAAGCAGCTTGACGAAGTTGAGACAACAAAAGAAAACGAGGCAAATTTTCTCGGTGTAGACTATGAGTCTATGTTTCCGGGTGAATGTCAGAAATATCGCTGGAGCAAATTTAAAAATCTCGGTTCAGCAGAGGAAATGTATGAGCTTGTCTTAAATGGTGTATTTCCGTTTATAAAGAATCTGCATCAGGACGGAGATTCGGCATATGCCAGATATATGGGAGATGCCATATTCAAGATTCCTACTGCGGCAATGCTGTCAAAAATAGTCGATGGAATAGATAAGCTTGAGCTGGGAGATGAAGATTCTAAGGGAGATTTATATGAGTATCTTCTCTCAAAGGTTGCAACAGCTGGAACTAATGGACAGTTCAGAACACCGCGACATATCATAAAAATGATGGTCGAACTGGTAAAACCGTCACCGGATGATACAATAATTGATCCGGCAATGGGAAGTGCAGGCTTTCTGATAGAAGCACAGAGTTATCTAAGAGAAAACCATCCGGAGCTTTTCCTTCACAAGGAGAGCCTTGAGCATTTCAATAACACGATGTTTTATGGCAATGATATGGATAGAACTATGCTTCGAATCGGAGCTATGAATATGCTGCTTCATGGCGTGGAAAATCCTAATATTTCGTACAGGGACAGTCTTTCAGAGCAGAATACGGATGTTGAAAAATATAGCTTAGTTCTGGCAAATCCACCGTTTAAGGGAAGTCTGGACTATGAGGCGGTTTCAGCAGATTTGCTTAAAGTGACAAAGACGAAGAAAACAGAGCTGCTTTTCTTAGCACTATTTTTGCGTATACTAAAAAAAGGTGGCAGGGCGGCAGTGATTGTTCCTGATGGAGTATTGTTTGGTAGCAGTAAAGCACATAAACAAATCAGAAAAGAAATCATAGAAAACAATAAGCTCGACGCTGTCATATCAATGCCAAGTGGAGTGTTTAAGCCATACGCAGGAGTGTCAACAGCAATCCTTATTTTTACAAAAACAGGCTCAAGTGATACCGACAAAGTATGGTTTTATGATATGAAGGCTGATGGATTAAGCCTTGATGACAAACGTCAGGAAATCGCAGACAATGATATACCGGATATTATTGAGAGATTCAATCATCTTGATGCAGAGACTGACAGAAAAAGAACGGATCAGAGCTTCTTTGTTCCTGTTGATGAGATTGTCTCAAATAATTATGACCTTTCAATCAATAAGTACAAGGAAATAGTCTATGAGGCTGTGCAATATGAGCCAACCGATGTGATAATAGGAAAGATTGACGCTCTGGAAAGTGAGATACAGGGTGAACTGGCAGAGCTTAAGAAACTGTTGGATGTTTAAAAGCAAATTCGTGTTTGTAAAATTCTTGATAAATAGAATGCATGTTAGACAAAAAGGCGATTAGATGTTAATATAGTATAAAAGAAGTGCTACCGATAGACGGTCAGCCTGATATATGTATTGATTAAAGATAACCGCCACAGTTTACCAGACCAGGGCGGTTATTTTTGTGTCTTGGAAAGATTAATGGTGTTTATAGCAGGAGTGATGTAGATGAGAGTAAAACTTGAGGATGTTTGTGAGCGTGGCTCATCGAACATAAAACAGTCTGATATAATTAAAATGAGTGGTAATTATCCAATTTATGGTGCGTCAGGATTGGCTGGAAAAGTAAATTTTTATCATCAGGAGCAACCATATGTAGCTGTTGTCAAGGATGGAGCAGGAATAGGCAGAACAACATTGAATCCAGCAAAATCTTCAGTGATAGGAACTATGCAGTATCTAATACCAAAGAAAAATGTATTACCAGAATATTTGTTTTATGTTGTGAGTTATATGCATTTAGAAAAATACTACACTGGAGCAACCATTCCACATATTTATTTTAAAGATTATAAAAATGAAGAATTTAACCTTGATAATATAGAGAAACAATTGGAAATCATAGATGTTTTGGGTAGGTGTAAAAAGGTTATAGAAGCCAGAAAACAAGAGTTAGTTGAATTAGACAGCTTAACGAAAGCCCGATTTGTCGAGATGTTTGGAAACCCAGTTACTAATGAAAAAGGTTGGAAACAGAGGCAATTAGGTGAAATTGCTACTAAAATTGGTTCTGGAGCAACTCCTAAAGGTGGTAAAGAGGCATATCAAGAAGAAGGAATTACGCTTATTCGAAGCATGAATGTACATAATGGGTTATTCGAATATAAAGAATTGGCACATATATCAGAAGAGCAGGCAGAAAAACTTGATAATGTAACTATAGAAGAAAATGATGTATTATTAAATATTACAGGTGCTTCGGTGGCTCGTTCATGCGTAGTTCCTAGTAAAATTTTGCCAGCAAGAGTAAACCAGCATGTTTGTATTATTAGATGTAATCAATGTATTGTACCAGAATTTTTAAATAAGCTTCTGATAGATGATAATTATCAAAGGCTACTTTGGAGTATTGCAGAGGCAGGAGCAACGAGAGAGGCAATAACTAAACAGCAGGTAGAAAGTTTGCAGATAATTATGCCACCAATCGAGTTGCAAGAACAGTTCGCCGACTTTGTCCACCAAGTCGACAAATCAAAATTTGATACTATGACCTTCGCTCCAATATATGCTATAATAAACCTATATTTACACACTTATTTTTATCAGGGAAGGAGATGAGCATGCATGACTGAATCACTTAAACTACCGGTGGGAATAGAGAGCTTTGAGGAGATCCGTTCAGACGGATATTACTATGTCGATAAGACAAAGCTTATTGAACAGTTGGTTGACAGCCGGGGAAAAGTCAACCTTTTTACCAGACCGCGTCGTTTTGGCAAGACTCTCAACATGAGTATGCTCAAATCTTTCTTTGAAATTGGAGCAGCTTCTGAATTATTTGATGGTCTTTATATATCGCACAACAAAAAACTGTGTGATGATAATATGGGCAAGTATCCTGTGATATTTCTATCTTTAAAGAATGTGGAAGGACTCGATTTTCAAGCTGCAAAGTATCAGATGATAGAGATAATTGCAAAGGAAGCTAAGAGATTTGCATATTTGAAGCAGAGTGACAGGCTGGACATTGACGATAAGTCGACGTATGCTTCTTTAATTCGATTAGAGGATGGCAGATATGAAATGAGAGATGAGGCACTGTATGCTTCGCTTCAAACTTTATCTGAGCTGTTATATAAGCATCATGGCAGAAAAACGGTTATTTTAATAGATGAATATGATGTTCCACTGGATAAGGCATTTCAAAATGGCTATTATAAAGAGATGGTTTCTTTGATACGTGCCATATTCGGAAAAGCATTAAAGACAAATGAGGCATTGGATTTTGCTGTCTTAACAGGTTGTCTTCGTGTTTCAAAAGAAAGTATTTTTACAGGATTGAATAATTTCAAGATTTTATCTATTACTGATACAAGATTTGATGAACACTTTGGATTTACGGATGATGAAGTAGAGCGTTTGCTGGCATTTTATCATGTGGAAAACAGGTTTGCGGAGACAAAGGAATGGTATGATGGTTATCATTTCGGAAATGTCGATGTATACTGTCCGTGGGATGTAATCAATCATGTTGACCGAATAAAAGATGATCCAATGGCAGGACCGGAAGCGTATTGGATTAATACAAGCGGAAATGAGCTTGTTAAGAGGTTTATAGATAAGGCTGGTAAGACAACCAGAGATGAAATTGAGCGTTTAATCGCGGGAGAAGCTATAGACAAGCAAATCCGTCTGGATATGACCTATGACGAAATAGACAATAATATTGATAATCTATGGAGTGTTCTGTTTACAACAGGTTATCTGACATATACAAAGATCAGTGAGGACAAAGAATATAGCCTTGTAATTCCGAATAAGGAGATTAAAGAAGTATTTAAGCTGCAGATACAGGAGTGGTTCAGGAATAAAATATTTTCCAATACCGAGCAGTTGCAGGACTTTTGGAAGGCTTTCAAAGATGGAAATACACAGATAATGGAAATGTATTTAAACAAGGTGCTGAGCAATTCGGTGAGCGTTTTTGACACAAAAGTGAGAAATGAGGAAAAGGAAAGCTCCTATCATAATCTGCTTATTGGCATTTTGAGTGGCAATGAGGACTGGCTGGTAAAGTCAAATGTTGAGGCAGGAGAGGGCTTTGCAGATATTATTGTGGAGACAGATGATCCGGATGAAGGAATTATTGCAGAGCTTAAATACACAAAAGATTTTAAAGCTATGGAAAAATCCTGTGAAAAAGCTCTGAAACAGATAAAGGATAGAAGATATCAGGAATATCTGTTAAATAATGACAGACAGAATATCATGTATTATGGAATTGCATTTTGCAGGAAGAGATGCAAAGTGCTTGTAGAAAGATAAAAGGGGTGATTACATGGAAACTAATTTTGATTACCTTTTAAAGAAAGAAGAATACGCAGATTTTGCAAAGCAGGCAGTTGAAGCAGAAAAAAGTTTATCCATTTCACCGGCCACTTGTGCCATTTTGTCGAGGCGTGCACTTGAGCTTGCAGTGAGGTTTGTTTTCTCATATGATGCGGAGCTTTCGCTTCCGTACAGAGATAATGTATCGAGTCTTATTCATGAGCCAACGTTTAGAAGGATAATTGAGCCAAGGCTGTTTCCAATGCTCAAATATACCATTCATCTAGGAAATGTTGCAGTTCATACCAACAACAATATAGGCAGGGATGAAGCAATAATAGCGCTTCGTGATTTGTTTGAGTTTTGCGATTGGATTGATTATTCATATTCGAGGGAATACGATGAGAAGACATATGATGAGTCGATTCTTGCAAGCGGTAATGAAAAGCGTATAAAGGCTGATGAGCTCATGAAGCTGTATGAGGGCTTAAGCAGTAAGGATAAAAAGCTCGAGAGCGTATTGAAGGAGAATGAAGAGCTCCGCGAGCAGATGGCAAAGAAGCGTAGTCAGAATGTAAAGACAAGGGAGTTCCATGTAGATACGATAAGCGAGGCAGAAACCCGCAAGAGATATATAGATGTTGCCTTAAAGGAGGCAGGATGGGTTATTGACAGAAATGTCACGGAGGAGGAGCCGGTTACAGGAATGCCAAACAGCACAGGAACAGGGTATGTGGATTATGTTCTTTGGGGAAAGGATAATCTGCCACTTGCTGTAGTGGAGGCTAAAAAGGCTTCTGTGGATGCTATGGTAGGAAGCCAGCAGGCGAAGCTGTATGCTGACTGTTTGCAGAATAAATACAATAGACGCCCTCTTATTTTCATAACAAATGGATTTGAATTTTTCTATACGAATGATTATATGGGATATCCAAGGCGTGAGGTTTCAGGCTTTTTCACACAGGAAGAGCTACAGCTTGAGATGGATGGACGCACTTCAAGGATTCCGCTTGAAAATATACGGATAAGCGATGATATTACCAACAGACCGTATCAGAAAGAGGCTGTAACCGCAGTCTGTGATGCCATCACAAATAAGCACCGCAAGATGCTTATAGTGCAGGCCACAGGTTCAGGAAAGACAAGAGTGAGCATTAGTATTGTTGATGTATTAAGGCGTCACAATTATGTGAAAAATATTCTGTTCCTCGCAGACAGAAAAGCTCTTGTGAAGCAGGCAAAAAACAATTATACGAATCTGCTTCCTGATTTATCATGCTGTAATCTGCTTGACAATAAAGACGACCCTGAGTCATGCAGGATGATTTTTTCTACATATCCGACGATGATGAATGCCATAGATGAGAGGAAAAACAAATATGGTGAGAAGCTCTTTAGTCCGGGGCATTTTCAGCTCATAATCTGCGATGAAGTACACCGCAGCATTTACAAAAAATATCAGGAAATATTTGAGTATTTTGATGCGATGTTACTTGGTATGACTGCCACTCCAAAAAATGAAATCGACAAAAACACATATGGAGTCTTTGACCTTGAAAGAGGAGTTCCGACATTTGCGTATGAGCTTGAAAAAGCGGTGGAAGAGGGCTATCTGGTCAATTATTCTACACTGGAATATAAGTCAAAAATAATGGAAAGCGGTATTCACTATGATGAGCTGTCAGATGAGGAAAAAGAAGAGTATGAGGATACATTTTCTGATGATGACACTGTAGGTGATGATATATCAGGAGAGGCCGTAAATACATGGCTTTTTAACGCGGATACAATTGATAAGGTTTTAAGAGAGCTTATGGAAAAGGGCTTAAAAATTGAGGGTGGAGACAAGCTTGGCAAGACAATAATTTTTGCCAAAAACTCTTTGCATGCGCAGGCAATAGTCAAGCGTTTCAATAAGCTTTTTCCGGAATATGGAGGAGACTTCATAAAGCGGATAGATTATAGTATAAAGTACAGTGATTCATTGATAGATGAGTTTAGCTCAAGTGATAAAATGCCACAGATAGCAGTATCTGTTGATATGCTCGACACAGGAATAGATATTCCGGAGATTTTGAATCTTGTATTTTTTAAGAAGGTAAAAAGCTATGCCAAGTTCTGGCAGATGATTGGAAGGGGAACCAGGCTTTGCCCTAATCTGCTTGGAGAGGGTATGGACAAAGAAAGATTTCTTATATTTGATTTCTGTAACAATTTTGAATATTTCCGCGTGAACAAAAATGGAGCGGAGAATGGCATAACAGAATCACTCAATGAGAAAATATATAACACAAAAGCCCAGATTGTCAGAGAGCTTCAGGCACCGGTATACAGTGGTGATGAGATATACGCAGATTACAGAAAAAGTCTTGTGGATGATTTAAAGGAAGATGTAATTAGCTTAAATGACGATAGCTTTATGGTGAAAAGACATCTGCGTTATGTAGAGTTTTTCAGGGCTTCATCATCGTGGGATAATCTTGAGACAATAGAGATTTCGGATATCAGGGAGCATATTGCACCTCTTATCAGGCCTAAAAAGGAAGATGAGCTGGCACGAAGATTTGACTATCTGGTATACAGTATAGATCTTGGACTGCTGCAAAGCAAAAGCATACAAAGTCCGGTGAATATAGTGGTTCAGACCGCAGAAAAGCTGTCTGCCAAATACTCAATCCCACAGGTGGAAAAGAAAAAGGAGATTATCGAAAAGGTCCAGACAAATGAATTTTGGGATAAAGTCACTATAATAGAGCTTGATACAGTAAGAGAAGCTTTAAGAGGTCTGTTGCAGTACCTTGACAGACAGGTACGGCCAATATACTATACAAATTTCACGGACTCTATAACAGATGGTACACCGGGTGAACCTTTATATGGCGGAAATGACTTGAAAAATTATCGTAAAAAAGTCGAATTTTACCTGAAAGAGCATAGTGACAAATTGTCAGTGTATAAGCTGAAAAACAACAAAAAGCTGACAGAAACGGATCTAAGGGAATTGGAACGAATTCTGTGGACTGAGCTTGGTTCAAAGGAAGATTATATAAAGGAATACGGAGAGACACCGATAGGCAGATTAGTACGAAAAATAGTCGGTGTAGATAGAGCGGCAGTAAACGAAGCCTTCAGTTGTTTTATGTCAGAAGAGCGCTTGAACATAAATCAGATGAGATTCGTAAATCTGATAGTGGACTATATAGTAGCAAATGGAAATATCGAAGATAATAAAGTATTGATGGGTGAACCATTTAAATCAGTTGGAAGTATCACAACTCTTTTCAAAGATGATATGAGTACCGCAAAACAGATAATGGAGATAGTGAACCAGATAAAGCGTAACTCCGAAGAAATTGCCTGATGTATAGCGAATCTGTTTAGATATGACAGAAGGACTTAAAGCAGCTTAGAAAAATCCTTATGGATGCAACGAATGATGATTACATTATGTAGGAGAAAATAATTATGGCAAAGAAAATTTTAGTAGTAGTGGACGCACAGAATGATTTTATTACAGGAGCTCTTGGAAACAAAGAGTGTGACGTGGCAACAAATGTTATTGCAGATGAAATCAGGTCAGGCAAATATGATGATGTGATATTCACAAGGGATACGCATGATGAAAACTATCTGAATACTCAGGAAGGAAAGAAACTTCCGGTAACGCACTGTATTAAAGGGACAAACGGATGGGAAGTAGACGCTCGTCTTAAAGATGCAATGAAGGAGCGTGGAGTTGACTGTAACGGTATGACTTATATTGACAAGCCGACTTTTGGCAGCGAAGAGCTTGGTAGACTTCTTGCGGAATATGACAACAGCGATACAGAGATTTATTTCTGCGGATTCTGCACAGGAATATGCGTAATAAGCAACGTGGCGATTGCAAAGACGTTCTGTAAAGACGCAGAGGTGTTCGTAATAGAAAATGCCTGCGCCTGCGTAACGCCTGAAAGTCATAAGACAGCAATAGAAGCAATGAAGATGATCCAGGTAGGCATTAAGGGCACACCCTCATGTTAGCGCACATGAGGGTGTGCCCTCTGCCGTATTCCCGGTCTATCGGTTTTCGTAGTTAGTCTAGTGAATTAAGCAGTCTTTCCTGTATAAAGCTGATAATACTTTCCCTTCTTTGAAATCAGCTCATCATGACTTCCCCTTTCAATAATGCGTCCCTGCTCCAAAACCATAATGCAGTCGCTGTTTCTGACAGTAGAAAGCCTGTGTGCGATAACAAATGTAGTACGGCCATGCATGAGCTTATCCATGCCGTCCTGAACAATACGCTCGGTACGTGTATCAATTGAGCTTGTAGCCTCATCGAGGATGAGCACAGGCGGATCGGCGATAGCGGCACGCGCAATGGCTAGAAGCTGGCGCTGGCCCTGGCTTAGGTTTGCACCGTCACCTGTCAGTACAGTATTGTAGCCGTCAGGAAGCTGGCGGATAAACGTATCGGCGTTTGCCAGGCGGGCAGCTGCGTATACTTCATCATCTGTGGCATCAAGCTTGCCGTAGCGGATGTTTTCCATGACAGTAGCTGTGAAAAGATGGGTATCCTGCAAAACAATGCCAAGAGAGTGGCGCAGATCAGCCTTTTTAATCTTGTTTATATTGATGCCGTCATATCTTATCTTGCCGTCTGCTATATCGTAGAAGCGGTTGATAAGGTTAGTGATGGTAGTCTTTCCAGCTCCGGTGGTGCCAACAAAGGCAATCTTCTGACCGGGTGTTGCAAAAAGATCCACATCGTGCAGTACAATTTTCTCAGGCACATATCCGAAATCCACATCGTCAAATACCACATCGCCCTCGAGTTTTTTGTAGTCCACAGAGCCGTCAGCCTGATGAGTATGCTTCCATGCCCATAAGCCGGTGTGCTCAGGTGTTTCAGTGAGTTTTCCGTTTTCTTCCTTAGCATTTACCAGTGTGACATAGCCCTCGTCAGTCTCAGGCGCTTCATCGAGCAGTGAGAAGATACGGTCGCATCCGGCAAGTGCCATGATGATACTGTTGAACTGCTGGCTGACCTGCGAGATAGGCATGTTAAAGCTCTTGTTAAAGGTCAGAAAGCTCGCAAGCTTACCAAGGGTCAGACCGCCAAAGCCTGAAAGAGCCATAACACCGCCTGCAAGAGCGCAGAGCACGTAGCTTAGATTTCCAATCTGTGCGTTTACAGGACCGAGCATGTTGGAGTACATGTTGGCATTGTAGGCGCTTTCAAAGAGTTCATCATTTATTTTGTCGAAGGCTTCAATATTTTCCTGCTCGTGGGTAAATACCTTGACTACCTTCTGACCGTTGAGCATTTCCTCGATGAAGCCGTTAACCTTGCCGAGGTCGCGCTGCTGTGCAAGGAAATAGCGGCTGGAGAAGCCTGCAAATTTCTTTGTCACGACTGTTGTTACGATTACCATCACGATAGTTAGTATGGTGAGCGGAATATTTAATATGACCATTGAAACAAAAACGCTCACAACAGTGATAGCACTGTTAAGTATCTGCGGAAGACTCTGGCTGATGAGCTGGCGGAGTGTATCGATATCGTTTGTATAAATTGACATGATATCGCCGTGCGCATGTGAGTCAAAGTATCGGATTGGCAGATCCTGCATATGGGAAAAGAGCTCAACACGCAGGTTCTTAATGGTGCCCTGTGATACGTAGATCATTATTTTGCTGTATGCAAACGTACTGATGACGCCGATGCCGTAGAATACGGCGACCCTTCCCATTGCTGCAAGGAGTGGTCCGTAGTCGGGATTTCCTGTCTTAAGCAGTGGTACTATATAGTCATCAATCAAATTTTTGGTAAACATGGTTCCCTGCACATTTGCAAGTACACTGACAAAGATACATATCACAACAATTATGCAGGCAGGTAAATATTTCTTGAAAATAAATCCCATGAGGCGCGCAAAAAGCTTACCGGGATTTTTAATTTTGGGTTTTGGACCTCGTGGCCCTCTTGGTCCTGGCATCAGGCAGCACCTCCTTCATCAAAGTCTCCTCCGCCGTTTGTCTGGGAATCGTAAACATCGCGGTAGATTTCATTATTTTTAAGCAGATTTTCGTGAGTGTCAAAGCCGTCCACTTTTCCGTCATTCATCACGATGATACGGTCAGCATCCATGACTGATGAGATACGCTGTGCGATGATGAGCTTAGTGGTTCCCGGTATTGTTTTTGCGAGGGCAGCACGGATTTTTGAATCTGTTGCTGTATCTACAGCCGAGGTGCTGTCATCGAGTATGAGTATCCTTGGCTTTTTAAGCAGAGCCCTTGCGATACACAGACGCTGCTTCTGGCCACCGGATACGTTGGTTCCGCCCTGCTCTATGTAGGTGTTGTACTTGTCAGGGAAGGACTCGATAAAGTCATCGGCGCATGCCATTTTGCAGGCTTCAATACACTCATCTGTGGTAGCGTTTTTGTCACCCCAGCGCAGATTTTCGAGTATGGTGCCCGAGAAAAGCACGTTCTGCTGGAGCACGACAGCTACCTTGTTTCTGAGAGTGTCCATGTCATACTCACGCACATCGTGGTCTCCGACGATTACAGAGCCGGTGTCTGTGTCGTAGAGACGGCTTATCAGGTTTACAAGGGAAGATTTCGAGCTTCCGGTTCCTCCTATGATGCCGATGGTCTCACCGGATTTTATGTCTAGATTTATATCTGACAGAACCGGAGTTTCAGCGGTGTCTGAATATCTGAAGGTTACATGCTTAAAGCTTATGCTTCCGTCAGGCACATCGTAAAGCGGTTCCTTTGGATTGTGCAGTGTGCTCTGCTCATTTAATACCTCGCTGATTCGTCTTGCGGATGCGAGTGAGAGTGAAATCATTACAAACACCATCGAGAGCATCATGAGGTTCATCAGAATATTCATGCAATAGGTGAGAAGAGCCATCAGATCACCTGTAGTGAGAGTGCTGCTTACCACCATATGAGCTCCGAGCCAGCTTATTAACAGGATGCAGGCATACACTGTAAACTGCATGAGCGGAGAGTTGTATACCACAAGGCTTTCTGCCTTCACAAATACGTCGTAGATATTTTGTGCTGCCTTTGAAAAACGTTTCTTCTCATAATCCTCACGGACGTATGCCTTTACAACGCGGATAGCGGATACGTTTTCCTGTACGCTTTCGTTCAGGTCATCATAGCGCTTGAAGGCTCTGTCGAAGTATTTCATGGCCGCCTTGCTGATGAAAAGCAGTAAAGCTCCAAGCACAATGACAGCGATTAAATATATTGTCGCAAGGCGAGGGCTGATGAAAAATGACATAGCCATCGCACATATTATGGACGCAGGGGCTCTCATAGCCATGCGAAGCAGCATCATGTAAGCATTCTGGATGTTGGTCACATCGGTTGTCATACGTGTGACAAGACTCGCGGATGAGAATCTGTCGATATTTGCAAAGGAAAAGGTCTGGATATTGCGAAACATTGCAGCACGCAGATTCTTTCCAAAGCCCATGGCGGCCTTTGCACCATATTTTGCACCGAGACATCCTGTCAAAAGACCAAACAGTGCTGCGACAATCATCCACACACCCATGATATAGATATGCCTTGTGTCGCCCATATTGACACCGTTGTCGATGATTGATGCCATGAGAAGAGGGATTATGGTATCCACAGCCACCTCAAGCAGCATGAAAACAGGTGTCGCAATCGAAGCCCATTTGTATTCCTTTATTTGGGCACCTAGTGTTTTTAACATATGTTTTGTCCTTTCTTCTTATATTTATATTTGATTAAAACAAACTTCCCACATTTATGGTAATGTGGTTAACTAAAAAAATACTTGCATTTAATTAGTTAGTGTGCTAACTATCTGTCTCTTATACACATCTCCGAGCCCACGAGACCCTAAGACATCTCG
>ENA-OZAC01000214-OZAC01000214.1-human-gut-metagenome-genome-assembly--contig:-NODE-214-length-32424-cov-6.745621_pt1 | contig 32424 bp, 26 predicted proteins | sample MGYA00243298_ERZ653493 | MGnify/ENA primary metagenome ERZ653493 (study PRJEB26926, sample SAMN06165177) | human gut metagenome | biome: ENVO:00009003; feature: ENVO:2100002; material: ENVO:00002003...
TGTGTAGCCCCGGACGTAAGGGCCGTGCTGATTTGACGTCATCCCCACCTTCCTCTCGGCTTACACCGGCAGTCCCGCCAGAGTGCCCAGCTTGACCTGATGGCAACTAACGGTAGGGGTTGCGCTCGTTATGGGACTTAACCCGACACCTCACGGCACGAGCTGACGACAACCATGCAGCACCTAGTTTCGCGCCCCGAAGGGAAATCCTCTTTCAAGAATCGTCGCTAACTTTCAAGCCCGGGTAAGGTTCCTCGCGTATCATCGAATTAAACCACATGTTCCTCCGCTTGTGCGGGCCCCCGTCAATTCCTTTGAGTTTCATTCTTGCGAACGTACTCCCCAGGTGGATAACTTATCGCTTTCGCTTAGTCACCGACTGTGTATCGCCGACAACGAGTTATCATCGTTTACTGCGTGGACTACCAGGGTATCTAATCCTGTTTGCTCCCCACGCTTTCGTGCCTCAACGTCAGATATAGTTTGGTAAGCTGCCTTCGCAATCGGTGTTCTGTATGATCTCTAAGCATTTCACCGCTACACCATACATTCCGCCTACCGCAACTACTCTCTAGCTCAACAGTATTAGAGGCACGTTCAGGGTTGAGCCCCGAAATTTCACCTCTAACTTATCAAACCGCCTACGCACCCTTTAAACCCAATAAATCCGGATAACGCTTGAATCCTCCGTATTACCGCGGCTGCTGGCACGGAGTTAGCCGATCCTTATTCGTACGATACTTTCAGACAGATACACGTATCTGCGTTTACCCTCGTACAAAAGCAGTTTACAACTCATAGAGCCGTCATCCTGCACGCGGCATGGCTGGTTCAGACTTGCGTCCATTGACCAATATTCCTCACTGCTGCCTCCCGTAGGAGTTTGGTCCGTGTCTCAGTACCAATGTGGGGGGTTAACCTCTCAGTCCCCCTATGTATCGTTGCCTTGGTGAGCCGTTACCTCACCAACCAGCTAATACAACGCATGCCCATCCATAACCACCGGAGTTTTCAACCAGAACCGATGCCGGTCCTGATGTTATGGGGTATTAGTACCAATTTCTCAGTGTTATCCCCCTGTTATGGGTAGGTTGCATACGCGTTACGCACCCGTGCGCCGGTCGCCACCAGTGTATTGCTACACCGTGCTGCCCCTCGACTTGCATGTGTTAGGCCTGCCGCTAGCGTTCATCCTGAGCCAGGATCAAACTCTCCATTGTAAAAAAATGTTTTGTTATAAATCTTTAGCTCTAATCTCAAAGGTATTGTTTGAAATCACTCTCTTGCAAGAGTGGAAAAAACTTTTAGCTGCTCAAATACTTCAAAGAACGCTGTTCAATATATTACTATAAGAACAATTTCTTTTATTTCTCCGGGGTCCGCCTTTCGGCCTCTCCCGCTGTTCTGACCGCGATTTTTCAGCGGAAAGTGGTGCAAAGATAAGTGTTTATTTCCGAACCACCAAATCTTTTTGAAAGAATTTTTCAGAATTTTTTCAGAACCTTTTTTCGTATCGTTTCGAACCGTGTGTTGCATTCGAAGCGGGTGCAAAGGTAAGTCATTTTTCTGAATCTCCAAAGGATTTCGGAACTTTTTTCAAAATTTTTCAGAACCTGTTTTTGTCGCTTTCGAGCGGTGTTTCTCTCTCGAAGCGGGTGCAAAGATAAGGACTTTTCCAGGCAACTTCCAAATAATTCCGGGACTTTTTTTCGACAATTTTCACGCCTTTTTCTCACCCGATTATGGATCAGCGAGTTAGTTGTAAAAATATTTTAATATCTTTGCAGAAACAAATTCAAAACAATACCAATGCGATCGTTATTATATATAGGTATATTACTGTGCGGCTTTTCCTGCGCCCGAAACGCCCCTTGCCTACACCCGGGAGATTTGTTGTTTCAGGTCGGAGAAACATCGGAAATGACCGGAGCGATCACTGCCGCGACAGGCAAAGAGCGACAACTGAACTACTCACACGTAGGCATAGCGGTGCGGTCGCGCGGGGTCGATTCGGTACTGGAGGCCACGAGCGACGGCGGCGTGCGGGTCACGGCCCTGGGCGATTTTCTGGCACGCTCCGCCCGAATCGACGGACGGCCTGCGGTTACGGTAATGCGTCTGCGCGACACGACGGGCGTCGCGGCAGCGATAGAGCGGGCGCGAAAATTCATCGGACAGCCCTACGATTACTCGTTCCGACCGGACAACGGCAAGATGTATTGCAGCGAACTGGTATGGGAAAGCTACCTCGCCCCGGACGGCAGCAGACGATTTCCGGCCCGGCCGATGAATTTCCTCGCGGCAGACGGATCGTTACCCCGGTTCTGGGCAGAACTGTTTGCCGGATTGGGAGAGGAGATTCCCCAGGATATTCCCGGAACGAATCCCAACGACATGGCACGCGATCCGCAACTCAAAGAGGTCACCCGCTACTATTGACATGGCTCTCCCCAAAAGGGCTGCCCGATAAAGGCTCCCAGCCTGCATGGTTGCGGAAAGACTGCGGCAAACAGGATGGCAGCGGAGGCAATAGCGGCAGGATAACGCTCCGGGCCGGCAGGACGATCTTCCACGGCAGATCTGACATGGCCGGACCTACGATCTTCAGGTTGTTGTCCATCGTCGCACGGGATCTTTTCATTCGTTGATCAATTCTTTGTCGACCTCCTCGGCTGTCACCTCTTCAGTATCGGGATAGGTGAAGGGAATGCGCGCGGCAAGCAGGAAGGCGGGAACCGTGGCCAGCAGCGCCCACATGAAGAAGTAGTGATAACCGCCCAAGCTGTCGCAGAGCCAGCCGCTGATCATACCCGGAAGCATCACGCCAAGGTTGGCAAGCGACGACCCGAAAGCATAGTGAGCCATCTGGTGCGAACCAGGCGCCACCTGCTGCATAATAAAGAGTGTAAGCCCCACGAAGCCAAATCCGTAACTGAAATATTCGAACACGATGGCTGCGCAGATCAACACGGGACTCGAAGGCTGAAACCATGCCAGCAGCGCATAGACCACGAACGGAACGTTGAAGATGCAGACCAGCGGGAACAAGGCACGCCGCAGTTTGAGCCACGAAATGAAATAGCCGCCCAGAATGGACCCCACGACGAAGGCGATCACGCCGAAGGTACCGTAATAAAGTCCAATCTGCTGTTCGGTAAGCCCCATGCCCTGCTGATCGAGCGGAGCGTTGAGGAACAGCGGTACGATCTTGATGACCAGACCTTCGGCGAAGCGGTAGAAAAGGATGAATGCGAAATAGATCCAGATATATTTCTTCTTGAAGAATTCCAGAAAGATGCGCTTCGTTTCGCGCATGGCGCCGCCGAAACTGTCGGCATGGGCCGTCGCGATGCCGCCTGAAGGCAACATACGGATGTGGTACAGCCCCAGCAGAAAAAGAATGCCGCCGCAAAGGCCCATCACGACCATCCACGCCTGCACGATTCCGACATGATCCTTAAGCGCACCGGCCAGATAGACCAATCCGCCCATGGCGAAGACCTTGGCGATGTTGTAAAAGGCTCCCTGCCAACCAATAAATTTAGCTTGCAAGTCCTTGGAAAGTTCGGTGATATAGACGCCGTCGGTGGCGATGTCGTGTGTCGCGCCGCTGAAAGCCACAACCGTCATCAGGGCGATGACGTAAGGGAAAAAGTTGGGAAACGGAAGCGACATGGCAACCAGCGCAAGTCCCAGCCCCGAAACCAGCTGCGTGGTGACGACCCAGAACTTCTTGGTCCTGAACATCTCCATCAGGGGACTCCAAAAGGGTTTGAGCGACCACGGCAAAATAATCAGCGAAGTCCAAAGCGTAATGCGGGCATCGTCGATACCCAGCCCTCGAAACATCAGCGTTGCCACCATGTTTACGATAATGAAGGGGAGTCCCATCGCAAAATAGAGCGTGGGAACCCATGCTAACGGCGACACTTTTCGGGAATTTGCAGACATCGGTTCTTTTTAGGTTTAGGTTAGAATTGATATAAAGACAGATCAACTTTTTGCAGCCGCAGAGGTTGTTGCTCCCGTTCTGCGCCTTTGTTTCTATATATTTGTTATTGTGAAATTCCGGAGTTCACGATCCTGACCGAGGACAAAAGCAGCAAAAAACCGCGATACGGCCAAACGCCTATTCGATCGGTTTGATCTCCGCCTCCCACCCCGTCAGCGTCGAAACGTAGGGGATCAGCAGCATCGCCATCTTGCGATGTCCCGCATAATTGGGATGGGCCGACGATCCGAGTTCGCTCCCGTCGTTGCAGTAGCCGGGCAGGATAGCCGCGAAATGGAGGTTCGGCACGACGCCGGCCTGACACAAGTCGCGGATATAGGTGAAGGCCGGTTCGCTGACGCGCGGCGCCACGCAGAGGATCGGCATTTCGTCGCCGTAAGCGCCGCGCAGGGTTTGCAGGATACGGGTATAGGCGGCCGCAAACTCATCGCGCGAAGGATGCGGCAGGGTCGAAAAGTCGTTCGACCCCAGATTGATGACAACCAGATCGGGACGGTACGGCGACGCCGCGAAATCCCACGCCGGTTCCGCCGCCTCGTCGAACGTATTGGCGACGCGGTCGGCCATCGTATTCTGCGAAGTGGCGTTCTTATCGCCGTAATTGCGTGCCGCGCCGCGTCCCGAATGGGCGATCAGCGTATAGTCGGCGCCGAAATAACGGGCGATGATGCAGGCATACGCCTTGTTGCAGTTCTCGGTTTGAGGTTTGAACGGCTCGTCCTTCGAAAGCCCCTCGGTCCCGTAACCGCAGGTCAACGAATTGCCGATAAATTCGATATGCCGTCCGGGCGCGGGCGCCGCAGGCAGCAGACGCCGTCCCCTGTCAAGCAGGAAGGCATGGATCGTCGTGCGCCCCTGCTCGCCTTCGGTGCGTTTCTGCATCCGCACGGTATGTTCGCCGCGCCCCAGCTTCTCGGCCAGCACCACGACCGAATCCGTCCCGAACGTTGTAACGACGCCGGCGTCGCGGCCGTCGACGGTCAGATTGTAGTAATTCTTTTTCGTATCCGAAACGCGCATCGCCAGCGAGCCGCCCGTAAAACGACACTCGAAACAGGTTCCGCTCCAGTCGAAACTCACGTCGCCGCCGTTTGTCTGCGTACGTCCGACATAGCGCACCTCGGACGACGCGGCGGGCGCCTCTGTCCGCTCCTGGGCGGAAACGGCGCCGGCGCACAACAGCGCCAGCACCGCAAAAATCAGCCGTCGGTTCATTGCTTCGCCTCCGCTTCATAGGCGCTGACGGCCCGCTGCAAGGGTCCCCACCAGTCGCGGTTGATGATATGTACGATGTCGAACACCATCAGCCCGTCGGACTCGCGGAGATTCATCTCCACGGCCCGCTTGAACCGGGTCGTATCGCGTTTGTAATCTTCGACATACATACCGCCGAAGAAGGGCCTGCCGCCCAGCAGACGGCGCGAATAGCGGCATCCGCCCTCAACGCTGAGGTGGTCGCCTTTCGACATCTCGCTGTCGGTCTCGTTCTTATGCAGGCCGTTGCTGCGGCGGTACTCGTCGACGGTCACGTTCCAGTAATAATTGCCGTTGGTGAAAATGTCCAGCAGTTCGGCATATCCGTAATTCTTATATTCGGGCGTGGCCCATGCGAAGTCCTGCGAAGGATCGTACGTATTGCTGGCCCAATTGACGCCCACTTCGAAATAGGACGGATACCACGCGCCCGTATAAGCGCCGAATTTCAGACCGGGCTTCACGGCTTTCAGCTCCTCTTTGGTGCGTTTGAAGAAGTTGTAGATCACCGACGCGCGCCACTCGATCCACTGCTTGAAATAAGGGCCGTCGATACGTCTCCAGCCGCCGTCGCCGTCCTCCTCCCACGCATAGACATCCTCCGGAAAACGATCCAGTTTTTTCCCGATATAGGCCTCGAATTCTCTGCGTGAGAAATCCGAAAAGTCGGACTGGATATTGTCATAACGGCCGCGGTCGAGCAGCAGGCCGTCGAAATCGTACTTCTGCGCCACCTCCTTGAAAATGGCGATTTCGTGATCCTGAACGGCAGAAAGCGCGGGATTGGCGAACAGCACCTTCTTGTCCGGAATCTCCAGCTGGGGCATCAATCCCTTGCCGGGAACATAGTTCACGGCCTGCCATTCGGGATGACCGTCGTAGATCAGTCCGCGGCGGAATACGCCGTTGCCTTCGGCAAAGGTGTTGAACGAACCGTAAATCTCCAGTCCGGCATCGTGCGCGGCATCGACGAAAGTTCCCACAAAGTCGAAATCGGGACGGGTAAAGCCCTTCCACTCACGAACTTGCGGCGCATATTCGCTGGGATACACCACTTCGCTCGAAGTGCCCTTGACGTCGAGCACCAGCGCCGTCATGCCGGCCTCCCGACACTTGTTCACATAATAACGGATCGAATCGGGGTAACTGAAACGCACCCAGTTGGCCGAACAGTCGAGCCACATCAGTTTGGGTTTCACCCCCTCGGCGGCACTCCGACAGCCGGTCGCACCTGCCGCGGCAAAGGCCAGCAGGCATACAGTCAGCAGTTTTTTCATGGAAAATTAAAAGCTATTTTCGTTTGTAGTTTCCGTAAATATCGACTTCGGCCGCATGGAAAGGATCGGCCACCGCATCGATCAGCAGCGCGCATTCGAGTCGCGTGAGCGGACGCGCCGGATCGTAACCGGAGAGCAGTCCGGCGGCGGCGCGCTCCGTCTGCGCCGCAATGTCCCCGGCCGGCTTGCCGAGCGCTTCGGCCAGCATCGCCGTCAGGAGCGCCCCGTCGACCGGCGTTTCCCGAACGGAGGAGCGTACCGACGGATAGACTTCACGCAGCCCTTCGCGCAGTTCGGATTCCGCGATCGTCCGATCGGCGTCGAACCATGTCTGGTTCTCCCAGCCGACATTGGCTCCGCGCCCCTTGAGGATTCCGGTCACGCCGATCCGCTGCATCGCCTTGAAACGCGGATCACCGGCCGGCAGATCGAGGTACGGCAGCAGGTAGCCGCCCGCATCGAGCACCGCCTCCTGCACCCTGCGCACCGCAACTTCGGACGGATCGACGCCCGCCGCCGCGGCCAACGCCGCCAAGGCTCCCGTTGCCTGCCCGATCTGCAACACGACGGGTTGCAGGCGCGTGGAGCCATTGACGAGGTTGGTTACCGAAACCGATTTTTCGGCTACGAGCAACCCCGGAAATCCTGCGGGAATCACGATGCCCAGCGGAAAACCGTATGAGGGAATGGGATGGAAATAGAGGTCGGGCAGATCGTCCCAGCCCGAATAACGGGTATGATGCTGATCGACCGGATAATCGCCCACGCCGACCGCCGTACGGTAAAGCGTTCCGGCGTAGGGGTCGGTGATGTCGTTGAGCGTAAAACGCACGGCGCCGTGAATGCGCCGCGACTCGCGGTGATAGGGAATGAACGGCAGCCGGTCGTCCGTAGGGAACTCGTCGTCGGCCAATCCCAACGTATTGAATCCCAGCTCATGCTGAAGGAAATAGACGAATGACAGCGTATGACTCTTGGCCCTGCGGACGGCGTCGGCCCGCTCTTCGGGCGTCATGTCGATCATGTCCACGTAGTAATCGTTGCCCTCGATCGGCCAGTTGATCATGTATTTGCCGTTGGGCAGTTTTCCGTAAGTGATCATCATCTCGCGGGACCACATGCGATGCGGCTCCTTCGGAGCGACGCAAAGATCGTTCACGCAGCAGCAGGCAAAAAGCGACGGATCGTACCCGTCGGGCCGCGGAATCGTGACGTCGCGGCCGTAATCCTTCAATACGGCGACATAGGTCAGGTCCTGCACGATGCCGTTGGCTTCGGCCGGGGCGATATCCTCGTGCGTGACGGCCGACGAATCCATGCCGACGTCATAAGGGACGCCTGCCATCCGGGCGACGTCGCCCAGCTCCGTCGCATCGACGAGCACGTCGGCCTCGACCTGCCGGAGCAGGCCGTCCCGCCGGACACCCAGCCGCCATACATCCTTTTCGCGCTCGGCCGTCTCGGCCGCCGAACGGTACCACACGGTGAGGTTCGGCTCCCCGGCGACAAGCCGCTTGAAAATGCTGTCGCCCACCGAGGGTTCGAACAGCACGTTGCTGACCCACCCCGTCATCAAGGCCGAATCGCAGCCGTAATGCTGGGCCAGTTCCGTCCGGAACTCGTCCCAGATGCCGCCGCGCAGGCGGTAATTGCCGTCGGTGGCGCTCACGCCCGCCGAGGTGAGCATGCCGCCGAGCCAGTCGAACTCCTCGACGATCAAGGTTCGCGCCCCCATGCGGGCCGCTTGCAGTCCGGCCGCCGTTCCGCTCGCTCCCCCGCCGACGATCACCACGTCGTAACGCTCGGCGGAACCGCATGCAAACAGCCCCAAGCACGCCAGCAGCTGCAAATATTTCAGTCCGGTAAATCTCATATTCGGTCGCTTATTTTAAATCGACTGCGGCCCGGCTGATCCGCCCGAAGCGGTCCGTAGCCGACACCTCGACGCGCTTCGCCCCTTCGGGCAGCGCGACGCGGTAATAGTGGTCCGAAATCGAAGGGTAAATCCATTTATGGTCCATCTGACTGGTGTCGGAATAGAGCTGTTTCGCGGCGGGATCGTAAGCCTGAAACCGCTCGGCGGGACCGACCGGCACGCCGTCGATCGTAAATTCGACCTCCCACGCCGGGTCGCTGGCCCAGACGTTGGCCACGGCGTACCCTTCGAACTGGGGATATTCGCGGCCGCTGTAAATTTTCATCTGGTAATCCGCCGGATAACCCGTCGATTTGTAATACCAGTCGATCCGGTCGCCGTTCACCTCATAGACGCCGTACCCGGCGGGCGTGCCGTCGGTGCAGAGCGGTCCCTGCCACCATGCGCCGCTCAGGGCGGGTGTCACATGCTCGTAGAGACCGGGGGCGATGGACTGGTTGAAGGTCGTATGGGTATGGCCCGAAATGATATGCGCCCGGTAGGGTTTCAGAATTTCGTAAAGCCCCCTGTGGTTGGTCATCGTCGATCCGGCGCGGTCGTAGCGGAACTGCTTGCGGTCCTGCTCCTCGCAGGTCGAAGGAATATGCAGGCAGACGACCACCGTCGAACCGGGCTGCACGCGGGCAAGGTCCTTTTCGAGCCAGCGCATCTGCCGCTCTTCGAGATAGCCGATGTAAAAATAGTCGCGCCCGATGAAGAAGTTGTCGTCGAGCACCACGTAGTGGATGCGTCCGACGTCGAACGAATAGTAGACCGGGCCGTACATCTCCTCGAACTTCGAGAAGGAGGTTTCGTAAGAGCGTCCGTAGACCTCCATGTCGTGGTTGCCCATCGCGTTGCGGAACGTAATTCCCGTACGCTCCATCACCTCGTTGTACCGGCCGTAAAGCGAATGGTCGTGCGACACGATGTCGCCGCAGCAAATGCCGTGGAAAGGCATACCGCCGTAACTGCGGACCGTGGCGGCGATGTCGTCGGCCGCCGCCGCGAGTTTCGCAAACTCCTTCGGCGCCCATATCTGCGGATCGGCGATGGCGATGAACCCGTACCGCGAGTCGTCGCCCGCACGGCGGAGCAGCGTGAAATCGCAGGATTTGCCCTCGGCGGGCAGCGGGTGGAAATAGCGCACCACGCCCTTTTCCACCGGAGCGTCGTAGCCCGCAGGCACGCAAACGAAGACGAAGCGGTTGTCCGCACCGGCTTCCAGACTGTAATTTCCTCTTTTGTCCGTGCGCGCGAACTCTTCGCCGTCGGAGACCCAGACGCCTTCCACGCCCCGGCCGCCGCAAAGGACGCGCCCCCTGACTGTGACGCTGCCCGCGGCCCATGCGCAGACACACCACAACGACAACAGAATTGTCAGTAAATATCTTTTCATCGTTCCGTATTTTAGCGCTGCTTGCATTGTTCGAGAATCTGCCAGCACTGGAACAGCCCGCGCGGCACATGGAAACATCCCTTCCATTTTCCGCCCTTGAGCGGCAGCAGCACCTCGCCGCGGCGGTTCAGGTAACCGAACCATTCGGGATGCTCCGCGTCCTTGAAATGCGCCCACGTATATTCGTGCAGTTTCCCGAACCACTCCAGACACTCCTTCGATCCGGTCAGCTGATAGCCCTTGATCATCGCAATCGCCGATTCGATATGCACCCACCAGAGCTTCTGATCCCATTCCAGCTCCACGCGGGGCGCGCCCTTGCGGTCCAGAAAATAGAAAATGCCGCCGTACTCCTTGTCCCAGCCGTATTCGGCGGTATTGAGCGCGATTCTCACCGCTTTGTCGATCAGCGCACGGTCGTCGAGACGCACGCCGAGGTTCATAATGAACCACATCGCTTCGAGCGAATGTCCGGGATTCATCTGACGGCCCTCGAACGTATCGGAAAGCTGTCCGTCCTCCGTGACATTCTCGACGATCAGCCCCAGCTCTTCCCGGTAAAACACCTCCATCACTTCGTGCAGGCACTCCCCGATCGTGTCGGCCAGCAACTGCTTGTCGATCATCGGCTCGATCTCCAGCGCCATGTTGCAGAGGATCATCGGCAGAGCGAAACTCTTGAGCGAACGCGTTCCGGGATAAGCCTTGCACCACTCGCCTTTGGGATTGGCGCGTTTCTCCAGAATCCGGTCGAAAGTCCGCTTGGCGATCAGGGCGTATTCGTCGCTGCCCGTCGCAACGGCGACCTGCGCAAAAGCCATCGCCGCGAACGTATAGGAGAAAATATTATAGGGCTGCACCAACGGGCGGCCTTCGCGCGTCAGCGCAAAATACCAGTTGTAGTTGCCGTCGTGGCCGTATTTGCGCAGGAACTCGGCTCCCTGCACGGCGCATTCGAGCCATTCGGGACGACGCTCCACCTTGTTATAGAGCATGGCGAACATCCACACTTCACGACCCTGCAACCAGATGAATTTGTCGGTATCGTAGACGCTGCCGTCACGATTGAGACACGTAAAATAGCCGCCGAATTCCCTATCTTGTGATTTTTCGAGCCAAAAAGGCAGTACACCATCCAGCAATTCGGTTTTGTACTGTTCCGCTAATCTTTTGAAGTCCATAATCTTATCTTATTTATATTGTTACCTTGTCCAGTATCGTTCGATCTCTTCGAGCGTGCGGCCCGACATCTCCGGCACCGCCTTCCATATCAGCAGCATATAAGGCACGCACATCGCGGCGAAGAGGAAAAAAGTCCCCGCCGGCGTCAGATTCGCGAGCATCCACGGCGTAAGCTGCCCGACCAGATAGGTCCCCGTCCAAAGCGAGAACCCCGCGATCGACATCGCCACGCCGCGCACACGAATCGGATACATCTCCGACAAAAGCACCCATACCACGGCGCAGACGGAGATGGCGCAGCAGAAAACATAGCACAGGAACGCCGCCAGCAGCACGCCGTCCGGCAGTCCGAGCCGCTCCCCGGTCAGGAAACAGGTCCCGATAAGCAGCAGCGACAGCACCATGCCCGACACGCCCCAGTAAACCAACTTCTTACGCCCGACGCGGTCGATGATCGCCAGTGCCAGCACCGTCGTCAGCATATTGACCGCTCCGACCAGTATCTGAGCGAACAGCGAGTCGCTGCCCGACCATCCGGCCCGCTCGAAAATCGACGGCCCGTAGTAAAGTACGGCATTGACGCCCATGAACTGTCCGAGAATGGCGATCGCCGTGCCGACAAGCACCGCCGTCCGGATGCCTTTCGACAGCAGGAGCCGCCACTGCGGGGTCTGCCCGCCGCCGACGGCCGTTTCGATGGCCGCAAGTTCCGCGGCGGCTTCCGCCCGGTCGCCGTTGATGCGGCCGAGCACACGCAGAGCGCGGTCCGTCCGTCCGCGAAGCGCCAGCCAGCGCGGGCTTTCGGGAATGAAGAAGATGATGACGAAGAAAAGCAGCGCCGGAAGGGTTTCGGCCCCCAACATGCCCCGCCACACTTCATCGACGAAGATCCGCTGCACCCACGCCGTTTCGAAACCGGCGGTCTGTCCCATGCGGAGCAGCAGGTAATTGACCGTATAGGCCGCCAGAAATCCCATCGTGACTGCCAGCTGGTAAAACGAGACCAGCATGCCCCGGCGGCGCGCCGCCGACACCTCGGAGATGTAAAGCGGCGAGACGATCGAAACGACGCCGATGCCCAGCCCGCCCACGATCCGGTAGACGACCAGCTGCGTGAAATCGGCGCAAAGGGCGCATCCCACGGCCGACACCGTGAACAGCACGGCCGAGACGAGCATCGTCCGCCGGCGTCCCAGCCGGTCGCTCAGCACGCCCGCACAGAGTACGCCGGCGACCGAGCCGGCCAGCGCACACCCCACATACCACCCCTGTTGCAGGCTGTCCAGCCCGAAGCGGGCCGTCACCAGCTCGACGGTGCCCGAAATCACGGCCGTGTCGTATCCGAACAGGAGTCCGCCCACGGCAGCCGTGACCGCAAGAAAGAGCATGTACGATATGTCAGCGCGCTGTTTCATGGAGCATTCACCGTTTCCGGTAAGGGTTGTCGATTTTAAAATAATCGCAGTAGCGATCGTAAAGATGTCCCGCCTGCGGATAGGCCGAATTGGGACTCATAAAGTGCGAGAATTCGAACGTGATGACGTTCTGCATCCCGGCCCGCCGTGCAGCGTCCAGCTTCAGCAGCAGTTTCTCCCATTTGATCGGCAGGAAGCGGATCGGCATGTCGCGGTCGAACGACTCGATGTTGGTCCAGCACTCCATGCCGTATTTGTCGGCCAGCGCCTTGTTCACCACCAGATAATCGTACAACTCGCGGTAATCGACCTGCCCGTCCTGAAACGCGAGGATGTCCACCGCTCCGGCGACATTGCCCAGTATCTCGTTCCACTCGCGACGGTGCTCTTCGACCGAAAGGGCCTTGTCGCCCGCCATCACCTGATCGGTCTTGATGCCGTGGATGTAGGGCGAAATCATCGTTTTCAGGCCGCCCGAAACCGCCTTGGCATGGCGGCCCACTTCCGCATAGATGCGCGACATGTTTTTGGTCCGGCGGCTGATCTCCTGCGACAGATACCACCCCTGAAACGACTTGTGATGTCCGTATCTGGCCCACACCTCGTCGATCAGTTTCAGGTTCAGGTCTATCTCGCGCCGGAAGAGCCCCTCCTGCCAGTATTTGCCCGAATCGTACATGCCGAAATAGAACGCCATGCCGTATTTGTCGGCCAGCGTGAGGAACATCTCCACCAGATCGACCGGTGGATAGTACACCTCCTCGCTTTCGAGCAGGCACTCGAACGGCGCGGCGATCCACCGTCCCAGCCCGGCGCGGATCAGCACCACGGTATTGATCCCCATGTTTTTCATCGCCCGGAAATCGGCGTCCCACTCCCTGACGCCCCAGTTCTGGTGGGGAATGTCCCAGCTCACCTCGTCGAGAAACGTCGCGCGGACAGGAATCGCTTCGAGGATGCCTTCGGTCCTGAAATCCGCGTCCGACAGGCCGCAAGCCGCGTCGCCGCCCGCCGCACCCTTCGGGGAGCAGGACGCCAGCACGACTGCGATCAGCACGGCCAGCGCTGCCGCAAAACCGCCCGGTTTAAGGTTATGTCCGTTCATCGGGTCTCTATTCCAAGGTTTTCAGATACTCCATATAGCGGTCGTACAAGTGCCCCGCCTGCAGGTAGGCCGACTGCGGACTCATAAAGTGCGAGAACTCGAACGTAATGGCGTTCCGGTAACCGGCTTGAGCCGCCAGCCCCATCTTGAGCCGCAGCTTCTCCCATTTGATCGGCAGGAACTTGATCGGCATATCGCGGTCGAAGGTCTCGGAATTGGTCCAGCACTCCAGTCCGTAACGGTCGGCCAGTTTCTTGTTGACTTTCAGGAAATCGACCAGTTCGTCATACTCCACATGGCCGTCCTGAAAGGCGACGATATCCACGGCGCCTTGGATTCCGGCAAAGATGGCGTCCCATTCGCGCTCATGGCTTTCGAGCGTCACAACGTTCTCCTTCGAAGTCGACGCATTGTACTGGCTGACGTTCTTGCTGCCATCAATATAAGGGGAAATCATGGTCGGAAGACCGCCGGAAACCTCCTTGCAATAGCATCCCAGACTCGCATACAGATCGACGATCTTGCCGGTATTGCGGCTGCACTCCTGCGAAATATACCATCCCGCAAAGGATTTGCAATGCCCGTAACGGCTCCACGCCTCGTCGATCACACGCTTGTTCAGCGCCACCTCCTGTTCGTATTCGCCGCGGTCCCAGTACTTGCCCGAATCGTAGAGTCCGAACCAGAAGTTCATCCCCCACTTGTCGCTTAGGCGCAGGAACATATCGACCAGATCGACGGGAGGTTCGTAACACCCCTCCTCGGCCGTGAGCACCCGCGAGGGAAAAGTCTGCCAGCGGCGGTAACCGCAGCGGATCAGGATCACGGTGTCGATGCCTGCTTCGCGCATGTAGCCGAAATCACGGTCCCATTCGGCTTCGCCCCAGTTCTGATGGGGAATATCATGGCTGATTTCGTCGAGAAAAGTTCCTTTTATTCGCATAACTCATTTATTTAAAGTTCAAATTCAGGTTCTCCCAAAAAGCCTGCGGTTCGTAAAAAAGACCGTAACGGCCATAACCGCGGCCGTGACCAGCACGCCCCGCGCCACGCCCATCCACGGGCATAGCTCGGCAAAGGCCTGCAAACAGGGCGACAGATGCAGCAGCGTCAGCAGGGGCATGATGAGGAATCCGGCCGCCGTGTAGGCCACCATCGGATTCTGCCCGCATTTGACCAGCGCCGAAAAACGCACATTCAGCCGCCTCATCGCGATTCCGGCGGCGATCAGGACAAACGAAGCCAGCCCGGAGGTGACGAAAAAATAGCTGAACGTCGCGTAATCCTTCTTGATGCCCCCCTCGAACGCCTCCAGCGCCAGTCCCAGCCCCAGCCAGAAAAAGCCCCAGCCGAAAAGCGAACGGTGCAGTCTTCCGGTCGCGGAACCGTCTCCACGCAGCAGACGCCGGAGCAGGAGACAGAGCAGGACGCCCGCCACGAGATTCACGACCAGCTGCCGTGCGAAAAGCCCCCACATATTCAGGCATATCAGCGTCACGAGCAGGACGAGGGTCCAGACCTCACGCCGCCGGGACGCCCCCGGCGCATCTTCGCCGCCGTGCGTCATCCATTCATAGATACGGTCTCCCGCAATCGTGCCGGGAATGATGATACAAAGGTATTTCAGGTAGTCGAAGCGGAAAAGCCACGGCACAGGCGACCAGTTCCACAACGCTTCGTTCCACGAACCTTCGACGCCGCTGCCCAGACGCAGGGCCGCCAGCAGCGCCAGCACCCCCAGGCGCGCCAGCAGGTTGTTCCGCGTATAGAGCCACACCAGGCTGCCGAAGAGCGCCATATTTGCAAGGACCAGAATGATGACGTCGCTCCGCTCCGCCGAGACGGGCAGCCCCCAGCCCCACCGGGCGGCCGCCAGCAGGGCTGCGATGCCGGCGACGCCGGACAGACAGACCATGCGGTTCTGCCGGTCCGAAAACCGGTCAATGCGCATGAAGAGCGCACAAAAACAGCCCCAGCCCGCCAGTTGCAGCAGCGAGGAACCCCATCCCGGCAGCGTTCCCGTCACCCCGGAACGCAGGTTGGCGAGAGCAACGGCGAAAAGCGCCAGCAACGCCCACCTGCGCACCACGACCGTCAGGATCAACGCCACCGATTCACCCCGCTGCTCCAGCCGCTTACGCAGGGCCAGCGGGAAAGCGGCCCCCATCGAGAAGAGGAAAAACGGGAAGACCAGATCGACCCACGTAATTCCCGGCACCGACGGATCGAAACGGAACGACGGTGGCGGCACCTGCGCATGGAACAGCCATGCAGGAAGTTCGGCGTGCCATAGGATCTGTCCCGACAGCACCATTCCCACGATAGCCAACCCTCGCAGCAAATCGACCGCATAAGCTCGCTTTTCCATCTGCAAGACGTGTTATTTCAGGTATTTCTGTTTCTTGAGGTAATCGGTCCAGATCACATACCCCACGGGGTGGAGGTGGATTCCGTCCTTCGTCAGGTCGATGCGCAGTTCGCCGTCGGCATCGGAAAGCAGCGGCACCAGATCGACGAACGTACACCACGGCTTGGCGTCACACAACTGCACCAACCGCGCATTGAGCGTCCGCACCTGCGGATTATGCCCCTTGAGTCCGGGATAGGCCAGCCGCCGGGTATTGACCGGCAGCACGCTCTGAATATAGAGCCGGCAGCCGGGAACGGCCTCGTGCACCATGTCCGCCATGCGGGTGATGTTCATCACGATCGTGTCGACGGGCTGTCCGCCCGTCAGGTCGTTGATGCCCGCCATCAGGAAGATTTTGCGGGGCTTGCTTTTCAGGATGTCGGGCAGACGGTCGATCATACCGAAGGTATTGTCGCCGCCGATGCCGCGGTTCTCGACGTCGCCGCGTTTGAGCAGCAGGCTCCACCACCCCTGCTCGGTAATGCTGTTGCCGAGAAAGACGATCGCCCCCTGTTGCAGCCCCTCTTCGTCGTGGGCCGCACGGCGGGTATCGTAGTAGGCGTTATGGAATTTCTGCGCCGAAGCGCCGGATGCCGCGAAAAGGGCGGCCAAAAACAATATTACGATGCGTTTCACAATCAGTCTTTTTTAATTACGCCGTCGATACCGGTCTTGACATAAGACCACTGATCGGCTTTTTTCAGGTGAATCATATCAAACAGGAAATAACCGTCGCAGGCATTGATGCAGGCGGTGACCGAGGCGGTGATGGCCCGGTTCTCCTCCTCCTGCGGCACCTTGTCGTCGGCATCCCAGTTTCCCACGTCGGGGCCGCCGGCCACCATCGGGCACGCTCCCATCGTACGCTCCTTCGCCAGCAGGCAGAATCCCTGCATGGTCCATTCGGTCGTGCCGTAAACACGCGCCGGAGAGGCATAGGCCCCGATCAGCATCTGGTCCATCAGGTCAGCATAGCCGTAATCCATATATTTTTTCGTAGCCCATGAAAATTTGGACGAAGTGTCGTAATCGGGGCTGGCCCAATTGACGCCCACATCATAGTAGCTGGCATACCAGCCCCCGACGTATACGCCGAACTTGACCGACGGATTGACCGACTTGACGGCGGCGCGCGCCTTCTCCATAAAGTCGTGAATCACCTTCGCCCGGAATTCGAGCCACTGCTTCATATGCACAGGCTCCGGCGAGGGTATGCCCGAAGTATGGCCCGCAGGCAGAATGTCGGCGGGGAAGCTGGCAACCGACCGGCCGATATACTTTTCGAACTCCTTGCGCGTATAATTCGAGAAATCGCTGGTAAATCCGTCGAAGCGCCCCCGGTCGAGGAAGATTCCCGCCAGTCCGTCATAGGCCGCGAGGTCCTTGAGCATCGAACAGAGATACTCCTGCACTTCGGGCAATACCGGATTGAAGAACTTGGCGGACTGCGAAGTGGACATGATGTTCGTAATGCCGCCCGCCAAATTCAGATCGGTCGTCCATGCCCGCTTGGCCTCATCCCGAAAAACGACTCCGGCGCCGCCCAGCGAAGTCTGGTTGCCCCCCGTAAAGGTATTGATCGCGGCGTGAATGCGCAGGTCGAGCGACTTTCCGGCGTCGATAAACGCCTGCAGGTAGTCCCATGTGGCCGTGCGTTCGACTTTGGAATATCCGCCCGGCAGCCATGCGCCGAGCCACTCCACCTGATCGACCACCGACGTACGGAAAAGCACGTCGCCGGTAGTAGGCCGCACATCGACTACAATATCGGTGAATCCGGCCTCCCGGGCCTTGGTCAGATCGCGCAGTATATTCTCCTTGCTGTTGGCGAAATCGGGAAAGTTGGCGGCGGCATCGACCCAGATGAACCGGGGTTTCTCCACCCCCGGCTCCGGATCGGGATCGGGGTCGGGATCGGGCCACTCCCATTCGGGTTCCTTCGAATCCGAACCGCACGAAACAGCCCCGTATCCCAGCGTCAACGCCGCCAGAACCGCCGCAAACCATTTGATATTCTTTTTCATCTTCAAAATTATGCTTGTTTTAGGACCTGCATCCCCGGTCAGAGGGATGCAGGCAAAAGGGATGTTACTTATCGACACAATCCCACTGTTCGGCACGGATATAGTTGGTATTTCCGCCGATCCAGTAAAGATAGAGATAATAACCGTCAGACGACTGGCTCAGCAGGATATCGCAGCTCGCCGTTCCGGAAACAGCCAGATATTTAGGCGTCGACGCATAGATCTTGGCTTTCGTATTGTCGAACGTCCCGGTGAAGAGATTGCGGTCTCCGACATCGAGCAGGATGGCACGCGATGCACTGTAAGCGAAGTGCGAACCGCCGAACACGGCGACGAACGGACTCTTATTGAAGACGGCGCACGACACATTGGCAAAATTCGAATTGGCGTCGTTCGCGCCTTTGTCGATAAATGCCACACGCGAATTGGTCGCTCCGTCGATCCACTCCGCCCCATTGGTCGAATAGCTGGCTTTGAAATAAGGTCCGGTAATATCCGTCGACAGATATTCCACATCGACATTGCCGCCGTTCCAGAGTCCGCAACCCGCAATCGTAACCTTTTCGGGAGTACCCCAGACGCCATCGGTCACGATGATACGGACGAACGAACTCCAGTTTGCGGGACTTGCCCAAGCCCAGCAGTTGATCGTGACGACGGCGTCTGCGTCTATATCGCCCTTGATCGAAATCTTGCTGCCGATCTTACCGCCCGTGGCATTCGACCAGGTCATGACCTCCTTCGGGGTATCGGTAACATGATCCAGACGATAAATGGTCTGCGACGCACCGTTGGCGGCAATCGAACACATCACGATATGGTTGGCTTCATCCGAAGTGATAGCGCCTCCACCGAGATTGATGCCGCCCATATTCACCGTTCCGGCCTTGACACCGGTAAGCTTGTTGACATAAACGATCTCGCTCTCGCCGGAACAAATAAGCAAGTGATCGCCCAAAATGCCCAGCGTATAATTCGTCGTTCCGCTCATTCCGTAATCAGTCTTGAACGTTTCGGAAACGAACAGGTTCTTCTGACTGCCCGAACGAATACCGGTCGGAACCTTCGCCGGAACCTCTTTCTTAACGGTGTAAACCGTCTTGCTTACCCCGTCATACGCAGTGACGGTCAGCTTGGGCGACGCATTCCAGTCGATAACCGTCGTTGCCGGATCGGGTGAAATCGTAGCATGATACGAAAGCCGGTAGGTTCCCGTACAAGGTTCGATATTACCGGCTGCGATCAGCGACACCTCTTTGGTTTCCTGATCAATGATGGCGTTCAAACCCTGCGACGGAAGCGACAGCTCCTCCAGCAGACAGGCTTTGCTCTTCACGATCCGCCCCCTGACTTTATAAACCTTCTTTTGCTTGAGCTGATCGGTAACCGTAATATAGTTGTCCTCGTTCAAATTCATATAAAGGACCGCAGGGTCCACCGTAACATTGTCGTCGAGATTCAGGCTGATGCGCATTTTGTCGAGCATCTTACCGCTCACGACATCATCGCTGCTCTCCGGATAAAACCACGGAATCTCGACCGTGATCTCATCGCTGCCCTCCGCCGGATATCCTTTGAATTCGCCGTAAAATTCGGCTGCCCCCTCGCTATTGTTCTTTACGAATTGGGCGGTTACGCTGTTGATGCCGTTACGCGACACGGAAGGCAACAGCTCGTCGGGCTGGTGACAGCCCGCAAAGAGCAGACCGGCCGCCGTCAGGAAAGAAAATATGGTATTTTTCATAATTGTAATTCAAGATTTATTTCCACTCGTCATACTGTTCGATAGCCGAGTTGTTCGCCAACTCATCGTAAGGAATCGGGAATACGTAGGTCTTCGCCAGGAATTTACGGTCCTGCAAATCACAATCCACATACTCGAATTTGAAAGCGCCCTGATGCGGCGTGATCTTCAGTCCGTGCACACGGTAACCGTTATACTCCTTGTCGGCGAGTTTCCAGCGGCGCATGTCCCAATAGAGGTGCCCTTCATACGCCAGCTCGATCTTGCGTTCCTGACGTATCGCTTTGAAAAGATCGTTCCCCGAAAGGCCCGAAAGAGCGGGCAGATTCACACCGGGACGCTGTCTCACGGCATTGACATCCTCCAAAGCGGCCCCCGAAGCGCCCAAACGATAGTTCGCCTCGGCACGGATGAGGTAAATTTCAGCCAGACGAAGTTCCACCCAAGTCTGCGTGCTGACCTTGATAACCGAGAAATCGGTGTGGCTTTCATCGAGGTATTTGCGCAGATAATAACCGGTAGTAGTACGTCCCTTCGGATAGGTGTCGCTACGATAATCCATATACTGCCCGTAAGTACCTCCAACGCTGTTGGTCATTGTATGCCCCTTCCATTGCGCTCCGTGATAAAGAACCGTCGCAGCGAAACGGGGTTCCAGCTGATCGTAAGGAGGCAACTCGGTCGTCTCGCCGTGCCATTTGCTCCAATCTACGGTTTTGCCGTCCTTCGACTGATACGATTCGACCATCTCCTGCGTCGGGCAGCCTTTACCTCCGTCGTTGTCCATATCGCCGTAAGGAACATAGTCGTTATCGAAAGTATGATTGGGACCCGTTACCAGATAGTTGTATTCGAGAATCGACTCACTATTCCCCCCTTTGAAAGCATCCTCGTACTTATCGGTCAAAGAATAGACCTGCAACTTGAAAACCGAATCCGCCGCGTCTTTGGCATCCTGCCAGCGTTCGGCATAAAGCATCGTCCGTGCAAGCATGGCCCAAGCCGCGCCGCGCGTCACACGCTCCTTGTTGGCCGCGTCCCAGCGCACCGGCAATACCGAAGCCGCATACTTGAGGTCCGAGGCAATCAGATCCCAGGTCTCGGAGGCAGAGCTGCGGTCTTTATTCTTCTGGAGATTCATATCCGTATAGAGGATTACCCCTCCATGCCGTTTGGCCAACTGAAAATAGACGAATGCGCGGAAAAAACGGGCCTGCGCCTCAAGTTTAGCATTCTCTTCCGCCGAGAACGTGGAATGTTTCCGCATGGATTCCAAGAACTCATTGATACGGCGGATACGCTCATATCCACCCGTCCACGCATCGAGCAGGTTGCCCGTCGACGACATCGTTTCAGGCGTAAACACATAATTATTGGAGTCTCCGGCCTTATTGCCCGGAACGTACGAACCGTATTTGAAAGTTTCGGTAAGTCCCTCGGTCAGATTACCTTGAAACTGGGCGGAGCCGAACTGTCCGTAACGGTCAATATACGGATAAAAACCGTTAAGGTAAAGCGTCGCCGTGTGTATATCGTTCCAAACCACCTTGTCCGAGATACTGTCATGCGGCGTGGTATCGAGGAAATCGTTGCAACCGACTAAAGAGAACGTCAGCAACGACATCATGGCTATTTTAATTCCTGTTTTCATAATTTCTCCGTTTTTCATGTTAGAATGCCAAGTTTACACCGAACGAGAAGATACGCTGCTGCGGATAATAACCGTTCGACACCCCGGGCTGTTCAGGATCAATGTTGAATTTGGTCAGTTCACTGACAGTCCAAAGGTTCTGTCCTTCGAAATAGATACGCAGACGGTCGATGCCGATCCGGCTCATCCATTTCTGCGGGAAGGTGTATCCGATCTGCAAATTCTTCAGACGCAGATAATCGCCGCTGCGATACCAGAAAGTCGAAGAATAGGCATTATTCGAACTGGCCTGCACGATACTCAGACGCGGGAATTCGGCATTGGTGTTATCTTCCCGCCAAGAGTTCTCCACAAGGTATTTCGGCGAATTGCCTCCGTGATAGAACGGCTTGGTCATCTGCGTGTTGTCCATGATTCCTCCGCTGTACACACCCGTCAGAGCCACATCCCGGCCCAAGCCTGCCTGAAACAGGAAAGAGAGGTCAATGCCTTTCCAATCACCCGAAAAAGAAAGGCCTCCCACAAATTTGGGATAAGCGGCGGCCCCGACATAACCGCGGTCCTGTTCATAGGAAATCACACCGTCGCCGTTGCGATCGACATACTTAATATCGCCCACACGAACGGCTTTACCCACAATCGTCGGAGAATTGTCGATCTCCTCCTGGCTCTGGAACAAACCGGCGGAGATAAAGCCGACCTGGGCGCCGACCTCCTTACCCGTAAGCTTGAGCCAATCGGGCGTATTGGCGGCATCGTTATAGTGCAGCCATTTACGCTTGGTGTATGTACCGGTCAGACTCACGTTGTAATTGAAATCTCCGACACGGTTACGGTGGCTCAACGTAATCTCAAAACCCTTATGAGCTTGTTTATTGCTGTTTTCATACTTCGGATAATAACCGCCGAAAGAGCTGGGATAGGTGGCAGTCACACCACTCAGAATATCATAGATGTATTTATAGAATACATCGAACTCAACACCCAGTCTGCCGCCCCACATGGACAGGTCGAATCCTCCGTTATATTGCAGATTCTTCGCCCATGTCAGATTCTCATTCGCCAAACTCGAAGTAAGCATTCCGTCGACACCGACGCCTCCGAGGACAACGGCCGGAGTATCCAGAAAGCCTAATGTATTCAAATACGAATAAGCGCTGATACCCGTCGTACCCGTAAGACCGATACTTGCACGCAACTTCAAGTTGTCGATCGCTTTGGAATCGAACCAAGGCTCATTAGATATTCTCCAACCGACCGATGCGGCAGGGAAAGGAGACCAGCGTTTTCCATCAACCATACCGCCGAACAGATAACTGCCATCATACCGGCACGACAATTCGACAAGATACTTATTGGCATAATCGTAATTGACACGGGCCGCGAAACCGGCTTTGCGCGCAACGGAGCTCATACCGTTGATCGACATCTTGTCGGGAATGCTGGCGTATTTGAGTTCGGCAAGTTCCTTGATCGAAAATCCTTCTCCGTAAGCGCTGAAATTATTGCCGTCGTTAGAGTAGGTCTCCATCAGCAGGATTGCAGAAACATTATGCTTCCCGAAGGTGTTGGCATAATTAAGCGAAGCGTTAGTCGTAATCTGCGTGTTGCGCGTAAGCCCCTCCGTCAGCGAATTTTCGGATTTTTTACGCGAATCCCAGTTTTCAGCATAGGAAATATTGCCGTCAAGAGTCGTGGGAAGCGTTGCAACCATCGTACGGAAAGGCGTGGAATAAATCTTGGAATAGGTCTGCGAATAGTCATAAGCCACCATGAATTTCGCAGACAAACCCTTCAGGAAAGGAAAATCATACTTAAGCGAAACATTCGACTGAAAATAGAACGTATTGCTTTTTGCATAACCCGACTCCTCGGAAGAAGCGAGCGGACTTACGGTAGCGCTCGAAGTATTGGTCGAAACAGGCAGCCCGTTATAATTTTCGGGCACGTAAGGATGCGCACGCATAGCCTGCTGCGCGATATTGTTCCAATCGGCGGGATCGCCCGAAAATCCGGGACGATTGCTGCGCTGCACACGACCGGCCAGATCCACGGCCATCGTCCAGTTCTTGGCAATCTTGGCTTCGATATTCGAACGGATATTAATACGGTCGAACGAGAAATTCTTCACATTGCCCTCCTGATCGAAGTAACCGATCGAAGTAAAGTACTTGATTCGCTCGTTGCCGCCCGTCACATTGAGGTTGTGCGACTGGTTGTACCCCGTACCGAAAGTCTTTTCATACCAGTTCGTATTGCCCCAGCCGTCGCTCGGATCGCCGTTGAGCATCATGTCGATCTGGCGCTGCGTGAAAATCGGCGTGTCTCCGTCCATTTCACGGGCTTTGTTATACCAATAGGCATACCCCGGACCGTCGAGCATTTCGAGCATTACGGCATTCTGGCTCAAACCGAAAGTGCCGGTGTAGGAGATCTTGGCCGGAGCGGCCTTGCCCCTTTTGGTCGTCACGATAATGACAGCCGAGGCATCCATACCGTAAATCGCAGCCGACGATGCGTCCTTGAGCACCGAAACGCTTTCGATATCATTGGGATCAATCTGGCTGAAATCGCGGGCTACACCGTCCACAATGTACTTTGCGCCGCTGCCTCGCACCAAAATGCTGGCGCCGTCGCTGCCGGGCTGTCCCGACTGCTGCAAGGCCACCACGCCGGCGACACGCCCGCCCAGCATATTCGTCACATTTCCCATCGGCGCCTTGAGCAGTTCCTTGCCGTCGATTTGCGAAACGGCGCCCGTAATGCTCGCGCGTTTCATCGTACCGTAACCGACGACAACGACTTCATCGACTCTGGCAGAGTCTTCCTTGAGAGAAACATCAATGGAGGTAATTCCCCCCCCCACGGTTTTTCGCTCGGACACCATACCTAAATACTGAAACTCCAATGTGTTGCCAGGTTTAGCAGCGATGGAATACTGACCCTGGAGGTTGGTAATGGCACCCGTATTGGTACCTACGACGATAACAGTTACGCCCATCAGAGGGTGCCCGCTCTCATCCGTAACCGTTCCCGTCACCCGCGTCTGGGCGGAAGCCGCACCGACAACAAGCAATGACATCAGAAGCGCCATGCACTTCCTTGTCAGGGAATTCTTGAAAATAGAGAAGAACTCTTTCATAGAATTACATTTAAGGTTAAGTTTTTAGTTGTTTTATATTGGTTGCAGATCAGTTGCTTCCTTCGGCGATTCCGGCCGCCAGCTCCGACCACCAGCCGCGGTTGATGATATGGACGATATCGAAGATCATCAGTCCGTCGGTGTCGCGGAGCGCCTGCGCCACAGCGCGGGTGAATTGCGCTGCGTCGCCCTCGTACTGCTCGACGTAGATCGAGCCTGTCACGGGAACCACGCCGCAGGTGATTTTCTTCGCCCATTCGGCGCCGCCCTCGATGCAGTACCAGTAATTCTGTTCGTCGGACATTCCCGCTTCGGTACGCTGCCCCACGGCTCCGTTGGCCTTGTCGACTTCGGCTTTGGTAACCAGCGTATAGTAAAGTCCGGTCATATAGATGTCGAGCAGGTCGGCATAACCCGTATTCTTGTATTCGGGCGTCGCCCAATCGAAATAGCGGGCGGGATCGAACTGCTCGCTGGCCCAGTTGACGCCCACGTAATAATAGGTCGGGTACCATGCGCCCGTATAGTCGCCGATCAGCAGCCGGGGATTGATCTCCTTGAGCTGCCTGTGGGCTTCGGTCACGAAATCCTTGATAACCGATGCGCGCCATTCGATCCACTTGCGGAACAGCGGGCCTTGCGACCAGCTCCACTTGCCGTCGGCATCCTGCGTCCAGCGGAGTATATCACCGGGATAATCGGCGACTTTCGTTCCGGCGTAAGCTTCGAAAAGCTCCTTCGACAGCGGACTGAAATCGGAGGTGATATTGTCGAAACGCACCCGGTCGAAGACGATGCCGTCCACATCGGGATACTTCCCGGCGAACTCCTTCAGAATCGCCAGCTCGTACTCCTGCACTTCGGGATTCGCCGGGTTGAGCATGCCGTTGTAGTTGCTCTTTATTTCGCTGATGGGCACGATTTTCCCTTCGGTGTACACCTGCGACTGCCAGTCGGCATGATCGCCGTAGATGATTCCCCGGTCGAAATAGTTGTGACCGCCGGCAAACACGTTGAGCGACCCGTGCACGCGCATGCCCAGCTTGTGTCCCTCCTCGATGAAATAACCCAGCAGATCGTAGTTTTCAGGACGGGTCACACCCTCCCATTCGCCCATGTAAGGCGCTATATCGCTCTTGTAGAGCGTTTCGCCCATGATCGACTTCACGTCGACCACGACATCGGTAAAGCCCATGTCGTGGATTTTGGACACATAGTAACGAATCGAATCGGGATGACTCAAAGTCGCATAATTGGCTTCGCAGTCAAACCACATGTAAAGCGGTTTCGACGGCTGTTTTTCCTGCGCGCAGGAGACGGCAGCAAAGGCTGCCAGCCAGATGAGGAGAAGTTTCTTCATATGATTCTTTATGGATTAGTTCACTTCGGAGATGACGACCGCCGTCGAAATTTTGCGCTCGACGATCACCTCGGCGCTGCCCGTGTCGCTGGGACGGTTGAGCACCTTGCCGTCGCTGCCGACCATGGTCGAAGATCCGCCGCCGTCGAGATTGACCGCATCGACCGCTCCCAGTGCGATCAGCTTGTCGGCCAGCTCCGCCAGCGTAAATCCGGCGCTGCCCCGCATATTGCGCCCGTCGCACACGAGCAGGATCAGTTTGCCGTCCGCTGTGGCGCCGATCGCCGTACGCGGCTGACGCGAAGTCCCGGCGATGCCGCCGCCGTCGAACACCTCTTTCCAATAGTTCTCCACGGCGACGTTCTTCCCCTCCCGGACCAGCATCGGACCGCCTCCGACCGCCTCCTGCGGAGTCCAGAGCGCCGCGCCGGGCGTCTTCGAAGTCGGCGGCGCGGACATATACGTATTCGTACGTTCGTCGTTGTCGAGTGCGGACGGGAAGGCATAAGGCTTGTTGCCGTCGTCGAGCACGCAGTAAATCCAGTGCGTCTCGAACCCTCCGGACGCCATCTGCCCGAACGAAGAACGCACGGGATAAACCGTCTGGTTGTTGCGTGTCACCGTCTGATTCTCGATCGACTTGACGGCACCGCCGGTAACAAGCAGGCTCAACGAATTTCCGGCCCACCAATACCCGGCATTGGTCGTCACGCAGGCCGTTCCCCGGTTGGCCGAAGCGAATTCGGCATGAATGCGCGACGGAGTTTTCTGTTGAGGCAGATGCACGGCGTTGAAGCGCAGTTTGGGATTGGCTTTCAGATCGGCCACGGCCACGAATCCGAGGCATTGTTTTCCGCCGCCCAGATCGTCCGCAAACTCGGTTACGGTCAGTCCGGCAGGATAATCGCCCGGTTGAGGGTCGGGATCAGGATCGGGTCCGTCGGGAAATTCATAGTCGGGCGTTTTCGAATCGCTGCCGCACATACAGCACACGGCGCAGACGCAGACAGCAAGCAGAGCGAAGCCAAGAATTTTCAGTTTCATATTTCAGTCAGCATTGAGTTTTGGTTCGGACACCTTTTCTTCGTACATTTTAAAAATTAAGAATTTCGGGCAGGTCGCTTTTGTACGATTTGATTTCACTTTTCAAAACAAAAATAGAAAGGATTCTTCCAATGTGCCTGATAATCCGAAGAGCAAAACCATTTAAAAAAGACACTTTTTTTTATTTGCCAAAATACATCAGCCGAAATATCAAATACAAGACACTAAAAACCAACGCATTAAATTCTATTATCATTCCATACATTTACAAAGCAAACTTTTTAAATAAAGCGATTATTTATGCAATCTGTTTTTTTATTTCTTTTCGATTTACTATTTTTGTCAGGCACACTAAATAATGGCAAGGACAATGTTACCTCCTTTTACATCCGCATCCCACGACGGCGATCTGGGTTGTTTTGTACGAAACATCATTCTGAACTCCATTTTTCAGAAAGGGCAATTCATCATTCCCGACATCGCCAGCCAAACCGGCTTCAGCGTCACGACAATAGCCAAGTATGTCTCCGAACTCTATGCGGAGGATATTTTGGAAAAGGGAGACTGTTTGAAGACCAATAAACGGGGACGAAATCCAGTCCTTTATCGGGTGAAATCCGAAACCTACTATTTTTTGGGTGTCGACCTCAAGCCTTTCGAGTTGATAATCGGGCTTATGAACCTTACGGGGGATATGGTTTGCATAGAGCGCATCACAGATTTTCGCTTCGAAAATACACATAATAAACTGGATGAAATATGTACGCATATTTCGCAGTTCATGCTAAAGTTTCAAAGTCAGAACGCCGGCAAAATAGCGGGCGTCAATTTCAATATTGGAGGGCGGGTCAATTCGCATTTAGGAACGAGCGCCACGATTTTCAATTTCGAGGAGACACGCGAAGTGCCGCTGACTCTTTTGCTCAACGAACGTTTGGGCATTCCGGTTTTCATCGAGAACGACACCAAAGCGATGGCTTACGGCGAGTATGTATCCGAAAACAATGCCTCGCAGGAGAATGTGATTTATGTCAATATCGGATGGGGACTGGGACTCTGCATTATCATAAATGGAGAAATATATTATGGAAAGGACGGCTATTCGGGAGAATTCGGACATATCCACATGTATGAAAACAACGTGATGTGTCATTGCGGAAAAAAAGGATGCATTGAAACGGAAATCTCGGGAAGCGCCGTTTGCCGTAAACTCGTAGAAAGAATCTACAATCACGAGGCGTCGGTTCTTTCTAAAAAGGTGTGGAACGGAAACATGATTACGATAGAGGACATTATTGAAGCTGCGAAACTGGAAGACCCGCTTTGCATTGAGTTGGTGATGCAGGCCGGGGGTGAGCTTGGGCATCAGTTGGCCGGATTGATCAACCTTTTGAATCCCGATCGTATCATCATTGGCGGCAGAATGTCAGAAATTGCTCCTTACTACTTTTTACAGCCTGTGAAGCTTGCCGTGCATAAATATTCGCTTCGGCTGATGACCCAACAACTGTCCATCGTTCCTTCGCGGTTAGGGGGCGATGCCGGAGTTATAGGAGCCTGTCTGATCGCACGAAAAAAGATGATATGGAACAAATTGTCGATATTCAAGAGATGAAAATAGTAAATGCCGGGAGCATCAAACAAACAGCCTCGCATTCGTGTCATATTTATTTTCGTCTCGAAAGAAACAGCACGGCGATTCCATCGCCCCGGTTAAATTCTCCGTCAGCGAAACGTTTCGCTAAATGCGGATTCAAGGAAAGCGACAGGACGCCTGCGTCGCAGGCAGCAATCCTCGCAGGTGGGGCAAGCGAGGCAATAGCGGCAGGATAACGCTCCGGGCCTGCAAGAGGCGAAACGGTTTCCGAAAAAGAACCGGAGGAGGGGGGGGGTAATTAAAAGCCCGGCCTGCGAGGCCGGGCTTCTAATTATACAGAGCGTATGTTTATTTTATCTCGAATTGTGCGATTGCACGGACCGAACCCTCGACGGTAGACTGGCTGGAGAGCGAAACAGTCGCCATAGCCGCCTCCACAGCGTCGTAATAATTGATTTTCTTGGCTCGCGCACTACCCGTCAGCGTGGAACTCCAATAGGCAATACCCAGCATCTCCTGATAGCCGCCCTTATTGATAAGTTCGCCTTGCATATCGAAAAGAGTTGACAACTCGTCTCTTGCAGGCAGATACCAACCGTCGCCCAAAGCCAGCGCTGCGGCAAAAGCAGGATAATCGGCAGAATTTCCCCGAACGGCCTCCGTATTCGCCTTACCGTCCGAAATCGAATTCAGCGCAGCAGCAGAGGGACCCCAACTATACCAATAATACGTACCGATCTCGTCGGACACCTCCGTACCATTCACCGAGCAGTCCTTCAGCGCAGCAATCTTACCGGATTGCCCGTCCTGTGCGGCCTCAAAGACGATGCCTTTAACATCGCCGCCGACAGCGCCGTTAGGATAGATGTCGCCCACTTTATAAACATGCGGAGCAACGGTTCTGACCGTAACGTTTGCAATTCGCGTTATGCTTCCGGCATCAACAGAAAGGCCGTCGGCAATGGTGCGCGTTCTGGACCAAACAGGTTTGGGATTCGTTGAAGACATGACATCCAGCGCCAGATAGCCATAAGATTGGGCAGGAACGACAAAATAGAACGTGTTAGGCTCCCCACCCTTCACTTTATAGTTACCGAGTTCGCGCGAAATCGACTTACCGGCGTTCGCCCCGATACGGAACGACGGCTCACCGTTGACGAACCTCACTTCACCGCTACCGGTAAGATTCGCCGTCGAATTGAGCGTAATCGAACCCAACGCAGCATCAGCATCGGTAGTCAGCGTAACGGCCATAATACCGCACAGGTTCTTAAAGGCAAACCTGACATTCGAAAGGTTGCCGTCCTCCACCGCCGCATAAGCAGCCATCGGAGCCGCACCCTCGGCGATATTGTTCGAAGGCCGGTTTATATTGTTATTCTGCACCGAGTTCAGCGTAATCTGCTTCGAGGCGCTCGAAGAACCGTTGTACAAAGCATAGAATTGAGTACCGTGGACACCCTCTTCGTTACCCACAACTTCGAAAACCGCATTCGGAGTATCCGCTCCGGATTTCAGACGGTACAGCAGCAGCCTCTCCGGCTCCTGCTCGCTCCAGACGGTAATACAATCGCCCGAAGACCAAAACGTTTTAACCTCTTTACCCGCACCGAACTCAACGTCTTCGAGATACGCGCGCGTCGCAGGCAGGCTTGCCGAGATCTCGGCCAGCGTGACGAAATCGTTATTTCCGGCCGGAGCGGGATTCATTTCAGCGACATTATCCGAGCAGGCGGACATCACCAATGCCGAACCTGCAATCATCCAAAGTTTTTTCATAATTTTACCGTAAATTTGGAATTAGACAATGTTATTCCCACTCGCCGTCTCCGGAATTATCCGTCATACCCCATCCTCCGGAAGCAGACTCTCCGGTCTCGGTCGACACGGCAAATCCCGCCTCGACCTTTACATCGACAATCTCAATTTCGGGGACCTGATATTCCCCCCCCCTCTTTTCTGTAAGGTTCTCATAAGCAAATAATTATTCAAACAATAAATATAAGTGAAAAATATTTTCAGTCAAATAACATTCAACTTTCAGCGTATCGCATACAAAAACACCGCAAAATTAAATATTAAAATTATTTTTTGCAAATCAAACATATGCATCCATATCAGATATTTACATCTTTTTCAGATACAGGCGGCCAATCTGCAAATCGAATGCCATCCGGCTGGTTCATCAGACAATAAAAAAGACTCCCGGACAATTCCGCCGGAAAGCGAAAACGCCTGCACCTTCATGTAAAGCGACGAAGAAAAACGAAAGCGGAGACCGTGACGGCGGAAACAGCGTCAGACGATCTTTTCGACAGTGATGTCCGGATTTGCGCGCAGCAGGTCGATATACCCCTCCTCGCTGGCCTGCCCCTTGGCCCGGATGACGATCGTGGCGCGGTGCACCACTCCGTCGGAAGTGCGCTGGGTCTCGACTTCGTAGGAGATCACCGAATAGTCCTTGCTTTCGAGACGCTCGAACATCGCGTCGACGAACTCCTTCTTCGAGGCCGAGAAGACGATCATCGTCCGGCGCCGCCCCAGTCCGCCGAAAACCAGCGTCAGCACCTCCAGTCCGAACAGCGTCAGCGCGGTGGCCGCTCCGGCTACGATATACATATGCGCTCCCGCCGCCAGGCCGATGCCCGCCGTGGCCCAGAGGCTCGCCGCGGTGGTCAGCCCCCGCACCAGCTGCCGGTGAATGATGATCGTGCCGGCCCCGATGAAACCGATGCCGCTGACCACCTGCGCCGCGATACGGCTGGGGTCGAGACGCAGCCCGTCGTGGGTCGCCAGAAAATCCTCGAATCCGTATTGCGAGACAATCATAATCAGCGCGCTGCCCAGCGCCACCAGGAAATGAGTGCGGAAACCCGCATCCTTAACCCGGTATTCCCGGTCGAGGCCGATGATCGTTCCGCAAAGGCCCGCCACACACAACCGCACGATAAAATTCCATTCCATCTCCATAAGCACTCCGGGCTTCGCCCCGCAAAAATCATACATAAAATTCCGGCATTTCTCCGGGAGAGGTCCCCGGCCGCCGCATCCGGCTCCGCAAAACACGACCGCCGGCGCGTTCCGGGTCCATCCAAAAGTACGGGAAAAACCGGGCCGCCGCAAGACCCGGCAAAGCCTCCCGACCTCCCGAAAACGTCGTTACGACACCAAATGTAAGAAAAAATCCCGGATTGCGAAGAATTTTCGGCGGGAAGGTTGCACTGTGGGAAAAATTTCGTACTTTTGCAGGCTATGTTTAACTAATTAACTATTTACGACAATGCCGAAAATGAAAACCAATGCCGCTGCGAAGAAGCGTTTTACCTTCACCGGCACAGGAAAGATCAAGCGCAAACACGCTTATCACAGTCACATCCTGACCAAAAAGACGACGAAACAGAAGCGCAACCTCTGCTATTCGGGAACCGTTTCTGCGGCCGACGAGGCCAAAATCAAGAACCTGCTCGTTAAGTAATTAACCCGCAGCATTTTATTAATCGGGACGAACCAGCCCCAAAGAATGCGGGAGAACCGTATCGCTGGCAGTCCTCCAAAAACTTTACAATATGCCACGTTCAGTAAACGCTGTCGCGTCACGCGCACGTCGAAAGAAAGTTTTGAAACTTGCCAAAGGTAACTTTGGTTCAAGGGGAAACGTTTGGACCGTTGCGAAAAATACGGTCGAGAAGGGTCTGTGCTATGCCTATGCACACCGCGCCCTCAAGAAGCGGACATTCCGTTCGCTGTGGATCACGCGTATCAACGCCGCCGTCCGCGCCCAGGGAATGACCTATTCACAATTTATCGGCAAACTCAACGCCAAGGGAATCGTCCTCAACCGCAAGGTGATGGCCCTGTCTCTTATACACATCTCCGAGCCCACGAGACCCTAA
>ENA-OZAC01000226-OZAC01000226.1-human-gut-metagenome-genome-assembly--contig:-NODE-226-length-31452-cov-5.585852_pt1 | contig 31452 bp, 19 predicted proteins | sample MGYA00243298_ERZ653493 | MGnify/ENA primary metagenome ERZ653493 (study PRJEB26926, sample SAMN06165177) | human gut metagenome | biome: ENVO:00009003; feature: ENVO:2100002; material: ENVO:00002003...
AAGAGCAATTAACCTACGCTCATTTCCAATAAATTACACTCTTTTCGTAACTTCATGCTACAAACTTACATTTATTTTATGTAACTATCTTATAATCAGCGTGTATTTGCTTTGTGCGACAGGTGCCGGACTGTCGTATTTTTTGACGAGATACTTTCCCGAAAAGGATTGAGGCTCTGCTACATTTGCTATAACCTTAAAAACGGAATTCGAATGAAAATGAAATCAGCGATTTTTGCATGGATGACTTTGATGTTATTGAACGGATGCGGCTTGATAACTCCCGGACAGAAAAAGTCTGTTTCGGAATCACAGAAGGAACGTCCGGTGGTGCATGTGCCTTTGGCCGATCCTTTTATTCTGTTGCATGACGGTACGTATTACGCTTACGGAACAAAGGCCGAGCATGGAATCGCCGTTTTCGAATCCGATGATCTGCAAACCTGGCGCCAGGCTTCCGGGCGGGCTGCCGAAGGCCTGGCCCTGCATAAGGACGACGTATACGGAGACCGCTGGTTTTGGGCTCCGGAGGTTTACTGTATCAACGGAGCGTTTTATATGTTTTTCTCCGCGCAATCGCATGTCTGCGTCGCGGTGTCCGATTCGCCTTTGGGTCCGTTTGTGCAGAAGGAGAAGAAACCGATGATCGAAGGAGAGAAGTGTATCGACAACACTCTTTTCATTGATGATGACGGACGGAAATACATGTATTTCGATCGTTTTAACGACGGTCTCAATATCTGGATGTGTGAACTCGAAAATGATCTGCTCCGGATTAAACCCGGGACCATGCAAAAATGTATCCATGTTTCCCAGGAATGGGAGACTGTGTGGCCGCGGGTGAACGAAGGCTGTTTCGTGATAAAACATAATGGTATTTATTACATGACCTATTCGGCAAACAGCTACGAAAGCCCCAATTACGGCGTCGGATGCGCGACGGCCGACTCTCCTGTCGGCCCGTGGACCAAATACGGTCATAATCCGCTATTGCAGTTCCCCGGAGACCTGGTGGGCGTGGGACACAGCGCCATGTTCAAAGATAAAACGGGGCGGTTGCGTATCGTCTTCCATGCACACAACAGCAAAGAGAAAATACATCCGCGCAACATGTTCATCAGCAACGTCATGTTCCGATACAGGGATGGTGCCTATATGATGGAAATAGATAAAAAATACATGGTTCCGCAGATGGCGCAGTAGCCGGAAGAGATCCGCCATAATCATAACGACAAGACCATGAAACACGTTATCCTGATTTTTCTTTTGTACGTTCTTGTGCAGCCTGCTGCCGTATTTGCAGCAGGCGGGCCTCGGGCCACGGTAAGGGAGGTGCGCACGGTGTATAAAACATATCCTTTTTCAGATCCTAATCCGATAGCTGTACGGGGAAAGATATATCCGTATTTTCGGTATGACGGATTCACGGACCGGGCCGAAGACAAGGCATGGAATGTCGTGGTGCTGGAAAATGATTATGTGGCTGTCACCATCATGCCGGAGATCGGAGGCAAGGTGTGGGGCGCTACGGATAAAACGACAGGCCTCGCATATATTTATGACAACGACGTGGTCAAGTTCCGCGATATTTCCCTGCGCGGACCCTGGACGAGCGGAGGCATCGAGTTTAATTACGGAGTGGTGGGGCACAGCCCTACGACTTCATATCCGGTGGATTATCTGACCCGCGAAAACGCGGACGGCAGCGCAAGCTGTATCATCCGGATGCTCGATTTGCTGACGCGGACGACCTGGAGCGTCGATATACGGCTGCCGGCCGATGGAATCTGGTTTGAGACGAATTCCGTGTGGCATAATAGCTCGGGCGTTTCGCAGCCTTATTACAGTTGGGCCAATTCGGGCGTTTCGGCGACGGAAGATCTGGAATTCGTTTATCCCGGAACGATGGTCGTGCGGCACGACGGCACTATTCACGATTGGCCCTATGACAGGGAGTACGGCAAGGATCTTTCGAAATGGCGCGAGAATAATTTTCTGTGGTCTAAATCGTATCACATCGTTGGTACGCGCGACAAATATTTCGGAACATGGTGGGCCGACCGGAATTTCGGGATGATGCATTTACAGCGAGCGGGACGACAAGCCGGGACGGAAGATGTTCAGTTGGGCATTGTCGGATCAGGGCGACATCTGGGAGGAATTGCTTACGGATAATGCGGGGCAGTACGTGGAGCTTCAAAGCGGTCGTCTGTTCAATCAAAATATGGTTACGAGCGTTCTGACTCCTTACAAACAGACCGGTTTCGCCCCTTATGGAACCGATATGTGGACGGAATACTGGTTCCCGTATCACGGGACGGAAGGGGCGGCCGACGTGACGTTGAAAGGCGTCGTCAATCTGAAGGGGACGGAATCGGGTACGGAGATCGTCGTCTCTCCGCTTCGCCGCGAATCCGTCGTATTGCAAGTATATGACAAATCGGGAAGAGAGATTGCGGAGCGGAGGACCGACTGGTCTCCCGGAAAACCCTTCCGGATGGAGGTGCCGGTCTCTCCGGACTCTCTGGGGCGGGTGATGGCTTCCGGGGTGGAGTTGTGGACGGGCCGGGACAAGACGCTCTCCCGTCCGATGGTCGCCCCCGGGGATTTCAATTGGGAAACGGCTTACGGACAATGGGTGCGGGGGCAGTATCTCGTATGGCTCCGCAACTATGCCGAAGCCGAACCTTTTGCCCGGAAAAGTATCGGGTATGACCCGTGCTATGTGCCGGGACTCAATCTGATGTCCGTCCTGCTGCTTAACCGGAACGACTGTCAGGGAGCTTTCGATTGTTCGATGCGGGCGCTTGCCGTCGATACGTACGATGCACAGGCCAATTACCTGATGGGATGTGCGGCGATGAGGCTCGGCCGGACCGACGATGCGATGGACGGATTCGAAATCGCGGCGCTTACGAATGAATATCGTAGTGCGGCCTGCACGCAGTTGGCCAAATTGTATGTCAGGGACGGGCAGTATGCAGAGGGCGTTCAGTATGCCCGGAAGAGTTTGATCGGGAATGCCTATAACATTGAAGGCCTGAAAATGTTGTATATGGCGTCCGATTGCCTCTCGGAAGACGCCGAAGCCGTGCTTTCGGCGATCGAAAACTGCGATCCGCTCAATGACTTCGTGCGCTTTGAACGCTATTGGGCCGACCCGGACGAGAAGAACCGGACCGCCTTTCAGTCGCTGATCCGAAATGAGATGGCTGTGCAGAATTATCTGGAACTGGCGATCTGGTATTATTCGATCGGGCAGGTCGGCCGGGCGGAAAAGGTATTGTCGATGTCGCCGGGCGATGCGGAAACTGCGTATTGGCGCGCATATCTGTCGCAGGATCGGGAGCTGTTGGAAAAAGCCGATGTTTCCGATGTGTCGTTCGTGTTTCCTTTTCGCGAGGAGAGCGTGCCGGTATTCGAATGGGCGATGAAGGAGAGCGGAAATTGGCGGAGCGCCTATTTGCTGGCGCTTGTCCACTATTCCCGGAATAACGATGCCGAGGCTTTGGAGTTGTTGCGAAAACAAGGCCGGGAACCCGATTTCGCGCCGTTTTACATAACGAGGGCGAGTCTCGAACCCGACAAGACGTTGCAGGAGGCGGATTACAGGCGAGCCGTGGCGCTCGACGGTGCGGAGTGGCGCTATGCACATGCGCTCACCCGGTTTTACATGCGGCATTCGGAAAATCGGAAAGCGTTGTCCGTGATCGAAGAGTTCAGCCGGCGGAAGCGGAACCATTTCCCGACGGAAACGCTTTTGGTGAGAGCCTTGATTTGCAATGAAGAGTATGGCGCAGCCGAACGGGTCCTTGCGAAAACCCGCATCCTTCCGTTCGAAGGGGCAAAGGACGGAATCAACCTGCAAAAACATATCAAGTTGATGCTGGCGGTGGATAAAATGCGGAAAAAGCAGCATAAAGCGGCCTTGGATAAAATTGAAGAGGCGAAATTGTGGCCGCGGAATCTCGGCGTCGGCAAACCGTATGACGAGGTGATCGACACGAGACTCGAAGACTGGCTGTCGTTCGTTGCTGCGGAACGCGGGGGGCTGAAAGGGCAACGGGAGCACTTCTTGCAGCGCCTTGTCGGTTCGAATGTAAACACCCCGGAATACCTGCTTCTGCAATCCGCCGCCTGGCATATAGCCGGAGACGAGACGAAAGCCCGCAAACTGGCTGACGGATGGTTTGCCGCACAAAAAGATGAAACGGCGCATCGGAACGGAAAGGAGTTTCTGGAAGTGGTCGGACGCGGAGAGTATGCTTCGGATACGGCCCTGGATTTTTACAAACCCTTGATTCAGACGCTTACGGCAAAGGCCGACAACCGGCTTTTTTGAATAACAGTGAACCACTAACCAATCTAAAATTAACAGTATGAGAAAACTTATTCTAATTTTTTGCGGCGTGTTCTGTTGTCTGACAGCCCTGCATGCGAAAGATCCGGCGCTCTATCTTTATCAGGTGGATGCTTTGGATAAAGTGTTCAAGGACCGGCGCTATTTCGTGGATGAAATCGACACCCTTGCAGTCGCCAGGGGCGAATATGCGACGCTTCAGGTGGTCATCAAGTCCAATCGTGAGATAAAAGGGATGCGGGCCTATGTGGAATCTGTCGCCGGAGGAGCCGGAGAGATCGAGGGCGCGCAGACCGGTTGGGTCGGATATGTAAGGGCCGGCCGGAAGTATCAGCCGACGTCCAAGGATCTGCTGCGAACTCCGTCGGATTATTTCCCCGACCCGATTCTGACGGATGTCGAAATGGATATGGAGGTGAACGATGTGCAGCCGGTGTGGGTCACCGTTCCGATTGCCAGGGATACGGAACCGGGCCTTTATAAGGGGAGGCTCGTTATAGAAGGACAGGTCGACCGGAAAAAACAGTCGTGGAGCAAGGATTTTTATGTACGGGTTTTTCCCGTCACAATAGAGGAGACTTCGCTTCTGGTGAGCAACTGGTCCGCACACACTTCGCCGGTGACATTGAGCTATCTCAACGGAATGGCTCCGGTCGAACTGTACAGCGACTTATATTGGGAACTGATCGGCGTCCATGCTCGAATGATGGTTTCGCACAAACAGAACGTTCTTCGGATATTTCCTTCCTGGCATGTGCTGGCGACCTATGATAACGGTAAATACACTTTTGACTTCAGCCGGTTCGACCGGGAAGTGGAACTTTTCGATGCGGTGGGAGAGACCCCTCTGAAGAGAATCGAAGGCGGGCACCTCGCCTGGCGCTCCGGCGCCTGGGACGAACCGTTCCATGTCGAGATTCTGCTTCCGGACAACGAGGAAACCCGGAAATACAAGGGGACGGCCGCTCCCAATAAGGTGGAAAACGGACTGCGCCGGGTGATTCTGCCCATCACGGACCCCCGGACGAAGAACTATCTGGATCAGTATCTGCCCGCGCTGAAAGCCCATCTCGAAGAGAAAGGATGGTATGGCCGCTACATGCAGCATATTGCCGACGAGCCGACGGCGCGGAATGCACCGTCTTACGGGGCGATCAGCGAATATGTGAAAAAACACCTGCCGGGGGTTCCGGTCTTCGATGCCGTGCTTACCTCCCGGGAACTTGCCGGAACGATAGACGTGTGGGTTCCGGTGCTGGACGTGATACACCGCGACTGGAAATTTTACCAGGACCTCAAAAAACAGGGCAAAGAAATCTGGTTTTACACCTGCGTAGGTCCCCGGGGAAATTACGCCAACCGTTTTCTGGAGCAGCCGCTCGTGCAAACCCGTATCCTGCACTGGATCAATTACAAATACGGACTTGTCGGCTATCTTCACTGGGGGCTGAATTTCTGGGGCAGCGACCCGCTGACGTCCGACGCTTCGCGCGACCGCGGTAAACTTCCGGCCGGCGATGCCAACATAACCTATCCGGGATACCGCAAACTATACTCTTCGATCCGGCTTGAAGCGATGAGGGACGGCATTTATGATTATGAATTGCTGAAAATGCTGGAGCGGAAAAATCCGGCGAAAGCGCGCGAATACATCAATGCGATTGTTATGAATTTCGACAATTACGACAGCAATTTTTCCTATTTCAAAAGAGTGCGCCGCGGCATACTCATTTATCTCAGCCAAACGGATGCTACGTTGAATGCTGTTCGTGGAATGGATGCCCATTCGATGAACGATTAATCCGATCTTTAATACGATAAACCTATGAAAAGAAAGCCAATAACAGTGGCCTTCCGGGCCTTTTGTCTCTCTTTGTTGTTCGTCATGTCGGCTTTTGCCGCGGCACAGGCGGCGAAGCCGATGAAACTGACCGGCCGGGTGGTCGATCCCGACGGCTTTTCGCTGGTGGGCGTCACCATTACGATAAAGGGCACCACCAAAGGTGTCACCACGGACTCCGAGGGAAAATATGAATTGGATGTAAATGCCGAGGACATCGTCGTGTATTCCTATATCGGTTATAAGACCCAGGAGATTCTGGCAAAAGAGGCGGACCGCTTTGCGGTGGTCCTTCAGCCCGAGTCGCAGGAGATTGAGAATGTTGTGGTCGTGGCTTTCGGAACGCAGAAGAAGGAGAGCGTCGTCGCATCCGTGTCGACCGTCGACCCCGGGAAGCTGCGTATTCCGGCCAGCAACCTTACGAGCGCTTTTGCCGGTCAGCTGGCAGGTGTGATTGCATACCAGCGTTCGGGAGAGCCAGGACTCGACGACGCCGAATTTTTCATTCGCGGAGTGACTTCGTTCGGCGCCGGTAAAAAAGACCCGTTGATTCTGATCGACGGAATCGAAATGAGCTCCTCCGATCTGGCCCGTCTCAATGTGGATGACATCGGGAGTTTTTCGGTTATGAAAGATGCCAGCGCTGCGGCCCTGTACGGTGCGCGCGGTGCGAACGGAGTTATTCTGGTGACAACCAAGCGCGGAGTGGAAGAGAGCGTGCGGCTTTCGGTCCGGGCCGAAATCTCGACCTCCATGAACACGAGCCTCGTGGAGCTGGCCGATCCGGTTACCTATATGAAACTGCACAACGAGGCTGTGAGGACAAGATGGGGTGCGGAAAAGATGATGCCCTATTCTACCGCGAAGATCCTGAATACGCAACTTAAAAAGAATCCGGTGCTTTATCCGTCTGTCGATTGGTACGATTACATGATGAAGGATTTTACCATCAATCAGCGTTACAGCATGAATATCACCGGAGGCGGTAAGGCCGTACAATATTATCTGTCCGCCAATTTTTTGAGGGATCAGGGCATTTTGAAGGAGGACAGCCGGAATAATTTCGATAACAATATCAAGCTGAACAGGTTTCAGCTGCGCTCTAACGTCGACATCAAACTGACGCGCAGGACCAAGGCGGTCATCCGCTTCTACGGGACGTTCGACGAGCGCACGGGACCCAAGAAAGAGGGCAGCGAGATGTTCAGCGCTGCGCGTAATGCCACTTCGGTCATGTTCCTCCCTTTTTATGAACCGGACGAAGAGCACAGCCATACGACTCATACCCTTTTCGGAAACCAGACCCAGGACGGCAAACTCGTCTATACGAATCCGTATGCTGAAATGGTAAGCGGATTCAAGAAAAGTTCGTCTTCGATGATGACGAGCCAGGTCGAATTGACCCATACGTTCGAGAATGCGCTGGAGGGATTGGTGTTATCGGGAATTTTCAATCTGAAACGGGATTCGTACTATGATTTGCAGCGAGGGTTCGTGCCGTTTTATTACGCACCCGTCGCCGGGCTGTCCAACGACGAATACCGGTTGCAGTCGCTCAATCCCGACGACGGAACCGAATACCTCGATTTTAACGGCGGAAACAAATACGTGACTTCGACCTTGTACGGGGAACTTCGCGCCAATTACACCAAGACGATCGCGGAGAAACACAATATTACGGCGATGTTGGTCGGTACGATCCGGAATGCCTCCACCACGGAGGTGTGGTCGTTGTACGAGTCGTTGCCGAACCGGAATATTTCGCTGTCCGGGCGGCTTGCTTACGGTTACGATTCCCGCTATTTCATCGAGGGCAATTTCGGTTATAACGGCTCCGAACGATTCGCAAAGAGCCATCGGTTCGGATTTTTCCCGTCGATCGGTCTCGGCTGGATGATTTCCAACGAGAAATTCATGCAGCCGGTGAAAAAGGTGCTGACCAAACTGAAACTGAAAGCGACTTACGGACTTGTCGGAAACGACCAGATCGGAAATCTCAAAGACCGGTTTTTCTATTTGTCGAACATCAACATGAAGGCCGGCGGGTACACGTTCGGAACGGATCTGACCTATTCGCGTCCCGGAATCGCCATAAACCGCTATGCGGATCCCGACATCACGTGGGAGATCGCCCGGAAAGCGGATTTCGGCGTGGAACTCGGACTCTGGAACGCATTGGACATTCAGGCGGATTACTTTTTTGACAAGCGGAAGAACATCCTTCAGACGCGGGCCGACATACCGAGCACCATGGGGTTGGGATATACGCCGACCTCCAATGTCGGCGAGGCGCACTCCGAGGGTTTCGAAATCTCGATGAATTTCAACAAGTCCTTTAATCCGGATTTCTGGCTTACGGCGATGTTCAACTATACGTATGCGATCGGGAAATATACCAAATACGAAGAGGCCGATTTCTCCGATACGCCCTGGCGTTCGCATGTGGGACAAAAGATCAATCAGATTTACGGATATATCGCGGAGCGTCTTTTCATCGACGACGAAGATGTGAAGAATTCTCCCGTCCAGACCGTATCGTCCGGAAGCGGCATTCAGTATGGGGCGGGCGATATCAAATACAAAGATATTAACAATGACCAGGTGATCGATTCCAACGATATGGTCCCGATCGGATTCCCGACGGCCCCCGAGGTCGTGTATGGAGTGGGCTTCTCGCTGGGGTACAAGAGTATCGACTTTTCCTGTTTTTTCCAGGGATCGGGCCGCTCCTCATTTATGATCAGTCCGACGCAGACGGCGCCGTTCCTCAATAACGGGCAGCGGGCTTTGCTGAAATATTATGCCGACGACCATTGGTCGGAAGACAACCGTAAGCTGGACGCTCTATGGCCGAGACTGGCTGACGACGTAGTGCCCAATAATACGGTGAACAGTACCTGGTGGCTTCGGAACGGATCTTTCCTGCGGCTCAAAAAACTCGAAGTCGGCTATACGCTGCCTGTGAAGTGGACCAGAAAGGTGAAGATGGATAAGGCGCGGATCTATTTCAATGCGACCAACCTGTTCGTCCTGTCCGACTTTAAGATGTGGGACCCGGAAATGGCCGGAAACGGTCTCGGATATCCTCTTCAGCGGGTTTTCAATCTTGGCCTGAATTTGAATTTTTAATAGAAAACGACCATGAAACATTATAGATACTTTATATCGCTTCTGGGTGCTATCACCTTGATGACGGCCTGTGATTTTCTGGATGTCGTGCCGGACGATGCTCCGACGATCGAAGACGCCTTCAAGAACAGGGCTGCGGCCGAAAAGGCGCTCTTTACCTGCTATTCGTTCCTGCCGGACCCGACGAATCCATACGATTATCCGGCCTATTTTACCAGCCACGACGAGTTCGAGATCGGCAGCATGCACTGGATTGTCGGAACTGCGGCGTATGCCATAGCGAACGGGCAGCAGAATGCCAACAGTCCCAAACAGAACTATTGGCCGACAATGTATCGGGCGATCCGTTACTGCAACATCTTTCTGGAAGGAATCGGCACGCCCCGGGATATTCCGGAATATGAACGGAAACGATGGATTGCCGAAGTGAAATTCCTGAAGGCTTACTACCATTATTGGCTGGTGTCTTTGTACGGCCCGGTCGCCATCGTTGACAGAAATCTGGATATTTCGACCCCTACCGAAGAGACGATGGTATACCGGGAACCCGTGGACGAATGTATTGATTACATCGTGAACCTGCTTGAGGAGGCCGCGCCCGATTTGCCGACGACACCGCCCAATCCTATTCAGGACGACGGACGCATCACGCAGAGCGTCGCGCTGGGAATCCGGGCCAAAGCCCTCGTGCTCGCGGCCAGTCCGTTGTTCAACGGGAATTCGGACTATGCGAATTGGACCGATAACCGGGGAAGGCAGCTGGTCTCTCCGACGTTCAGCCGGGAAAAGTGGGAACGCGCTGCGGAAGCGTTGAAAGAAGCGATCGACACGTGCCATTTTGCCGGACACGCGCTTTACGAATTCGATAAAAGCAAATTTACTGGGTCGATGGCCATGGACGACGAGCAGGCTAAAGCCATGACAGTCCGCAAGGCTGTGACCGAACGATGGAATCCGGGACAGGTCTGGGCGTCTACGGCGAGTTTCGGCCAGGGGAAAGGTTCGGGACTCGGGGCTTTCCCATCGTATGGGAATATGCAGCGGGCATTGATGGCGAAGGTCTTCAGCGAAGATACGCGTTCCGAAATCGGCATGATGGCCGCTTCGGCGAATATGGCGGAGCTGTTTTATACGAGCAAAGGAGTTCCCATTGAGGAAGACAAGTCCTGGCCCTATGCGGACCGCTACAATTTCGATATCGTGAAAGCCGGCACCTTCAGCGGACATTTTGTCGGGGTCAATGAAATCACGGCGAAATTGAATATGGAAAGGGAGCCGAGATTTTACGGAAGTCTCGGTTTCGACCGGGGCTATTATGAACTGACGACCACGACGTCGAATGCGGGGGCCAGTTTCAATATGCTCAAAATGAGATACGGGGAGCCGGGAAATGGCTCTGTTACGGGGTATATGGTCAAGAAACTCGTCGCATTCGAGACGAGCGCCAGCCAGGGCCAGTCCACGGGTCCCGTGTACAGCGGTTATAATTATCGGATGCCGTTGCTCCGGTTGGCGGATTTGTATCTGCTTTACAGCGAGGCGCTCAACGAAGTGAAGGACGAACCGGATGACGAGGTTTACAAGTGGATCGACAAAGTGCGGGCCGTGAACGGCCTGGAAGGGGTCGTGAATGCCTGGAGCCAGTATTCCAATTATCCCGATCGGCCGAAGTACAAGGCGGATATGCGGGAGATCATCCGGAAGGAGCGGCTGATCGAGCTGGCTTTCGAAGGTCAGCGCTTTTGGGACATGCGCCGGTGGAAAACAGCGCAGCAGCATTGGTCCCAGGCAACCTATGGGTGGGATAACCTTGGAAGCAAGGCCGAAGCCTATTATGTCCGGAAAGAGGTGTATCCGGGCCGTTCGGTGTCGTTTAAGGAGTACCTGTGGCCGTTGAGCCTCAATGATTTGCTTGTGAACAGGAATTTGGAACAGACGTTCGGGTGGTAATGAAAAATGGAATTGATATGAAACGGATATATGCAGCGATAGTGTTTTTTATGTGTTCGGCATCTCTGACGACGATGTCCGGATGCAGCGGAGATGAAGGCCCGGCAGGTCCGGAGCCTCCCGTGATCGAAGATTATGTCATAACGCCGATTAACGGAGGCGGGATTGCGACGTATTCGATCCCGGATTCCGAAGATGTCATGTATGTCATGGCCGAGTATGAACGGAATGGTAAGAAATGCGTCGAACGATCGTCGGTTTACAGCAATACCATTCGTATGGAAGGATTTGCTACGACCGATCCGGTAACGGTTGCTTTCTACACCGTTTCCCGGAACGGAGTGAGGTCGGAACCCGTTGTCAAAACCTTCGAACCCCTGACTGCTCCGCTTTACCTCGTCCGGCAGACGCTTTCGATGGTGACCGATTTCGGCGGCGTGTCGGTCTTCTGGGAGAATCGCTTCAACACGGAGGTCGGAGTCGCATTCCTCGTTAAGGATGAGAACGGCGAATTCCGGGACAACGAATACCGTTTCTCCCGGCTCGAAGAGGTGAAGGAGACGTTCCGTGGGTTCGAGGCCGAAGAGGCTACGTTCGGCGCGTGTCTGATCGACAACTGGGGGAATACGTCCGATACCCTGGAGCTGACTACGACGCCTTATTATGAGACGATGTCGAAGAAGCCGTTTTCCCGCGTCAGGTTGCCGGGCGATGTCGTAAGCGACACCTGGGCGTTTTCCAATGTGTGCAACGGAACCTGGCACACGTCCATCAATACCAACTCGGACGCCTGGCTGTCTGGCAGCAAGTTCGGGAACGGACATATGTTCACCATTGATCTGGGCGAGCGGATGAAAATGAGCCGCGTTGTGCTGTATCCCCGTCTGCGGACCGCATCGGAGCCGTTCGGAAGCATCAACGTGCGTAATTTCGAAGTGTGGGGAACCTCTGCGCTGAAAACGGAGATGCTCTCCGGGCATGATTATTATTGGCAGGACATTCCGGAATTCGACGAGCCGGAAGAGGGTGGCGATCCGGTAGCGAAAGAGCATTGGAAAAACGACTGGCAATGCCTCGGTGAATTCGAGATCGTGAAGCCGGATGTGCCGGAAGGAGCCAACCAGCAGGAGATATTTCTGGCGGCCTGCGGAGCGGGTTTCTCCTTCGACTTTCCCATTGATGCCGAACCGATTCATTATATACGGTTTGTCGTACGCCGTACGTGGAGCGGGGCCGGTTCACACCCCGATATATATCCTCCGCGGGCCTTGAACGATTATTTCATGCTGTCCGAGCTCAGCATGTACGGTGATAATACGGTTCCCCAGAAATAAAAGACTTTAGACTATGAAAATCATATTTGAAATTTTGTTGGCAGGGGCGGTGGCCTCGTTGGCGGCGACTGCCTGCGGAGACATGGACAGCATCCATGAGCAATATTCCGGCCGGCCGGAAAAAATCTATATCGGCCGGGTCGATTCGCTGAAAGCTCATGGCGGCCTTAATCGGACGATGCTGAGCTGGTATATGAATTCGGACCCCAAGATTGACAGCACCGTCATCTATTGGAATTTCAGGCAGGATTCGCTTGTGAAACCTTTTGTAAGAACGACTCCCGGAATGCAGAAGGATTCGGTATTCATAGAGGGCCTCGGGGAGGGAAATTTCAATTTCGAGGTGTATAACCGCAATGTCGAAGGCCTGTATTCCATGATCCAGACCGTTTCGGGCCATGTGTACGGGGATGCTTATATCAACGGGCTGCGGCAGCGCGCCATTTCGTCGGTTACGGTCACGCCGAATGCGGAGACGCAGAGCAATTCGATAGAGATAGTCTGGGGAGATGCGGATATGCTGAATGCCTATTCGGAGATTGTTTATACGGAGAAATCCACGGGAAAACGGGAGACGATACATGTCACTTCGGAGAAGGACCCGGCCAATCAGGCTTTGGTGACGAAGTTCGATGATGTGGGCAATGTGCTGGGGGATGAAAGCTCTTCGTTCGAGGTGGTCTGCTATTATATTCCCGAAAAAGGTGCATGCGACACGATTCCCAAACGGTATGCGAAGCAGTTCCTGACCTATGTTTCCACGGGCTCGCGTGTCCAATATACGGGCGGTAAGGCCGGTAATCCGATTGCGTGGTCCAATTACGGAAAGATTCTGCAACGGGCGAATGACAATACGTACGACTGCAATTTTATCGGCGGCTGGGGAGCGAACGCCATAAATTTGTTCCGGCTCACGATAAAAGAGGACAATACGGTCGATATGGTGGGGTATTACGGCAATTATTCATGGACCCTGACCAATACGGACGGAACGGTGAGTACATACGATCCGGAAACGAAATCGTTCGATCTGAAGTATACGGTCATCACCAACGCTTCGGGAGACTATACCGAGGTGCAGGAAAAGGTGAGTCCGCGCTATTGACATTGTGAAACCGGAATGCCCGGCGGGAATGGCTGTCGGGCATTTTTTATCTTGTGAGTTATGAAATTCCGCTGTTTTATAGTATCCGCCGCTCTGTTGTTGTTGTATCCGGCCGCAGCCTGCGGGCAGGCGGGATACACATTCGTATTGACAGGCGCCTCCTTCGCATCTCCTTCCAATACCTGGTTCGAAACCGGCTGCGAGCGCATCGGGGCGACGCCGATCAACCGGGCTATCGGCGGGCAGTCCATTTTATCCACCGTGAAGATGATGCTCGACGGTACGTTGTATTCCAGGGAAGAACTTGAACGGATGGATGCTTTGGTGATCATGCAGGTCCATGACAGGGACGTGTACGTCAGTGAAGACCTCGGTAAAGGTAAATGCTGGGAGGAATGCGCTTCCTGCCTTGAAACGGGAAATTATGCGGAAGGGTTCGATTTTGTCATCAAACGGTATATGTCCGATTGTTACAACCTGCGGGACGACCCGGATTCGAAGTACTACCGTTCCCAATCGGGTAAACCGGCTTTGATCGTCCTGTGTACGCATTGGCACGACGCACGCACGGCTTATAATGAAAGCGTGCGGAAGTTGGCTGCGAAGTGGGGGCTTCCCCTTGTGGAATTCGATGCCAACATCGGATTCTCGCGTCACATGCCGCATCCCGTCACGGGCGGGCAGATCAGTTTGATTTATGCCGACGATACGCAGGTGGTGAATGGAGTGCGGGTCGGGTGGCATCCGTTGCGGGGAAAGGATCAGTACATTCAGCGAAAGATGGCCGCGATATTTGCGGCCAGGATGTCGCAGTTATTGCCGTGACGGATATTCGGAGCCGTTCATGCCGGAAAAGAGGAGGCCTGCACCCTCCTCTTTTCCGGCGTTATAAGTTAACGGTCCGGACTTTCGCTTTTTTGCCGCGCAGCATGCAATGCCGGATGTCGATATTGCCGTAGTAGGTCGTGACGGCCGGTTTTCCGTTTTTCAGTTCCACTGTGCCGAAGCCCCCTGCCGTGGAGAGGAAGGAGGTGAAGTCGCCGTCTGTTGCAGGGTCGATATAAAGCGTTTTGTCGACGGCGTCGTAACGGATTCCCGTCAATGCCTGGAGCAGACTGTAACTCGACATGGCCCGTGCATACCAATGTCCGCATTCATACTCGTTGAACGGATTGCGGACTCGCCCGTCGTACCGGTTCCGGACCGTGCGTATGATTTCCAGCCCTTTCTCCGTTTCGCCCAGAAAGATCAGGTGTGCGGCAACCTGGTATTCGATTCCGGTCCACACTTCGTTGCTGTAAACGAACGGCCGGCTGGGCTGGCCTCCGTGCGGCCAGCTGCAGAGTACAAGCCCTCCGTCGTCGGCCCCCATGGCGAATGTCGGCCTTTGGGGATTTGCATGGTTTTTCATGCTGGGCAGGTAGTTGTACCGGTGTACGGAACGCAAATGCGAGGCTGTTTTTTCCTGATCCATCGGATCGTCCAGCCCTGCGGTGCGGATCATCCAGCCGCCGATGACCCCGTCGGAGAGACAGCCTTTCCCGAACTGGTATTTAGGCCCTTCCTGCATAAGTACGGCTGTTTCCTCGGGCGAATAGCCGCGGTAATAACGTTCTTGTTGCGTGGGGTCCGGAACCTGGAGGTCGGTCCAGCGGATTTCCTGAACGAAATATTCGCCGTTGAACAGTTTCCCGTTCATGTAGGCGAGGCATTTGTGCAACAGCGACTCGTAGCGGGTCGGATCGTCCCGGAACGTTTTGCTTAATTCGACCATTGTGCGGAGAGCCGCTGCGTAAAAACTCATGCTCATGCCTTCCGGTCCCCAGAACTCGATGTCGTATGTATTGTGGTGCGGCTCTTCGATGACACCCTTTTCTTTCGGGTCCCATGTGCGGATGCAATAGTCGATACTCGATTTAATCAGCGGATAGAGCCGTTTGATCCATTCCGTATCCCCGCTGATACGCCAGTCCCGGTAAGCCTTGACGATGCCTCCGAACTGGCCGTCGCATGCCGCATGGAATCCGTGTTCGACGGGACGGATCGGAAGATTCGCCCGGAATGTCTGATGTCCCCGGCTGTCCTGGTCGACCATGAATTCCGTTTCGCGCAGGGTGCGCTCCATGTCGGGAAACAGGTGCGGCAGGGCCTGGACGTAGTTCCAGACATGCGTACATGTGCCGTGGCAGCTTCCGCTCGAATCGTTGTTGCCTTCCCAGCACTATAGCCGGCCGTCGTGTTGCCGCATTACGGTCGGAGATTTCAGGATGGACAGATTGGCGGCTACGGCCTCGGTCACCTCCGGTGGAAGCGTCGACGCGTGGAAGGCTTCCGCAAAAAGCTCCGATTTCTTTCGCAGATCGTCATAGTGCGCTCTCCAATATGCGATGACGTCATTAATGCCTTCGAACCGGGAGGCATACCAGGGTTTATAGTAATACGGGATTCCTTCGTAGTCGGCCGGATCGTAGCAGGGACCCCGGTCCCGGTCGTTGCGGGCGTCGCCTCCGATATGGTTGCCTGATGACGGAACGTACCATGCCAGATGTACTTTTACGGTTTTGCTCTCTCCTCGTCCGAGCTTTAGCGGTACGGCCAGCGAAGCCGCTTTGGCATCGTTCGAAGGTGGATTCGAAGTCAGTTTCCCCTCGCTTATATCCCGCCATGCGAATGTCAGCGGGTCGAACCATACGCTCCGGAACCAGCAGTGGTTGACGACTGTCGCCGGGTCCCCGGTAAAAATGGCGAAATGGCCTTCGACCCATGGTTCCCTGCCGTCGGGGACTGCCTCCTGCGTGAGGATGAAGCCCGTAGCAGTCGGAAGTATCGAGGCTGCCGCCGTCTTGTGGTTCGCAGACATGAAATTATTGTTCGCTCCGTAATAGAATACGGCCTCGACAGCTTCGTCGGACGTATTCGTGAACGTGTATTCCAAGGCTCCGACCGGCAGACCGGAGTTGTCAGCGTCGGTCGGAATAAAGGGACTCCAGCCTGTTATCCGAATGTCTATGGGTATGTCTTGGTCCTGCAGGACGATCTCGGCGAACGGAAAACGGGATGTGAATTGTCCATTGTCGAAACGGGGCATGCCGAGGAGCGTCTGTCCGTTTCCGCGGCCGGATTTGGGGCGTCCGAATTTCTTCCAGTCCGGACATTTGATTTCAAGGACTTTGGAACCGTTTTTCACGCCTTTCAGGTGTATGGCTGCGAACATGCCCGGCTCGTTGAAAAAGTCCATGTGGTGGCGTACGGACATATGGGAGACCGCGCCGGTCCCTTCCAGGCAGAACATGCCGGCTCCCATTCCTCCGATCGGGAATGCCACACGGTCGAGGAATTTGCCGGAATACGGTCCGTTGTAGTTCCGTTGTCCGAAAGCATGGAGGGAGACGCTCAGGCAGAGGATGCAGACGAGAACTTGTTTCATGTCGGTTTGTTGTCGATGTTGAAGTTCGGGGAGGGGTATAGCGGTTGTTGCAAATATAAAGGCGTTTCAGGGCGTCGCATGCTACAATATGCCCAAAGAGTGTTATGAATGTCGACAACGGCGGATTTCACCCGGAATTCGGGATGTGATTGGACATTTGGGTTGTTTTTTGGTAAAATCGGATTTTGAAATTAGGGAATTTAGCTATAATTTTAAATTCGAAATATCTGCTATTGCGATTTCTGTAAATCCCGGATGTCCTGAAGTCGTCTCTAAAGTCTGTCACCTACTTTCTCGATATGAAATTCGTCAATGTATTATTCGTTGTATTGCTTTATTGTACGCATTTGTCGGCGCAGGTTACGCTTCCCAATAATTTGTACTTTACCCATATCGGAGTGGAAGACGGGTTGTGCCAGAATACGGTGTGCTGCATATTGCAGGATCATCTCGGGTTCATTTGGCTGGGAACGAAAGACGGGCTGACGCGGTATGACGGCTACCGGTTCCGGGTATTCAAACACGATGCCGCCGACCCGATGTCGATCGGGAATAATTTCATCCGGGTATTGTACGAAGATGCCGATGGCCTGATCTGGATCGGGACCAATGTCGGTGTTTACATTTATAATCCGGAAACCGAAAATTTCCGGAAATTCGACGTGGCGACGGAGAGGGGCGATGTGATTTCCCGGGAGGTCAGCTCCATCAAATGCGATTCGTCGGGCGATCTGTGGATCGGGGTTAATTGGCAGGGTGTTTTCCGATATGATCGGAGGGACGAATCCCTCGAATTGTATGAACCCGTTCCGGGTGATACGACTTCGCTCAGCTCGGTTCATGTGTGGGATCTGTGTTTCGACGGAGACGGCAATTTGTGGGTGGGCAGCCAGAACGGAGGATTGGACAGGTACGACCGGGAAACGGACCGGTTCGTTCGCCACCGTCTGAAAGGGCTTTCGGATGTCAGCCGGATTGTGCTGGACAAGCAGAATCAGCTGCTTTTAGGTACGATGAAAGACGGCCTGTTTTCATTTAATCCCTATATGGGAACCTGCCAGCCGCTGCTTCTGGATTCCGGGCACAAGGATTTGTTCGTGCGGGCTATCTTTGTCCGCAACAGCCGGGAAGTTGTGGTCGGGACTGAAAACGGCATATACATATATGACTGTGTGACCCGGAAAACGCGGCATGTAAATCAGGAGTTGGGAAATCCCTATTCGCTCTCCTGCAAAGCCGTATATTCCATTTACTGCGATAAGGAGGGAGCCTTGTGGATCGGAACTTATTTCGGAGGCGTCAATTATCTTCCGCCCTCGTCGTCGTTGATTTTCGATAAGTTTTATCCCATCGGCCATTCCGATCGCTTGAGCGGGAAGGCCGTGCGGGAATTCGTCCGGGATGAAAGCGGCATCATCTGGATCGGGACCGAAGATCAGGGACTGAACCGCTTTGATCCCGTATCCGGGAAATTTACTCACTACAACAGCCGTAACAGCGGTCTCTCCTGCGATAACGTTCACGGATTATGCGTGGATGGCGACCGGCTCTATATCGGGACTTTCTTCGGCGGATTCAATATAATGGATCTGAAGACGAATGAGATTGTCGCATTGGGTTCGCAAATGCTTCCCGACGACAGCGTTTTCTCGATATTCCGGGATCACGACGGCCGCATTTGGGTGGGGCTGACTTACGGTCTCTGCCTGTTTCATCCCGAAGACGGGTCGTTCGAACTCGTGAGGGAGATCCCTGAAAATTTGTTCATATACGATATTTATCAGGGAGACGACGGGATCATCTATTTCGCCGCGTATAACCGGGGGGTCATTACCTATAATCCCCATACGGGGAAGTGGGGGCAGGTGGAATCCGGGGATGAAGGCCTTCTCAAACATGTTGTCAGCATCAATGAGGACAGCGCCTTTCATATCTGGTTCGGTACGGAAGGACGAGGTGCGGTGCGCTATACGCCATCTTCGGGCGATTTGACGGCGTATACGACCCGGGACGGACTCCCGAACGATGTCGTGTATAAAGTGATCGAGGATAAAAATAAAAATCTGTGGATCAGTACGAACAAGGGGCTGGCCTGTTATGAACCGCTGTCGGGGAACCTGAAAGTTTATACCTCCGGCAACGGGCTGACCAGCGATCAGTTCAACTATAAGTCGGGATTCAGGGATTTGAACGGCAAACTCTATTTCGGCACGATCAACGGTTTTGTGAGCTTTTCTCCGGAGCAGTTCATAACGAGCTCCAATCTCGCTCCTGTCGTAATGACCGATTTGAAGTTGAACGACCGGTCTTCCGAGATCTGCGGCCCGCGATCTCCGCTGAATGCCTCCATGCCGTATACGGATAAAATCAAACTCCGGTACGACCAATCGCTGTTTACCATAGATTTTGCCATGCTCAGCTACAATGCCTCCAGCCGGAATCAATACCGGTATATCATGCGCAACTACATTGATAACTGGATTGAAATAGAACAACCGAGTGTTACCTTCTCCAATGTGCCTCCCGGGAAATATGTTTTCGAGGTCCGGGGAGCCAATGGAACCGGAATGTGGAACGATCAGCCGGCCCGGCTTGAAATCGAGATTCGCCCGCCATTTTATGCCTCTACGATGGCTTATGTCGTGTACGTGCTGTCCATAGTCGTGATTGTCTGGCTGTATGTCAGCTGGTACGTGCGTAAAACAAGACAAAGGAGCGATTTCGAGATCAGGGAATTGAAGCGGAAGCAGGAACGGCAGGAATACAGGGCGAAGATCGCGTTTTTCACGAATATAACCCATGAAATAAGAACTCCGTTGTCGTTGATCCGGGGGCCTTACGAACAGATCGTCCGCCCGGGGATCAGGCCTTCGGATTATAAGGAGAACCTCAAAATCATGGGTGCCAATATCGACCGGCTGCTGAATCTGTCGAATCAACTGCTCGATTTTCAGAAAATCGACAGAGCGGGATTCGCGCTCAATCGGTCGGATGTGAATTTGAACGATCTGCTGGAAAGATGTATGTTGCAGTTTGCCCAGAAGATGCAGCAGAAGGGAATCCGGTCCTGCGTCTCGGTTCCCGATGACCAGGTCGTGCTCTATGCGGACGAAGAGGCTTTGACCAAGATCGTATGCAATCTGCTGGACAATGCCGTGAAACATGCGCAGAATAGGGTAGGGCTTTGCCTTGAGGCCGCTCCGGAAAGAGACCGGGTCGTCATTTCCATAGAAAACGACGGCGATGCTATTCCCGGAATATACTTCGGGAAAATATTTGAGCCGTTTTTCCAGATAAAGGGCGACGCTAAAGGCGGAACCGGATTGGGCCTGTCGTTGGTAAAGCATCTGGTAGAACAGCATGAAGGTAACATTTCGGTCTTTTCGGATGCATCGTCATCCCGTTTTGTCGTGGACCTTCCCTGGCAGAAGAAAGCAGTTCCCCCCCCCGTCACGGCCGGGACGGATATTCCGCCACGCGGGGAGGGAACGGACCCCGTTCCGGAGATGCCGGCGCTGCTGCGGACTAAAACCGACGGACGGTTATGTCATGTGCTGGTTATCGACGACGATAAGGGGATGCTGGATTTCCTGCGACGGCTGCTGTCGAAATCGTATCGGGTTTCCGTTGCCGACAATGCCGATGAAGCTTTCGGAATGCTGGACAGTGAGGATGTGAATCTTATCATAACCGACGTGATGATGCCTCAAATGGACGGGTTCGAGTTGTGTAAGTTTTTGAAGGCCCGCAAGAATTATTCGCACATTCCGATTGTCATGTTGTCGGCCAAGTCGGACACGGCATCCAAAATAGCCGGGTTGGAAGCCGGTGCGGCCGCATACATTGAGAAACCTTTTTCGGGCGATTACCTGATGGCGCAGATTGCCACGATATTGGAAAATCGGTCGCTGTTCAGGGAAACCCCGCTCATCGGATCTTGTTTTTCCGTAGATCCGAACCGTCTGAATAAAGCGGACCAGCTGTTTTTGAATCGGTTGACGGACATTATAAACAGCAATATATCCGAACAGGATCTCACGGTGAACCACATTGCGCGGTATATGGCGATGAGCCGTTCCAATCTGCACCGGAGAATCAAAGGCTTGCTGCATATGCCTCCTAATGACTTTATCCGATTGATAAAGCTGCAAAAGGCTGCCGAATTGCTGTTGGACGGTGAATACCGGATTAACGAGATTTGTTACATGACCGGATTTAATTCGGCGTCGTATTTTGCCAAGTGCTTCCAAAAACAGTTCGGGGTCTTGCCCAAATATTTCGTAAGCCATATGAAGAAGCGCTCGGGGAGCGGAGAGAAATGATCAAATCCGGATCGGCGCTGCCGCCGGTCCGGATTTTTTGCATGACTGCCCCGTTTCTGGACGAGGAATCAGATGTGCTTGTCGCCGTTGTGGAACTTGACTTCGTCGATGAATTTTTTGATGTTCTGCTCCTCGGAGCGGGGGCAGACCATCAGCACGTCGTCCGTGTCGACGACGATGTACTCCTTCAGTCCGCTGATCACGGCGATCTTGTCCTTTGGGAGCGAAACGATCGAACTGCGTGTATCGTAGAGGTAACAGCCCTCTTCGGGCACGGCGTTGGCATAGCGGTCCTTGCGCGAATGCTGGTAGACCGAACCCCACGTCCCGACGTCGCTCCAGCCGAACTCGCCGCAGCGGACGTAGACGTTGTCGGCCTTCTCCATGATGCCGTAGTCGATCGAGATGGCGCGGCACTCCGAAAAGGCGATTTCCACGACGTTGCGCTCGGCGTCGGTTCCGATGGCGCGCATCACGCCGCTGAAGAGCGCGTGGTGCTCGGGGAGGTATTTCTCGAAGGCCTCGACGATCGAGCGCACCTTCCACACGAAGATGCCCGAATTCCAGTAAAACTCACCGGATTGCAGGAACACCCGCGCCAGTTCGATGTCGGGCTTCTCGGTGAAGCACTTGACCTTGCTGATGGGCTTGTCGTCCGAGACCTGGATGTAGCCGTAGCCCGTGTCGGGACGCGTGGGTTTGATGCCCACGGTCATCAGCGCGTCGTGCTCCGAGGCGAAGTCGAGACACTCGGCGATGATCGCCCGGAAGTCGTCTTCGTTGAGGATCAGGTGATCCGCCGGGGTGACGATCATTTCGGCATCGGGATTGCGTTTCAGCAGCGTGTAGGCCGCATAGGCCACGCAGGGGGCCGTGTTGCGGCCCACGGGTTCGCAGAGCACCTGTTTTTCGCCGATTTCCGGGATGTGTTCGAGAACCAGGCTTTTGTATTTATCGTTGGTCACCACGAGGAAATTCTCCGCAGGAACCATTTTTGCGAAGCGTTCGTAGGTGTGGCGGATGAAGGATTTGCCCGTCCCGAGAATGTCGAGGAACTGCTTGGGCATCGACTGCCGGCTCTTGGGCCAGAAGCGCGTCCCGATGCCGCCCGCCATGATGACACAATATTTATTGCTTGACATGAGTTATTATATGGAGTTAACTTCGACAAAGATAAAAATATTTTAGTAACTTTGCCGCCTATTGGAAAATTAAATTTTCGCCCCGGCAATGAAAATCAAACTCTTCACGATACCCAATCTGCTGACTCTGTCGAACCTGTTCTGCGGTTCGGTGGCGGTGGTTTCGGCGCTGGTTTGGGGCGACCTGAAGCTGGCCTTCGGCCTGATGGTTCTGGCCGCCGTGTTCGACTTTTTCGACGGCTTCGCAGCGCGTCTGCTCAACCAGAGTTCGCCCATCGGGCTGCAACTCGATTCGCTGGCCGACGACATCTCATTCGGACTGGCCCCGGCGGCGATCATGTATTCGCTCTATCAATGGATGCCCGGCATCTGGCTGCCCGAAGGGTATCCGGGGCTGGTCGTTTTCGTCTTTACGGCCTGCGCCGCGTTGCGGCTGGCGAAATTCAATATCGACGACACGCAGCGCACGGAGTTCTGCGGACTGCCCAGCCCGGCGGCGGCGATGCTCTGCGGTTCGCTGGGGCTGTTGTTCGAGACCAGCGGACTGGAACTTCCGCGCGAGGCGATTTCTGCCATTGCCGTGGTCGTGGGACTGCTGATGATCTCGAATGTGAGGATGTTCGCCCTTAAATTCCACGGCTTCGGCTGGAAAGGGAACGAACTGCGCTACGGATTCATCATCGCGGCCGTCGTGACGGCCGTCCTCCTGCGCGGTTACGCCGTGCCGGCGATCATCGTGCTGTATATCCTCGTTTCGCTGGTGCGGGGGCTTGCCTGCCGGACAAAAGGCTGTGGGAAAGCCGAATAGTTGTATATTTAAAATTTTTTAATTACATTTGCCGCGGATTTCCGCTCTTTGGCTGACATGTCGAGATTTTCGAACCGCATATTGCTGACGCTCCTGCTCGGTCTGTTTTTTGCAGCGCCCGAGGCGGTGCGCTCCCAGGGCTTCGATGCGAAGACCTTGCAGCGCGCGCAGCGCAACGGCCAGACGGGTAACCTCTACGGCAGCAATCCCTACGAGCAGACCGAAGGCGAGGAGGGCGAGAACCAGCAGCCGCAGGACACCACCAAGAAGGAACGGAAAATCCGCAAGCCGCTCGAGTCCTATTTTTTCAATGACTCGATCCGCGCGCTGAACAACTTCAAATGGCACGTGAGCCGCGATTTCAACCGCGTCGAGATCGGGCCTTTGGACACCACGCTGACCGATTACCGGATCGACTATCCGTTCTACCGGGAGGACGTGGGCGACATCGCCCAGGGGGCTTTGGGCCAGACGTCGCTGCCGTTGAACTATTTCCGGCGTCCGCAGTTCTTTGACTTCAGTTTTGCGAGTCCCTACTACGCGTACACCTACAACATGGAGAACGTGCCCTTCTACAACACGAAGAAGCCGATGATCCGGATGAATTACGCAGAGTCGGGGCAGAAGCGTTTCCGTGAGGAGAATTTCGGCATCATGCATGCGCAGAACATCTCTCCGACGACGGGTTTCAACATCGACTACAAGGCGCGGGGCACGCGCGGCCAGTACGTCTGGTCGCGGACCAAGAACCACAACCTTGCGGTGGCCGTCAGCCACACGGGCAGGCGGTATTCGGTCCATGCGGGCTACTACAACAACCACATCGAGCAGCAGGAGAACGGCGGCGTGGTCGGCGAGTGGGCCATTGCGGACACGACGTTCGAGATGCCTTCAGGCGTGCCGATGCGGCTGGCCGACGCCGAGGCCAAGAACCTCTACCGCAACAACGCCTTCTTCGTCACGCAGTCCTACGGCATCCCGCTGCAACGGCTCACGGAGAGCGATTTCTCGATGGCGAACCTCTCGGCGGTGTATATCGGCCATTCGTTCGAGTACAGTTCGTGGAGCAAGGTCTACACCGACAGGAACGAGCCTTATACGAATGAACGGGACCACCGGGACGAGAACGGCGATTTCGTCTCCGCGGAGGGGCATTATTACGGCAACTGGTTCATCAACCCTGCGGAGACGCGCGACTCGATCTACGAGCGGAACATTTCGAACCGCTTCTTCGTGCAGGCGCAGCCCTGGGACCGGAACGGAATCGTGGGGACGCTCGACGCCGGCATCGGCATCGACATGCACACCTACTCGCAATTCGAACTGAAAGATTACCTGACGGGGAAGTACACGAAGGTCAACAAGACGAGTTACTTCTTTTACGGCTCCGTCAGCGGAAAGATAAAGAAATATGTCGACTGGGACGGAAACCTCCGTTTCTACCCGTCGGGATACAGAGGCGGAGATCTCTCGATCGGCGCGCACCTCGCGCTGAAAGGCTATCTGCGCGGACACCCCCTGATTCTCGAAGGCCGGTTCTCGATGGACCGCCGCTCGCCGACCTACTGGCAGGAGAATCTGTTCTCTAACCATTATATATGGAACACTCCTTTAAGCAAGGAGAATGAAACTCGGTTTGAGGTCAAGTTTTCGGTTCCCGATTTCGCGTTCGAAGCGGGGGCATGGCAGGGAGTCGTCTCCGACAAGATTTACTATGCGTCGGACAGCAACGTCGCCCAGCACAGCGGCAACGTCAGCCTCACGAGTGTGTATGCTCGCAAAGATTTCCGCTTAGGCGGACTTCATTTGGACAACAGGGTATTGTTGCAGTGGAGCACGGATCAAGATGTTGTACCCGTTCCGCTTTTGAGCGCCTTCCTGTCGTATTACTACGAATTCTGGGTCGTGCGCGATGTGCTGCGCCTGCAGATCGGTCTGGACGGACGCTATAATACCAAGTATTATGCGCCCGGTTACAATCCGGCTCTGTCGGTGTATTACAACCAACGGGAGGTCGAGACGGGGAATTACCCCTATATGGACGCTTTCGTCATGGGAAAGTGGAAGAGAATGCGGATATTCCTGAAATATCAGCATGTGAACAAGGGACTGTTCGGTAACGGAGAATATTTCTCGGCGGCTCGCTATCCGCTCAATCCGGGCATGTTCAAAATCGGTATCTCATGGGGATTCTATGATTGACGTGCTGTTCTGCGCGGTGTAAGCTGCCCGCAAAACAACATTTTATGTTAAAAAAGACCGTATTAACGTTTGCGTTCTTAACCATTCTTACGACATTTTACGGCTTCAACGCCCAGTTCAGCGCACCCGCGACGGACGACGCACTGAACGCACTGGCCGAGATGCACCACTCGCTGCTCCCCGAGGGCAGTTACGTCATTTCGGCCTACGACAATCTGATTCGCAACATCAGCGAAGAGGAGGGCCACGACTGGCGCCTGATGAGCGCCATCGCCTACCACGAATCGCGCTTCACGCCCGACATCACCTCGCGCAGCGGGGCCCGCGGCCTGATGCAGATCATGCCTTCGGTGGCGCGTCAGTTCGACGTCCCCGCGGCCGAGATCACTGATCCGAGGACCAATATCTGGTTGGCCAACAAACTGATGTCGAAGATCATGTCGTCGCTCCGTTTTCCGGAAGGGACACCTGAAAAAGACCGCATGAGCATCATCCTGGCCTCGTATAACAGCGGTATCGGCCATGTGAACGACGCCCGCCGTCTGGCCCGCCTGAACGGAGAGAACCCCAACTCGTGGGAGGTCGTGGCCCGGTACCTTACGCTGAAGGCCGAGCCGGAATTCTACGAGAACGAAGTGGTCAGATGCGGACGATTCACCGGCAGCCGGCAGACGCTGGCCTATGTGAACGACGTGATAGGACGCTACGACAGATACTGCCGCATCGCCGGAAGGTGACGGCGGCAGGATAAATTAAAGGCAGGACCCGCAAGAGCGGTCCTGCCTTTTTTGTGCCTGTGCCCCGCGCAGCGGGGACAGGATGCCCTGCGGTGTGGAATCTACTCGAAGACGAAGATAGTTGGCGGCAGTCCAAATTTTGCAATTTCCCGAATTATCGCTATATTTGAATGATTCGGAGTATTCCGACATATTTTGAGAAAACTGTGGAAAACCATTCGGCGTATTTTCAGCAACTATTCCGCGATCACTATGAACCCTTGTGTGCACGGGCTTTTCAGATGGTCCATGACCGCAAGGCGTCGGAAGACATCGTGCAGGATGTCTTTCTTGCCTTGTGGGAACGGCGGGAGGAGGTGGACTTCGACCGGCCGCTGCTGCCTCTGCTGTTTGTCGCCGTGAAGAATCGTGCCATAGATTTGCTGCGCTCCAAAAAATGGCGGGGGGGGGAATCCGGACTGGACGAGTTGGATGTCTGTATTCGTACGCTTGTCGCCGACCATATCGAAGAGGAGTTCCAGTTATCGCAGTTGAGCGAGGAGATCGACTGCTGCATTTCGGGACTTTCCGAGCAGTGCCGCCGGGTGTTCCTGTTGAGCCGCACGACAGGCCTGAAAAACCGGGAGATCGCCGAGCGGCTCAACATCAGCGTCAAGACCGTCGAAAAGCATATCGGGGCGGCGCTCTCCCAGCTTCGGCTCCGGCTCAGCCGCAGCGGATTTCTGCGGCTTTTCCTCTGAAAAACAGAAGATGCCCTGCACCGAAACGGTGCAGGGCATTGCTTTTTCCGCCTCGTTAGCGGAGTGGGAATTCGTGTGTGTGTGCGACGCGTCCGCCGGGACCGACGATTCGGATTGCGATTCGGTCGCCCGTCATGTCGCACCGTATGTAGCTTTGATTGCCGTTGACCACGACCGGGAACCGAACTTCGTCGTTTGCCGGGTGGAAGCCGTAGCGGTGCGTGTGGCCGGAGAACATGATATTGATGCCGGCCTCGTTGAGGATCGGCAGGAACAGATTCCGGAGGTGGTTGCTGCCGTGCCACGTTCCGCCGTCGAGCGGAATATGGAGGAAGACGACGCGTGCCGAGGCGTTGCGGAAGGTTTCGGAGGCCACCGCCCTGCGGAGCCATTCGCACTCTTCGCGGCGATAGGCGTCGTAGTCGGCAAGCCCTCCGTATTCGATGTCCGTGTCAGGCTTGTCTTCGCCGCAGTCGAGCAGCAAGAAACAGACCGATCCGACTTTGCAGAGTTGGTAGTGACGGCCGTTGCGCGTCGGGAAATAGTCGTGCAGACGGTCGGCGAAGACGCCGCGCGTCTCATGGTTGCCGCGGTTGTAGAGTATCGGGGTCTCCGAGGCGTAAAGGTTTACCGAGGCGTCGATGAAATCCCGGAACAACTGCTCCTCATTTTCAATGCTGTTGGACATGTCGCCGTTGAGCATTACGAAGTCGTGTTTGCCGAAATCGATTTCCCGGCACAGTTCGGTCATGTCGTCGGCGCGTCCGTGGATGTCGTTCAGGATGACGAACGAACAGTCGGTTCCCGTTGCCGGGAATGTCCGGAACCGGAACGGCGCGCGTTTGTAGACATTGCTGGCAACGGTCCTGCCGTAGAGGACGTTGTCTCCGTGTTTCCATTCGAGTACCTCCTGCGAGAAGATGCGGTAGCAGTATTTCGTTCCGGGACGCAGGTTGTTCAGCCGCACGGCGTGCAGTGTCTTGTGCGCCTGTTTGCGGCCCGCGACGGTTTCGTAATGGCGGGTATGTTCGGCGGCGTAGAAACTGCGTCCGTCGTCCTCGGTTGCCTCGACCCACGACAAAGCGGGTTTGTTGGTAGTCCACAGGACGGTTACGCCGTCTTCGGTCATGTCGCACAGCCACGGGCCATGCGTGATCTTGAAATCCTGGGCCGGCAGCGTCAGTGCCGCTGCCAGCCCGAGGAGTGTGAATAGCAGTTTTTTCATCTTCCGAACGCTTTATTCCTGATTCTCCGGGAGGTCTTCCTCGGTCTGGAACCGGATGTCGGCCACGACGGGGCGGTGGTCCGAGGCGTCGACGCCGTCGACCTGCTGGTCGCTGCGCGAAACCACTGTGCAGTTCTGTACGCCGAAGTGTCCGATCGGGGCATACAGTATGTAGTCGATCTTGCGGGTGGGATTCTCCGACGGGAAAGTGTATTGGTCGATCGTTCCGACATTGGTCAGGAACGCGGTCATCGTGGCGATGACGTTCGAACTGGGAATGGCGTTGAGGTCGCCCGCAAGGATGAGGTCTCCGTCCAGTTCCGTGTCGCGGATACGGCGGATCTCATTGGCCTGCACCAGGCGGCTCGCATCGCCCGAAAGATGATCGAGGTGCGTCGAGGCGACATAGAGGTCTTTGCCGTCGATCTCGACGCGGATGACGCACAGCGAACGGTCCTCGCCCGGTTGCGAAGCGGCGCAGGGGAGCCGGTAACTGCGGGTCTCTATAATCGGGTGTTTCGACAGCACGGCGTCGCCGTATTCGCCTCCGTCGCGGTCGATGGCTTTCGAGAAGTGCCACTCCATACCGAGTTTGGCTGCCAGGTCGCGGGCCTGGTGTACGTCTTTTCCCGTGCGGTTGGTGAAGACATCCACCTCGTTGAGGGTTACGAAGTCGGGGTCCTGCCGGCGGATTACCTCGGCCAGCGCGTCCAGATCGGCTGCATTGGCGGGGCTTGTGGCGCGTGCGCCGTAAATGTTGTAGGTCATTATGCGGATGATCCTGCCTTTGGGTGGAATGACTGCCTTGTCTCCGTGCTCGTCGTTGTAATTGTCGTCGTTGGTGCATGAAACGACAATCAGGAGCAGCGCCCACAGACATATAGTCTTTTTCATAGTCTTTCGTTTGGTTTAAAAATTTGTTAGTCGGATCAGAATGCCCATACTTCGGCGATGCAGGTCTGGTAGAAGTCGGCCTGCGTGGCGGTGACGAAGATACGGAAATAGCGCCCCGTTGCCTTGTGGTCGAGGTATACCGTGTTCTCGATCCGGTTTTCGACGGTAAAGGTCCCTGCATGGGTCCAGTTTTGGTTGTCGTCGCTCACGTCGATGTTGAAGATACGCGGGTTGCCGCTGCTTTTGGGAACGTCGGAGCCTTCTTTGTCAGACCGTCCGCGGATCGTGAGTCCGTGCAGTTCCTTGGGTGCGCCCATGTCGACGGCGATCCAGTGCGGCGGGCCGGGTTTGGCGTTGCGCCACTGCGTACCCCAATAGGTGTTGTTTTCGCCGTCGATGATCGAAACGGCCAATCCGCAGTTGGGGTAGGTTGATGTCGCTTCAGCCTCCTGCGTCGAGAACCCGGCGATCGACCAGCCGCTCCTGTCGTATCTCGGGAACGGATTTTCGGTGTAGTAGCCGTTGATGCGCAGGTAAGCCGTCTGCAACGATTCGTTGACGGCCAGGTCGGGTGTCACATTCTCGATCCGTACCGGCAGCAGGAAGACGCCCACGCCGTCGAACGCCTGGCTGTTGATGGCGATCCGGATGGGCGAGGAGATGTATTTCCCGTTAGGAATCACGGCTTCGAGGTTCTCGATCGTGTAGCTTCCATCAAGCATCATCGGGTAGCTGCTCTGGTACTTCTGATTGTAGGTATCCACCAGTTCGGGGGCGACGCGAAATTTGACCGTCACATCGCATCCCGGGTTGCGGATTCCGCTCAGGTTGGCGTAGACCATGAGCGACGTGTCGCGTTCGAGCGGGAATGAGAGTGTGTTCTTGGAGGCGTCGTCGACGGCGTTGACCGTGTAAATACGCGTATAGTTCTCGGGGTTGTCCACGTTCAGGTCGTCCTGAATCGGGTTTTCGCAGGCTGCGAAGAGCGTTCCGCAGCAGAGGACAGCCAGGTATTTCGTAAGTTTCATAGTCGTTATTCGTTTTTACGGTTACCATCCGGGATTCTGGACGATCTGCGGATCGCGGTTGATTTCGGACTGGGGAATGGGGAAAAGGTAGAACTCGGGCCGGAACACGCGGGTTTCGAATACGGTTTTCTCGTAGAACGCCTCGTCGGTGAAGCTGTTGCCTGCGTCGACGTTCATGCCGTAGAAGGGTCCTCCGTCGGTCTGGTCGGCGATCAGCCAGCGGCGGGTGTCGAAATAGCGCAGTTGCTCGAAGCAGAGTTCGATGCGGCGTTCCAGCCGGATCTGCTCGCGCATTTGACTCTGGTTGAGATCGCTTTGGACCGGTCCCAGGCCGCCGCGCTCGCGGATTTTGTTCAGGTAGGTTTCGATGTCCGCATTCCCGGGATCGTATTCGTTGAGCGCCTCGACGTAGTTGAGCAGTATCTCGGCGTAACGCATGATGACGAAGGGACGCTTGATGTAGTTGCCGTTCTTGGGATTGGACGAGGGCGAAACGTTTTTGATGGCGATGTATCCCGAACGCGGGAAGTCCCACGTGCCTTTCTTTCCCGATCCTCCGGTGTAGTAGAGCTGGATGCGGGTTTTCTGATCGCCGATCCAGTAGGCGCCGTTGAAGCAGATGTTGACGTAGAAACGCGGTTCACGATTGACGAACATGTTGCGCGTACCGGCGGGAGCGAATACCCAGCCCGATTTGGGGTCGGAGTAGTTCGCCTTCGAATAGCCGCTCTCCTTGTCCGGGGTAATGGCCGTGCCGTCTTTCATGCGGAAAGCGTCGACCAGTTGCTGGGTCGCCCCCATGCTTTCATAGCCGCTGAACTGCCGGGGTGAAGCCGACCGTTCCCAATGTTTGAGGTAGTTGCTGATGCGGACCATCATCACCTCGCTGTTCCAGTTCTCCAGGAAAACGTTGCGGCAGGACAGGTAAGGGTCGAGCGTTCCGTCGGTGTGGTACTCCTTGTAGAGGTCGAAAATTCCCAGGTCGATGACATCTTTTGCAGCCTGGGCGGCCTTGTTCCACTTTTCGGGGTCTTTTCGGGTCGAAAAAAGGTGTTTGCCGTCCGTGTTGACCACGTTGGCGTAGGCCGGGTTGCCGTTGAACTGGTCGCTGGCGGCCAGCAGCAGTACGCGGCTTTTGAGTCCCATGCACATGGCCAGTGTCGCCCGGCCGTAATCCTTGTCGGCCTGTACGGTGACTGTCTCTTATAC
>ENA-OZAC01000248-OZAC01000248.1-human-gut-metagenome-genome-assembly--contig:-NODE-248-length-29411-cov-7.676931_pt1 | contig 29411 bp, 17 predicted proteins | sample MGYA00243298_ERZ653493 | MGnify/ENA primary metagenome ERZ653493 (study PRJEB26926, sample SAMN06165177) | human gut metagenome | biome: ENVO:00009003; feature: ENVO:2100002; material: ENVO:00002003...
GTAACCGTGATCGGCGGCAACGGCGCCGGCAAGTCCACGCTGCTCAACATGATCGCCGGCGTGTACCCGCTCGATTCGGGCGTTATCGAGCTCGACGGCACCGACATCTCGCGCCTGAGCGAGTCGCAGCGCGCCAAGTACCTGGGCCGCGTGTTTCAGGACCCCATGCGCGGTACCGCTGCCGACATGCAGATCGCCGAAAACCTGGCCCTCGCCAAGCGCCGTGGCCAGCGTCGCGGCCTTTCGTGGGGCGTCACCAAGGCCGAGAAGGACGAGTACGTTGAGCTGCTCAAGCGCCTGGACCTTGGTCTGGACACGCGTCTCAACGCCAAGGTCGGCCTGCTCTCGGGCGGCCAGCGCCAGGCGCTCACCCTGCTGATGGCCACGCTCACCAGGCCGCGCCTGTTGCTGCTCGACGAGCACACCGCGGCCCTCGACCCCAAGACGGCCTCTAAGGTGCTCAACCTGACCGAGGAGATCGTCGACGAGAACCACCTGACCACGCTCATGGTCACGCACAACATGAACGACGCCATCCGTCTGGGCAACCGTCTGATCATGATGCACGAAGGCCACGTGATCTACGACGTGGCAGGCGATGAGAAGAAGTCGCTCACCGTAGCCGACCTGCTGCAGAAGTTCGAGGAGGTCTCGGGCGGCGAGCTCGCCAACGACCGCATGCTGCTGAGCTAAAACCTGCCAAAAAGGGACAGGTTTATTTTGGTAGGTTTTATCTGCGCAAACGTCAAAACCGCCGCAAAGGGACAGACGCCCTTGCGGCGGTTTTCGCATATTATGTCGATAATCCGATATTCAACCAGACATTCTGGCTAAGGACTAAGGAAACTGCCATGAAAAGACTCCCCCGCCTTGCGTTAGCCGCCGCGTTGTTTGCCGGCGCGCTCGCAGGCATCCCAAGCCTCGCTTTCGCGGGGAACCTGCCCGCCGCTATTGACGGCTCCGTGGCCGTCATGCACACCAACGACATCCACGGCAGCTACAAGTACAGCTACAACGCAAGCAAGGGCACCGGCACTGTGGGCTTTGATGGACTGGCGGTTCTCTATAGCGCCCAAAACAGCGCCCCCGATCTTTTGCTCGATGCGGGCGACACCTTCCACGGACAGTCCTTCGCCACCATGAGCGAGGGCAAGAGCATCGCCGAGCTCATGGACACCTTCTACGCCGATGGCTACGACGCGACCACGCCAGGCAACCACGACTGGAGCTACGGCGCGGACAAACTCCGCACCATGACCGGCTACAGCACCACCGGCACGCCCTTCGCCATGCTCTGCGCGAACGCGAAGTCTACGAGCGGCGTATGGAGCTCGAGCATCACGAAGACGCTCGATCGCACCTGGGAGGATAGCGAGGATCACTCCACATTCGACTACAAAATCAAGGTCGGCGTCGTGGGTGCCATGGATGAGTCGCTGGGATCCTCGCTGCGCGCGGACCTGGTCGCGGGCACGTCGTTCTCGAGTGCCACGAACGCCATCAATACCGAGGCAGAGCAGCTGCGCAAGGAGGGCTGCAACGTTGTCGTCTGTATCGCGCATACGCTCAACGCCAAGACCTTTGCCACACGGCTCCGTGGCATCGATGCCCTTATCGCAGGCCACGAGCACATCAACCTTAACGAGAAGGTGACGGGAGCCGACGGAAAGACGATCCACGTTGTCGAGGCAGGCAGCGCCTTTGCCGAGGTGGGGCTGCTTTCCATTCCGTACAAGTACGACACCAATGGCACCGAGACGCGACGATGACACGGTCACGGTCCCTGCAGACGACAGCGACGAGAAGCTCTACACCGCCAAGAACGTCAACGACCTTTTGGCAGACCCCGACAAGGGCTCCGACTACCAAAGCCGCCTTGAAGCCGTCCGCAACAAGATCAAGCCGCTCGACGAGGCCTTTGAAAACGAATCGAACAAGGTGCTCGGCACATCCACCACCAACTATTTCTACGGCGAGGACGCCGCAGGCACGCATGGTTGGGAAATGGTGCGCACCACCGATTTCCGCCCCAGCAAGGAGGACGACACCACCAAAGCCCAGACCATCGGCCACGTGATTTGCGGCTCCTATCTTGCCTTGACGGGCGCAGACCTCGCTATCGAAAACGCTGGCGGCATCCGCGGCGGCATCGCGGCGGGCAACGTGACCGCCGGCAACGTCATCGCCATCTCGCCCTACGGCAACACCGTGGAGACCTGGACCATGACCGGTGCGGACTTCCTGGCAGCGCTCGAGCACTCGCTGCAGATCAGCGACGAGTGCAATCACAGCTACGAGCTTCAGCAAGCCTATGTGGCAGCCGGCCACACCGAGCAGGAGGCGCAAGACAAGTACAAGTGGCGCGATGACTCTGGCAGCGTTCTCTCCTTTGGCGGCATCAACGTGACGATTGATTGGACGCAGCCCGAAGGCAAGCGCATTGTGAGTGCCACACTCACCAAGGACGGCAGCACGCTCGACCCCGCCAAGACCTATACCGTCGCCACCAACAACTACATCATCACCAACACGACTGACTTTCCCACTTTCGCAAACGCCATCAAGCACACCGAGTGGGGTACCTGCGAGTCAGCGCTGAGGGCGCTGATTGGACAGAACGGCTGGGAGAGCAAGATGGCCGGGCTCGCCGGCACCATCAGCTTTGGCTCCGCTGCCGTGGACCCCACGCCCACACCGGCCCCGACGCCTAAGCCCTCGCCTAAGACGGACACGACGACCACGAAGGTCATCACCAAGAAGACGACCGGTAAGCTCGCCGCAACGGGAGACCACACGCTGGCAGTAGTTGGCGCGTGCCTTATCGGCGGCATCATCGTCATCATCCTCGGCATTATCTGGAAGCGTCGACGCTAAGCTACACCGCCGGGCCTTGCAGCCCCGCCGCGTAAACCTTATATCGAGCACAGAAGCCCGTCCGATGTGATCGGACGGGCTTCTTGGTGGGTATCATGGTTGGACGATCATTAGGAGGTTTTCCCTACATGGAATTGTTTGAGCCGATTCTTCATTTCTTTGAGCAACGGTGGGTCCACAACATCATCTGGGCCGTCATCTTGGCGATAGGCACCGCCGTCGCCGCCAAGGTCGTATCCAAGACCCTAAACCATCTGCTTAACCGAGACGATAACCCGCTTCCGGCATCGAGCATCTTCATCAACATCGCGCGTGCCGTCATCTGGATGATTGGCGGCAGCTTTATCCTCGACAACTGCTTTGGCATTAACGCAAACGCCCTCGTCGCCGCTCTTGGCGTCGGCGGCATCGCTATCTCGCTCGGCTTTCAGGACACGCTGTCAAACCTTATCGGCGGCATGCAGGTGACGTTTATGGGCATCATCAAGCCCGGCGACAATATCGAAGTCGGCGGCGTATCCGGCGTGGTCCAAGACATCACTTGGCGCCATACAACGATTGAGGATGCCTGTGGACAGACCATCATTGTGCCCAACTCCAACATCTCCAAGAACACGCTCGTGCATTTGATGCCCTTTGGGCGCGTGGCCGTGCCCGTTGCCGTAAAGGACACGTCCAAGTGGGCCTCGCTCGACGCACTGGCAGACGAGCTGACCAGCGCCACCAAGGCCGCCGTGCTTCCCATCTCGGGCTTTGACAAGGAGCCCTACGTACTCTTTAGCGAAATCGGCGACTTTGGCATCAAAGGAAAGATCATCTTTATCGTCAGCGACGACAGCACTACTTTCACGGCAGCCGACGCCTGCATCCGTGCCATCGCCCCCATCATCGCCTAACCCGCCAAATAGGGACAGGCACCTTTGTGGTGGTTTTCATTCGTGGTACCATGATTCATATAGTTGTTTAAACGACTAAGGGAGCAACATCATGGAAGAGGCCTATCGTCAAGCACGCAAGCGCGGCGAGCAAGGACGTCGACGCGCCATTAGCCAAAGCGAGCATCCATACCTTACGGACCTCGACAGTTTGGTTGCTCAGCTCCCCTTAGGTCAGCGAGAGAATGTCGGCCTAAGGGATATTCCGCTCGAAATGGTCGTCGGCACGGTCACCAAAGGCCGTCAGTCCGCCTTTTCATGCAACTTTATGCCCCTGCTGCCGTTTAACACCGAGTTCGCCCGCAAGTGGTCCAACCTCTACGATATCCAGGTAACCGAGGGCTATCGCGACCCCATCATCGTCACCGAGTTCATGCATCGGTTCTATGTCCAGGAAGGCAACAAACGCGTCAGTGTCCTCAAATTCCTGGACGCTCCAACGGTTTCGGCCAGGGTTACCCGTCTCTACCCCGGCACATGGGATTCCGTCGAAAGCCGCCTGTACGGTGAATTCTGCGCGTTTTGGCGCGTCTGCCCCCTATACGAGATCGAGTTCTCGCGTGAGGGAAGCTACGAGACGCTCGCCAAGATGCTCGGTCAGAACCTTATCGAAAAATGGCCGCAGAAAAAGGTCGACTACCTGCGCCACACCTTCCTGCTCTTTAAGCGCGCCTACCTTCGCGCAGGCGGCGACCACCTGGACATTACGCCTGCCGACGCCATGCTCGTTTACCTCAATGTGTACAACCAGGACCGCCTGCTGGATACGCCGACGGGTATCGTCGTAAACCGCCTGTGCAAGATTTGGCGCGAGCTGGTCATTGCCGGCAAAAATGACGAGGACAAGGTCGATCTTGTCGAAGCGCCGAGCGTCGATGAGGAGGAGTCGCCCGCCAAGTCCACCTCTGGCGTGCTCAACTTCTTTATGGGCAAGACTGTCTATTCGGCGGCCAACCCCCTGCGTATCGCCTTTATCCATGAGTTCCCCTGTGCGGCGTCGAGCTGGGACAGTCTGCACGACCAAGGGCGTCAGTATCTCGATGAGCACTTTGACGGCATCGTGCGCACCGAGGCGTTCGAGGACTGTCGCGATCCGGACGTGTTCTACGCCGCCGTGGAAACTGCTGTCAAACATGGAGACAACGTCATCTTCTCGACCTCGCACCGCCTGATGGAATACACGCTCAGGGCAGCCGTTGAGTATCCCCAGGTTCGGTTCCTTAACTGCTCTATCGGCCTTCCCCACCAAAGCGTCCGTTCGTACTTTGGCAAGATGTACGAGGCCAAGTTCCTCCTGGGCGCCCTTGCCGCCAGCATGGCGGACAACCATCGCATCGGCTACCACGCGTCGGTCTTCGCATCCGGCGCGCTCAGCGAGATCAATGCCTTTGCCATCGGTGCCTCGCTGCTCGACCCCCGCGCGCAAATTATCCTCACCTGGGGCGATGTACCCGCCGGCGGTCTTGCCGAGGCCATGTGCCGCGAAGGCGTGAGCGTCATGACCGGCGCTGACATGTCAAAGTCGCTCGAAGACCCTACGGCCTACGGACTCCACCGCCTGGTCGATGGCAAGGTTTCCGGCATCGCCATGCCGGTATGGAACTGGGGCCGTTACTACGAGCTCATCGTTCGCAGCCTTCTGCACGGCACGTGGGACGAGACCAGCGATGACAACCAAGTGCGCGCCGTCAACTACTGGTACGGCATGAGCTCTGGCGTTATCGACATCCGTTACGCTCCGGGCCTACCCTACCAGACGCGCAAACTCGTGCAGTTGCTCCGCAACGGCATTGTTGAGGGATCCATCAACCCCTTTGGCGGCGAGCTCCACAGCCAGAACGGCGTGGTACAGATCGAAGGTTTCCCTCCGCTGCCGAGCACGCAGATTGTCGAGATGAATTGGCTGGCGGATAACGTGGTAGGCACCATTCCGCAGCTCGACGATGAGCCGAAAGTCCCTGCCCTATGAAAATCCTTGCCATAGCCGATACCGAAGAACGATGCCTTTGGGAGTGCTTTCGCAAGGAACGCTTTGAGGGAGTCGACCTGATTTTATCCGCCGGCGATCTGGACCCGGACTATCTTGAGTTTTTGGTTACGGTCATCAACAAACCGCTCATCTACGTGCGCGGCAATCACGATGACCGCTACGCACGTCATGCACCGGGCGGATGTATCTGCGTAGAAGACAGCGTGTACACGTACCGAGGGATTCGCATTGCGGGCCTTGGCGGGTCCATGCGCTATCGCGACGGCGCCAACATGTACACCGAACGCGAGATGTCCAAGCGCATGCGTAAGCTGTCGCGTAAGGTTAGGATGGTCGGCGGGTGCGACATTCTGCTTACCCATGCACCCGCCGCCGGTATGGGTGATCTGGACGATCTGCCGCATCGAGGATTCGAATGCTTTAACACAGCACTCGAATCCTGGAATCCCGACTACATGGTGCACGGGCATGTGCACCAAAGCTACGGTTGCGATTTTCAGCGCGAGCGTCAGCATGTGTGTGGAACGACGATCATCAACGCCTGCGGCTATACGCAGTTTGAGCTCGACCAGACGCACTACCCCATCCGCGGCTGGCAAGCAGCCTGGCTCAACTCACAAACCATGCGCCGCGAGCTCAAACGCCACGAAGCCATCGAGTCCTCAACGGCCAGAACACCCTGGTAACCACCACAAAGAGGACACTGTCCCCTTTGAGGTGGTTTTGACGCGATAGCAAGAAACCCGGCCCTGCACAAGGCAGAACCGGGTTTCTTTAGCAATGCTTGCTTTGCTCAGGCAGTAACTGTTAGTTACTCAGCCAGGAAGTCACGCTGGACAGCGGGATCGACCTTGACGCCAGGGCCCATGGTGGAAGACACAGAGATGGACTTGACGTACTTACCCTTAGCAGAAGAGGGCTTGACGCGCAGAATCTCGGTGTACAGGGCAGCGTAGTTCTCGACGAGCTGCTGCTCAGAGAAGGACTTCTTGCCCAGGGGCACGTGGCAGATGCCGTAGCGGTCGGCGCGATACTCAACGCGGCCGGCCTTGAGCTCGGAGACCATCTTGGCGACGTCCATGGTAACGGTGCCGAGCTTGGGGTTCGGCATGAGGCCACGGGGACCAAGGATCTTACCGATGCGGCCAACCTTGGCCATCATGTTCGGCGTAGCGATAGCGGCGTCGAAGTTGATCTCGCCCTTCTGGATCTGGGCGACGAGCTCGTCGGAACCGATGATGTCGGCGCCGGCAGCCTCGGCCTCGCGAGCCTTCTCGCCCTCGGCGAAGACGGCAACACGAACGGTCTTGCCGGTGCCGTGGGGCAGAGAGATGGAACCACGGATGTTCTGGTCAGCCTTACGAGTATCGATGCCCAGACGGAAGTGGGCCTCGACGGTCTCGTCGAACTTGGCGGTGTCGAGCTCCTTGATGAGCTTGGCAGCCTGAAGGGGGGTGTAGAGCGTGGCGCGGTCGATCTTCTCGGCAGCGGCGTTATAGCTCTTACCATGCTTAGCCATGTGCATTACCTCCTGTGGTTAAACGGGCTTATGCCCTCCCACATCGTATCGTGTGCCCTATTGCACACATATAACGGGCGCCCCGGTCGGAGCACCCGTTATTACCTAAAGAAATCGCTACTCAGCGATGGTGACGCCCATGGAACGGGCGGTACCGGCGATGATCTTCTTGGCGGCGTCAATGTCGTTGGCATTGAGGTCCGGCATCTTGATCTCGGCGATCTTGGTGAGCTGCTCCTGGGAGAGCTGACCAACCTTTTCGGCCTGGGGCTTAGCGGAACCAGACTTGAGGTTCAGCTCCTTCTTGATGAGGTGAGCCGCCGGCGGGGTCTTGGTGATGAAGGAGAAGGACTTATCCTCGTAGACAGAGATCTCAACGGGGATGATGTCGCCCTTCTTGTCCTGCGTCTCGGCGTTAAAGGCCTGGCAGAACTGCATGATGTTCACGCCAGCAGCGCCCAGGGCGGGGCCGACGGGAGGAGCGGGGTTAGCGGCACCAGCAGGAATCTGGAGCTTAATGACGTTGGCAACCTTCTTCTCAGCCATGGTCATTCCTTTCGAATCACGAGTGTGAAGTACTTGCTATATCGTAAGCACGCACGTGTTAGAAGCACTCCTGAGATGAGCAGTCACAGAAGAAGCACGCTCGCGCGAACGGACAAAAACTTAAGCGATGACAGCGACCTGGTTAAAGTCGAGCTCGACCGGCGTCTCACGGCCAAAGATCATCAGCGTGACCTTGAGCTTGCCAGCCTCAGTGTTAACCTCGGAGACCTTGCCATCAAAGTCGGTAAGCGGGCCATCGGTGACGCGGACGGACGTGCCGACCTGAATATCAACCGAGGTGCGCTTGGGCGAATCGCCCTTACCGGGACGACGAGTCATCTTGTTGTACTCGTCGCGGGAAAGCGGAGCGGGCTTGCCGTTGCCGCCCAGGAAACCGGTGACGCCAGGCGTGTTACGAACACACGTCCAAGCATCGTCATCCATCTCCATGCGGACCAGGACATAACCCGGGAAGATCTTGGAATCCTTGGTCTCGCGCTTGCCACCCTCTTTAATCTCGGTGACGCGCTCCATAGGAATCTCGATATCAAAGATACGGTCCTGCATGCCCATAGTCTCGATGCGATGCTCGAGATCGGACTTAACGCGGTTCTCGTATCCAGAGTAAGTGTGAACGACGTACCAACGCTTAGACATGGTTTAGCCCCTCAATCCAGAGAACAGAGCAAGAGCCTCGCCAAAGCCAGCATCGAGCAGAGCGATGACGACGCCGACGACGATCAGAGAAGCGCAAACGACGACCGAGTAGTTCACGAGCTCCTTCTTATCGGGCCACGTGACACGCTTCATCTCGGACTTGACCGAGGCGAAATACTTCTTGGTGCGGGCGAAGAAACCAGGCTTCTCGTTCTTCTTGGACTTCGCAGCCTTCTCGTTCTTCTTGGCAACGGCCTTCTTGGCCTCAACCTTGGAGTTGGCGGCAGCGCTGTTGGCAGGTGCCGGCTGCTGAGCCTTCTTCTTGTTCTTCTTGTTGGCCATTTGGGTTACCTCCGCGCAATGCGCTTATACATGAGTAAACCGTAAGCTCCCAAGTGGGAGCTTACGGAATAATGACTGGCACGCCAGGAAGGACTCGAACCCTCAACACTCGGTTTTGGAGACCGATGCTCTACCAATTGAACTACTGGCGTATGTGACTAGAGACTAGCGAGTCTCTTTGTGCAGCGTGTGGTGACGGCACCAGGGGCAATACTTCTTGATCTCCATACGATCAGGCATGGTCGACTTGTTCTTGGTGGTCGTATAGTTGCGGCGCTTGCACTCAGTGCACGCAAGAGTAACTAGAGTACGCATGTATCCTGAACCTTTCATTTCCGCCCCGTACGGGCACGAGTTGTTACTTTATCAGCTCCACGTAAGTGCTGTCAATGAAAACCTCGAGTCAATTGGTTCTCGGTGGATCCATTCATATTTGGAACACATCAATGAAGCCATCGTGAGCTAATCGACGGTGCACCCAGGACCATTATCGATCCTCTCGACACCAGCAACGGCTCAATATCCATTGCAGAAAAGAACCCGGCACCCATATAAGTGCCGGGTTCTCTAAGTCAGCTATATCAGAGAGCTAATTTACTCAATGATCGTGGAGACGATGCCCGAACCGACGGTGTGGCCACCCTCGCGGATAGCGAAGCGCAGGCCCTCCTCCATGGCGATCGGGTGAATGAGGTCGCCCTCGATGGTGATGTGGTCACCAGGCATAGCCATCTCGGTGCCCTCGGGGAGCTTGACCGTACCGGTAACGTCGGTGGTACGGAAGTAGAACTGAGGACGATAACCATCGAAGAACGGAGTGTGACGGCCGCCCTCCTCCTTGGTCAGAACGTAGATCTCACCGGTGAACTTGGTGTGCGGGGTAACCGAACCGGGCTTGCAGAGAACCTGGCCGCGCTCGATGTCCTCACGCTTGATGCCGCGGAGCAGCAGACCGACGTTGTCGCCAGCCTCGCAGAAGTCCATGGACTTACGGAACATCTCGATACCAGTAACGACGGTGTTCTGGGTATCCTTGATGCCGACGATCTCGACGGGCTCGTTGAGCTTGAGCTCACCGCGCTCGACACGGCCAGTAGCAACGGTACCACGGCCGGAGATGGTCATAACGTCCTCAACGGCCATCAGGAACGGGAGGTCGTTGTTACGAGCAGGCGTCGGGATGTACTCGTCGACGGCCTTCATGAGCTCGCGAATGGCGTCCATCCACTTGGCGTCGCCCTCGAGAGCGCCCAGAGCGGAGCCACGGATGACGGGGATGTCGTCGCCGGGGAAATCGTACTCGGAGAGGAGCTCACGGGTCTCCATCTCGACGAGGTCGATGAGCTCGTCATCGTCGACCATGTCGCACTTGTTCAGGAAGACGACGATGTAGGGAACGCCGACCTGACGGGCGAGCAGGATGTGCTCGCGGGTCTGAGCCATGGGGCCGTCGGTAGCAGCGATGACCAGGATAGCGCCGTCCATCTGGGCAGCACCGGTGATCATGTTCTTGATATAGTCGGCGTGGCCCGGGCAGTCAACGTGAGCATAGTGACGCTTTTCAGTCTCATACTCAACGTGAGCGGTGTTGATGGTGATGCCGCGTTCCTTCTCCTCGGGAGCCTTATCGATGCTGTCATAAGCCTCGAACTCGGCCTTGCCCTGCAGGGACAGCCACTTGGTGATAGCGGCGGTCAGAGTGGTCTTACCGTGGTCGACGTGACCGATGGTACCGATGTTAACATGGGGCTTGGTTCTTTCAAACTTCTGCTTAGCCATTTGAAAATCCTCCTGTCAGTTAAATGAATGATAATGGATTGATATGGACGGTGCGTTTCATAGCACCGTATATTTTACAATATCCCGCCGGGAAAAGCAAGACCTGAATTAGTCGGCTTTCTTGCCCCGCTCCTCCACGATCTTGTCGCGGATGCTCTTGGGGATCTCGGCGTAGCTGTGGGGCTCCATGGTGTACTGGCCACGGCCCTGGGTATTGGAACGCAGATCGGTAGCATAGCCAAACATATTGGCCAGAGGCACCAGAGCGTCCACCTGCTGTGCACCGGGACGGGCCTCCTGTCCCTGGATCTGGCCGCGGCGGGAGGTCAGGTCGCCGATGACGGTGCCCAGATACTCGTCGGGCACGATGACGGAAACCTTCATGATGGGCTCCAGCAGGACGGGATCTGCCTTGCGCATAGCCTCCTTGAAGGCCATGGAGCCGGCGATCTTGAACGCCATTTCGGAGGAGTCCACTTCGTGATAAGAACCGTCGTACAGAGTGACCTTGACGTCCACCACAGGGAAGCCGGCGATAACGCCGGACTGCAGGGCACCCTGGATACCGGCGTCGACAGCGGGGATGAATTCCTTGGGGATGGCACCGCCCACCACCGCGTTGACAAACTCATAGCCCTTGCCGGACTCGTTGGGCTCCACGGTGATCTTGACATGGCCATACTGGCCGGAACCGCCGCTCTGGCGCTTGTACTTGGTCTCCTGGTCCACCTTCTTGCGGACAGTCTCCTTGTAAGCCACCTGGGGAGCGCCCACATTGGCCTCCACCTTGAACTCACGGAGCAGACGGTCAACAATGATCTCCAGATGGAGCTCGCCCATACCAGCAATGATGGTCTGGCCGGTCTCCTCATCGGTATAGGTCTTGAAGGTGGGGTCCTCTTCTGCCAGCTTCACCAGTGCCAGGCCCATCTTCTCCTGACCAGCCTTGGTCTTGGGCTCGATGGCGACACGGATCACGGGCTCGGGGAAGTCCATGGACTCCAGGATCACGGGGGCCTTTTCGTCGCACAGGGTATCACCGGTGGTGGTGTTCTTCAGGCCCACAGCGGCGGCGATGTCGCCGGCCCAGACCTCTTCAATATCCTCGCGGTGGTTGGCGTGCATCTGCAGAATACGGCCCATACGCTCCTTCTGGTTCTTCACGCTGTTGAGAACGGAGGAACCGGTGGTCAGGTGACCGGAGTACACACGGAAGAAACTCAGACGGCCCACATAGGGGTCGGTCATGATCTTGAAGGCCAGAGCGGAGAAGGGCTCATCATCTCTGGGATGACGGTCCTCTTCCTCATCGGTCTTGGGGTTGGTGCCCTTGATGGCGGGCACGTCGTTGGGAGCGGGCATATAGTCCACGATGGCATCCAGCAGCTTCTGCACGCCCTTGTTGCGGTAGGAAGTACCGCAGGTGACGGGCACCATTTCGTTGGCGATGGTCGCCTGACGGATGGCCTTGCGGATGCGGTCCTGGGCGATCTCCTTGCCCTCCAGATAGTCCTCCATAATGGAGTCATCGAACATGGAGACGGCGTCCAGCAGCTTCTCGCGGTACTCGTTGGCCAGGTCCACCATATCGGCGGGGATCGGCTCAACGCGCATGTCCTTGCCCATTTCATCATAGTAGATGTCGGCGTCCATCTCCACCAGGTCGATGATGCCCTTGAAGGTATCCTCGGAGCCGATGGGGAGCTGGATGGGCACGGCGTTGCACTTGAGACGGTCATGGATCATGTGCAGAACGTTGTAGAAGTCCGCGCCCATGATGTCCATCTTGTTGACGTAGATCATGCGGGGGACCTTGTACTCGTCAGCCTGACGCCACACGGTCTCGGACTGGGGCTCAACACCACCCTTGGCGCACAGAACGGTCACAGAGCCGTCCAGCACACGCAGGGAACGCTGGACCTCAACGGTGAAGTCCACGTGGCCCGGGGTGTCGATGATGTTGATACGGGTGGAAGGGAACTGATTCTTGGAACCCTTCCAGAAGCAAGTGGTAGCGGCGGAGGTGATGGTGATACCGCGCTCCTGCTCCTGGGCCATCCAGTCCATGGTGGCGGTACCGTCATGGGTCTCGCCGATCTTGTAGTTCACGCCGGTGTAGTAGAGAATACGCTCGGTCGTGGTGGTCTTACCGGCATCGATGTGTGCCATGATACCGATATTACGAACGTCTTTAAGCGGTGTTTTTCTCGGCATACGATCTTACTCCTTGCCTTACCAACGGAAGTGCGCGAACGCCTTGTTGGCCTCAGCCTGCTTGTGCATCTCTTCACGCTTCTTGACAGACGCACCAGTGTTGTTGGCGGCATCCATCAGCTCACCGGCCAGACGCTCGGCCATGGTGCGCTCGCTGCGGGCGCGGGAATAGGCCGTCAGCCAGCGCAGGGCCAGGGTCTGACGACGGGCGGGACGAACCTCCATGGGCACCTGATAGTTGGCGCCGCCGACACGGCGAGCCTTGACCTCCAGGCTGGGCATGACGTTCTCCAGCGCCTGCTGGAAAACCTCAACGGGGTCCTTCTCCGTCTTTTCCTTGATCTGGTCGAAGGCAGCGTAAACAACCTTCTGAGCTACGCCCTTCTTGCCGTCCAGCATCACACTGTTGACCAGCTTGGTCACCAGGACGCTGCCGTACATAGGATCGGGCAGAACTTCTCTCTTGGGAACATTACCTCTTCTGGGCACTTTGCTTCCCTCCTTCTTATAGAATAGAAATCATAGGTACTCAGCGGCGGAACATTAGCCGCTGTACGGCCTGCCAAAGAGGTGTCATATATATAAACCTTTTCGGCAAAGCTCAATTCAGTGGCAGAATCTTACTTCTGCTTGGGACGCTTGGCACCGTACTTGGAACGTGCCTGCATACGGCCCTGAACACCCTGGGTATCCAGAGTACCACGGATAATGTGGTAACGGACGCCGGGGAGGTCCTTGACACGGCCGCCGCGGATCATCACGACGGAGTGCTCCTGCAGGGAGTGACCGACGCCGGGGATGTAAGCGGTGACCTCGTAGCCGTTGGTCAGGCGCACACGGGCGATCTTACGAAGCGCGGAGTTGGGCTTCTTGGGGGTCGCGGTTCTCACGGCAGTGCAGACGCCTCTCTTCTGGGGAGAAGGGAGATCGGTGGTCTTGGTCTTCAGAGTGTTCAGACCATACTGCAGGGCGGGAGAAGTGGACTTGTAGGTCACCTGCTCTCTGCCTTTGCGGACCAGCTGGTTAAAAGTAGGCATGGAATAGTTCTCCTTTCTTTGAAAATGCGGCCAATCGAAAACGACAGCCTTTATTTTTTGCGGAACAGTTAGAAACTATTCCGAAAAAACCAAATTAGTTCAAAACCGTTACAACGGCGGCTCCCACCGCAATCCCGCAGGCACGGCCCAGCTGGGCCATGGTGTAGCCTTCCTCCACGGGAAGACTGCCGCAAGCGCTGCGGATAGGTTCCAGAACAAGCTCGTCCGCGTCGCAGGCCAGAAATACCCGCTGGGCCCGTCCATCCCGGATCGCTCTGGCGGACTGTTTCACGCCAATCACCTTTTCCCGGGAAGCAAGCTCTGTCAACACGGGGGCATCCTCCTGAAACGCATGGAAAATTCCGCGGAATATAGTCCGCGCAGTTTGAAATTATAGCATGGACGTTGAAAATCGTCAAGTAGTTTCCGAAAATCCACGAATTTTTTCCAGTTTTTTCAACTTTGCCTTTTATATCCCCGATTTTTCCGTCATTTTTCCGGAACTCCGGCAATTCTGCTGATAGCAGGTATGAGAATAATGACTGCGAGGCGGCCATCCAGCCGCCTCGCAGATAACATATTATAAGGTATGCCGGGAGATCAGATCTCCTCCAGAGTGGCTTCCTTCTCCTGAACAGTCTCAGCGGGAACCAGCTCCTCGGCAAAGGTGCGGTACGCCTGCAGGCCGGTGCCGGCAGGGATCAGCTTACCGATCAGGACGTTCTCCTTCAGACCCACCAGGTGGTCCTTCTTGCCCATGATGGCAGCCTCCGTCAGAACCTTGGTGGTCTCCTGGAAGGATGCGGCGGACAGGAAGGAATCGGTGGCCAGAGAGGCCTTGGTGATACCCATCAGCAGCTGCGTGGCCTGTGCCTTCCGCAGAGGCTCGCCCATCTCGTTGGTCTCACCGGCCGCGTTGCGGCGGTCGATCTCCTCGTTGGCGGCCTCGAACTTCAGAACGTTGGTCATGGAGCCGTCCAGCAGCTTGGTATCGCCGGCATCCTCAACACGCACCTTACGCATCATCTGACGGACGATGACCTCAATGTGCTTATCGTTGATGTCAACGCCCTGCTGACGGTACACGCGCAGAACTTCCTGAATGAGGTAGTTGTAAACAGCGTCGTTGCCGCGGATCCGCAGGACCTCGTGGGGGTTCAGAGCGCCGTAGGTCAGCTGGGTACCCTTTTCGATAACCTCGCCGTCCTTCACCAGCAGGCCGGTGTGAGGCACTGCGTAGGTGCGGGTCTCGCCGTCGCTGGCCGTGACGATCAGGTTCATCAGGCTGCCCTTGGCGGCTTCCTCGAAGCGAACGGTGCCGCCGATCTCAGCGATGGTGGCCATCCGCTTGGGACGGCGGGCCTCAAACAGTTCCTCAACTCGGGGAAGACCCTGCGTGATATCGCCGCCGGCCAGACCGCCGGTATGGAAGGTACGCATGGTCAGCTGGGTACCGGGCTCGCCGATGGACTGAGCCGCGATGATGCCGACTGCCTCGCCGGGGCCGACAGGCTGCTGGGTGGCCAGGTTCATGCCGTAGCACTTGGCGCACACGCCGCTGTGGGCCTTGCAGGTCAGAACGGTGCGGATCATGACGGTGGGATACTCGTCCTTGGCGGGATCAAAGCTGCACTCGTCGCCCTGGCGGGGGTTCTGCTGGACCCAAGCGCGAGTCTCCATGAGCTTGGCGTCGTCCTCCATCATCATCTTGGTGTTGGGGATCAGCACCTCGCCGGTCTCGGCATCCACCACGTCGCCAACCAGGTAGCGGCCGCGGACGCGGTCAGAGAACTTCTCAATGACCTGGCCGTTTTCGCTGATGCGGGAGACCTTGATGCCGTGGGTCACGCCGCAGTCCTGCTCACGGATGATGACGTCCTGAGAGACATCCACCATGCGGCGGGTCAGATAACCGGAGTCTGCGGTACGCAGAGCGGTATCGGCCAGGCCCTTACGGGCGCCACGGGAGGAAATGAAGTATTCCAGAGCGGTCAGACCTTCGCGGTAGTTTGCCTTGATGGGGATCTCGATGGTCTTACCGGCGGTGTTTGCGATCAGGCCGCGCATACCGGCCAGCTGACGGATCTGCTTCATAGAACCACGGGCGCCGGAGTCCGCCATCATGAAGATGGGGTTGTAGCGGTCCAGGTTCTCCTGCAGAGCGGTAGAAACCTCGTCGGTGGTCTTTTCCCAGACCTGCACCACCTGCTTGTAACGCTCGTGGTCGGTCATGAAGCCCATCTTGTACTGGTTTTCGATGTCCACCACCATCTGCTCGGAAGCGGCGACCAGCTCGTACTTCTTGGGAGGAATGGTCATATCCGCGATGGAAACGGTGATGGCGGCGATAGTGGAGTTATGGTAGCCGGTGGACTTGATGGCGTCCAGCACCTCGGAAGCCACGGTGAAACCGTGCTTGTTGATGGTGCGGTCCACGATCTGGCCCAGCTGCTTCTTGCCGCAGGTGAAGGTGATCTCGTAGTCGCAGATGTGCTCAGGATCGCTGCGGTCCACGAAGCCCAGATCCTGAGGAATGTTCTTGTTGAAGATGATCCGGCCAGGAGTGCTGGGCACCACGCGGGTAACGCTTTCGCCGTTGACCTCCAGCGTCCGGCGTACCAGAATGGGGCAGTGGGGACCGATGGCCCGGTCATTGTAGGCCATGAGGGCTTCGTCCTCGCTGGCGTACATGTGAACAGGCTTGAAGGTAGCGGGCTTCTGGCCCTTCTCCAAAGCGGCGTTGGCTGCCAGGAACTCGTCCGCATCCACAATGCTCTGTGCGGTCAGGTTCGTGTCACCGGCATCCTCACACCAGACGGTCTGGGCGCCGATCTCGTCCTTGCCCATGCGGTCCATGGTCAGGTAGTAGGAGCCCAGCACCATATCCTGCGTAGGAACGGTGACGGGGCCGCCGTCCTGAGGACGCAGCAGGTTGTTGGCAGAGAGCATCAGGATACGGGCCTCCGCCTGAGCCTCGGCGGACAGAGGCACATGAATAGCCATCTGGTCGCCGTCGAAGTCGGCGTTGAACGCGGTGCAGTTCAGGGGGTGCAGCTTCAGAGCGCGGCCGTCCACCAGCACCGGCTCGAAGGCCTGGATGCCCAGACGGTGCAGGGTCGGTGCACGGTTCAGCATAACGGGGTGGTCCTTGATGATGACATCCAGAGCGTCCCACACCTCGGTGGTGCCCTTATCCACCATCTTCTTGGCGGACTTGATGTTATTGGCGGTGCCGTCCTCCACCAGCTTCTTCATAATGAAGGGGCGGAACAGTTCCACAGCCATCTCCTTGGGCACACCGCACTGATAGATCTTCAGCTCGGGGCCGACCACGATAACGGAACGGCCAGAGTAGTCGACACGCTTACCCAGCAGGTTCTGACGGAAACGGCCCTGCTTGCCCTTCAGGAAGTCGCTGAGGGACTTCAGAGCACGGTTGTTGGCGCCGGTGACGGCACGGCCGCGGCGGCCGTTGTCGATCAGGGCGTCCACCGCCTCCTGCAGCATCCGCTTCTCGTTGCGGACGATGATGTCGGGGGCGTTCAGGTCCATCAGGCGCTTCAGGCGGTTGTTGCGGTTGATGACCCGGCGGTACAGGTCATTCAGGTCAGAGGTGGCGAAGCGGCCACCGTCCAGCTGCACCATGGGGCGCAGGTCGGGAGGCAGAATGGGCAGAACGTCCATGATCATCCACTCCGGCTTGTTGCCGGAGATCCGGAAGGCGTCCACCACTTCCAGCCGCTTGACGATCCGGGCCTTCTTCTGGCCGGAAGCGTCCTTCAGCTCGGCGTGGAGCTGGGCGGAGAGGGCCTCCAGGTCCACATCCGCCAGCAGCTTTTTCACGGCCTCGGCGCCCATGCCGGCCTGGAAGTCATCCTCATACTTTTCACGGTAGTCACGGTACTCCTTCTCGGAGAGGATCTGGTTCTTGGTCAGAGGGGTCTCACCGGGGTCCGTGACGATATAGTTGGCGAAGTACAGCACCTTCTCCAGGATCCGGGGGCTGATGTCCAGCAGCAGGCCCATCCGGGAGGGGATGCCCTTGAAATACCAGATATGGCTGACGGGGGTGGCCAGCTCGATGTGGCCCATGCGCTCACGGCGCACCTTGGCCCGGGTGACCTCCACGCCGCAGCGGTCGCAGATCTTGCCCTTGAAGCTGATCTTCTTATACTTGCCGCAGTGGCACTCCCAGTCCTTGGTGGGCCCGAAGATGCGCTCGCAGAACAGGCCGTCCCGCTCGGGCTTCAGGGTGCGGTAGTTGATGGTCTCGGGCTTCTTCACCTCGCCGTAGGACCACTCGCGAATCATTTCCGGAGAAGCGATTCCGATTTTAATGGCGTCAAAAGTGGGATAACTCATGCTCTATGCTCCTCCTGTTCCTTAAAATTCATCGTCCGCGCCGTCGTAGGAGGCCTCCACCTCTTCCTCGGGCACATAGTCGAAGCCTGCGTCCGCCAGCTCGCTCTCGTCGGCGTAGCGATTGCGGCGGTCGTCCTCGGCGTCCATCCGGGCCAGGTTGAAGGAATCCGGGGCGTTCTCGTCCTCCTTCAGCTCGATCTGGTTGCCGTCCTCGTCCAGCACCTGGATATCCAGGCACAGGGACTGCAGCTCCTTCACCAGCACCTTGAAGGACTCGGGCACGCCGGGGGTGGGCACGTTGTGGCCCTTGACAATGGCCTCGTAGGTCTGCACGCGGCCGGTGACGTCGTCGGACTTCACCGTCAGGATCTCCTGCAGGGTATAGGCCGCGCCGTAAGCCTCCAGGGCCCAGACTTCCATCTCGCCGAAGCGCTGGCCGCCGAACTGGGCCTTGCCGCCCAGGGGCTGCTGGGTCACCAGAGAGTAGGGGCCGGTGGACCGGGCGTGGATCTTATCGTCCACCAGGTGGTGCAGCTTCAGGAAGTACACATAGCCCACGGTGACCTTGTTGTCGAAGCGCTCGCCGGTGCGTCCGTCATACAGCCAGCTCTTGCCCTGGGGGTCCAGACCCGCCTGGGTCAGGGCCTCGGTGATGTCCTTATCGGTGGCGCCGTCGAAAATGGGGGTGGCCACCTTCCAGCCCAGAGTCTTGGCGGCGTAGCCCAGATGGACCTCCAGCACCTGGCCGATGTTCATACGGGAGGGCACGCCCAGGGGGTTCAGCACGATGTCCAGGGGGGTGCCGTCGGGCAGGAAGGGCATATCCTCCTGGGGCAGGACCCGGGACACCACGCCCTTGTTGCCGTGGCGGCCGGCCATCTTGTCGCCGGGCTGGATCTTGCGCCGCTGGGCGATATACACCCGGACCACCTGGTTCACGCCGGGCCCCAGCTCGTCGCCGGCCTCCCGGGTGAACACCTTGGCGTCCACGATGATGCCGCTTTCGCCGTGGGGCACCTTCAGGGAGGTATCCCGGACCTCCCGGGCCTTCTCGCCGAAGATAGCCCGCAGCAGACGCTCCTCAGCAGTCAGATCGGTCTCGCCCTTGGGGGTGACCTTGCCCACCAGGATGTCGCCTGCGTGGACCTCGGCGCCCACGCGGATGATACCCCGCTCGTCCAGGTCCTTCAGGGCGTCCTCGCCCACGTTGGGGATATCCCGGGTGATCTCCTCGGGCCCCAGCTTGGTATCCCGGGCGTCGATCTCATATTCCTCGATATGGATGGAGGTGTAAACGTCCTCCTTCACCAGCCGCTCGTTGAGCAGCACGGCGTCCTCGTAGTTGTAGCCCTCCCAGGTCATGAATCCCACCAGGATATTGCGGCCCAGGGCGATCTCGCCCTGATCGGTGGCAGGACCGTCGGCCAGCACCGTGGGGTCGTCGCCGCCGTGGACCCGCTCGCCCACGGAAACGATGGGCTTCTGGTTGATGCAGGTGCCGTGGTTGGAGCGCAGGAACTTGATGAGCTTATAGTCCTTGGTCTCGCCGCTGTCATAGCGGACGGACACGTTGGTGGCGTCCACCTTGGTGACCACGCCGTCGCCCTCGGCCAGCACCACCACCTCGGAATCCAGGCAGATCTTGTGCTCCATACCGGTGCCCACAATGGGGGCCTCCGGCCGCAGCAGAGGCACGGCCTGCCGCTGCATGTTGGCGCCCATCAGGGCGCGGTTGGCGTCGTCGTTGGGCAGGAAGGGGATCATGGCCGTGGCGATGGACACCATCATACGGGGGGAGATGTCCATGTAGTCCACGTATTCCGGCTCCACCTGGATGGTCTCGTCCTGATGGCGGCAGGTGATACGGGGGCCGATCAGGCAGCCGTTCTCGTCCACAGGCTCGGCGGCCTGACACACAACGTACTGATCCTCCACGTCGGCGGTCATATAGGTGATCTCGTCGGTGACGCGGCCGGAGGGGCGCTCCACCCGGCGGAAGGGGGCCTCGATGAAGCCGTATTCATTGACCCGGGCATAGGTGGCCAGATAGGAGATCAGGCCGATGTTGGGGCCTTCAGGGGTCTCGATGGGGCACATGCGGCCATAGTGGCTGTAGTGCACGTCGCGGACCTCCATGTTGGCCCGCTCCCGGCTGAGGCCGCCGGGGCCCAGGGCGGACAGACGCCGCTTGTGGGTCAGCTCGGCCAGGGGGTTGGTCTGGTCCATGAACTGGCTCAGGGGGCTGGAGCCGAAGAACTCCTTGATGGCGGCGGTGACGGGCCGGATGTTGATGAGGCTCTGGGGGGTGACGATGTCCAGGTCCTGGATGGTCATCCGCTCCCGGATGACCCGCTCCATGCGGCTAAAGCCGATGCGGAACTGGTTTTGCAGCAGCTCGCCCACGCAGCGCAGGCGGCGGTTGCCCAGATGGTCGATATCGTCCTTCTGCACCAGGCCGTGGGCCAGGACGTTCATATAGTTGATGGAGGTGAGGATATCGTCGATGATGATGTGCTTGGGCACCAGGCGGTCCGCCTGCAGGCGGCACTGCTCGATAAGCTCCTCGCCCTGATACTGACTCAGCAGCTCCTGCAGCACGTCGAAGCGCACCCGCTCCTTGATGCCGCACGCCGTCTTGGGGTCAAAGTCCACATAGCGGCTCATGTCGCACATGCGGTTGGTGAAAATGCGGATGACCTCGCCGTTTTCCAGCCGGACCTTCACCATACCCACGCCGATGGCGTCCAGGGTGCGGCAGTCGTCGCCGGAGAGGACGTGGCCCTCCTCCAGCAGAAGCTCGCCGGTGGCGGGGTCGGCCACAGGCTCGGCCAGCTTCTGACCCTTGGCCTGGGCCCACAGGGTCAGCTTCTTGTTGAACTTATACCGGCCCACGGTGCTCAGGTCATACCGCCGGGGGTCGAAGAACAGGCCCTGCATCAGGTTCTCGGCGGAGTCCAGCGTGGGGGGCTCGCCGGGGCGCTGCTTGCGATAGATCTCCAGCATGGCCTCCTCATAGGACTTGCAGGTGTCCTTTTCCATGGTGGTCACAATGCGGGGATCGTCGCCGAAGCGGTCCAGGATCTCGCCGTCGGTCTTCAGGCCCAGGGCCCGGATCAGGCAGGTGATGGGGAGCTTGCGGTTCTTGTCGATGCGGACCCAGAACACCTCGCTGCTGTCGGTCTCATACTCCAGCCACGCGCCCCGGTAGGGGATCACGGTGGACGTCAGCAGGGGCAGGTCCGTTTTCAGGTCGATCTCCTTGCCGTAGTAGATGCCGGGGGAGCGGACGATCTGGCTGACCACCACGCGCTCGGCGCCGTTGATGACGAAGGTGCCGGAGTGGGTCATCAGGGGGAAATCGCCCATGAAGATCTCCTGCTCCTTGATTTCGCCGGTCTCCTTATTGTGCAGGCGCACGCTGACCTTCATGGGGGCGGCATAGGTGGCGTCCCGGGCCTTGCACTCCTCCACGTCGTACTTGGGCTTCTCGTCCATGCTGTAGTCGATGAAGCTCAGCTCCAGGTTGCCGGCATAGTCGCCGATGGAGGCCACGTCGGCAAAAACCTCCCGCAGGCCGGTGTCCAGGAACCACTGATAGGATTTCTTCTGGATCTCCAGCAGGTTGGGCATCGCCATGACCTCTTCGTGTCTGGCAAAGTTCTTGCGCAGGGTCTTGCCATAATACTTGTCCTTGGCCATCTTCAATACTCACGCCTTTCTTTTCGCATTTTCTCCGTGCTTTTCCTTGGGAACCGCTCTCCCGGGATTTTGACACGCTCGGCCCGGTTGTTTGTTTTCGCCCGGGCCCACTTGTAATTTCGGGGGAAAGCTGGTATCATAACAGTAGATTTGAAATGGGGTATCAGGCCCCATTTTCTCAATATAGCGTCTTATTGTACCACAGGCGCGGCCCCTTTGTCAACATAAAACCCCGCCGGGAGCCCGATTTTTTCGGATTCCCGGCGGGATTTTTCGCAGGAGCCGTATTTTTATGCTGCGCAAGGGATTTTTCGAAATTGCGGGCATTTCCCGCGCGATCCGCCGGACGGAGCCGCGGACGGTCCGCAAATGCGTAGCCTTGCAGCGCGCCGGAAAGCTCCATCCCCGGGTGTCTGGCCCGGGGCCGTTTTTTTGACCGGAGAATGCCGGAAAATTTGGGAAATATTTTGGCATTTTATGCCGTTACGTCATTGCATTAAAGTCCAAAAGCTGGTATAATATGTAAGTCGCGCTGAACTTTTATGCAGCGGCGGACAATATATTTTATAGGAGGAACGAGATGACAGCTATCAAACGGTGCTGCGCACTGGCTCTGGCGGTTCTGATGATCCTGACCGCCCTGCCGGTGACGGCATTCGCCCAGGCAGCTGAGCAGGAGGTCAACGCCTCCCTGCAGGAAACCACGGTCAGCGGTATCGCCAACGATATCGCCCGCCAGGTCCTGCGCAGCGGCCAGAAAAACGGCGAAAAAATCCAGATGGAGAACACCGCCAAGCTCGACGACAACGACGAGGTCGAGATCATCGTGGTGGTCAACGACTCCGTGGCCGACCCGGATTCCCGGGCCCAGGTCAACGCCCTGCTGCGCACGCAGAAGAGCGCCCTGGCCCAGATCAATCGGGCCATTGACGCGCGGGTGGAGCCCCAGCGGCAGTATACCACCCTGCTCAACGGCTTTTCCGCCACAGTGACCTATGGCCAGTACAAGGCCATCCGGAAGCTGGACTGCGTCCAGTCCGCCTTCATTTCCCCCACGTTTGAGCTGCTGCCCGACACCGCCAACAGCAACCGGATGATCGGCGGCGGTATCTATAATACCACGGGCTTCACCGGCGAGGGGATGCTGGTGGCCATTCTGGATACCGGCGTGGACATGAGCCACGAAATCTTCAGGACCGCCCCCAAGAGCCCCTCCCTGACCCGGGAGAAGCTCCAGTCCATGCTGGAGCAGTACGACTTCCAGGTGGAGCAGATCATCTCCGGCATCAGCGTGTCCGACCTGTATTACAGCGCCAAGCTCCCCTTCCAGTTTGACTACGGCGACAGGGACAAGGACGGCATGCCCGGCGATAAGGGCAGCCACGGCACCCACGTTGCCTCCACCGCCGCCGGTAATGTGGGCGTCAACGATGCCGTCATGGGCGTGGCTCCCCAGGCCCAGATCATCAACATGAACGTGTTCAAGTCCACCGGCGGCGCGTCCTATGCGGACATTCTGGCCGCCCTGGAGGACTGCATCCTGCTGGGCGTGGACGTGGCCAACCTGAGCCTGGGCTCCGACTGCGGCTACATCGACTATGACAGCGAGGACGCCTTCACCAAGAGCCTGCTGGACGTGTTCGAGCGCACCGGCGAGAGCGGCGTGTCCCTGGCTGTGGCCGCAGGCAACGCCTATAACGCCGCCTATGGCGACGCCTTCGGCGGCAAGGCCCTGGCCTCCAACCCCGATTACGGCCTGGTCAGCGAGCCCTCCACCTATGGCGAGTCCCTGTCCGTGGCCGCCGTGTCCAACGGCATGGTCAAGGGCCCCTATGTCACCGTGGGCGGCAAGGACCTGGCCTATCAGGACAGCGCCACCATCAGCGAGGACGAGAACGCCAAGCCCTTCCGCAGCCTGTCCGCCCGGGGCTCCATCGAGTATGTGGTGGTTCCCAACTACGGCGCGGAGGAGGACTATGCGGGCCTGGACCTGACCGGCAAGATCGCCCTGGTGCAGCGGGGCGGCGGCATGTACTATGAGCAGAAGGAGCGCAATGCCGCCAACGCCGGCGCCATCGGCATGCTGGTGTACAACAACGTGCCCGGCATGCTGTACATGTCCATCACCGACTGGAAGATCCCCTGCGCGTTTATCTCCCAGGCCGCCGGTGAATACATGAAGCAGCAGGAGACCAAGACTCTGTCCGTGGCCTCCGCCGACGCCCTGGTGGAATCCCCCACCTATGGCATGGCCGACTTCTCCAGCTGGGGCGCTACCCCCGAGCTGACCCTGAAGCCGGAGATCACCGCCCCCGGCGCGGGCATCTATGCCGCCGTGCCCGGCGGTTATGAAAGCATGGACGGCACCTCCATGGCCTCCCCCCACGCGGCCGGCGGCATGGCCATCGTCCAGCAGGCCCTGAAGGCCCGGGACAACAGCATGACCGGCGCCCAGCGCAAGCACATGACCGACACCCTGCTCATGAGCACCGCCCATGTGATCTATGACGACAACGGCGTGCCCTATTCCCCCCGGAAGCAGGGCGCTGGCCTGATGAGCATCAACGACGCCGTGAATACCCGGGGTTATCTGTCCGTGGAGGGCATGGAGCGTCCCAAGCTGGAGCTGAAGGACGATCCCGCCATGAAGGGCGTGTACACCATGAACTTCACCGTCCACAACACCGGCAGCGACACCCTGTATTACGACGTGACCCCCCTGGTGCTGACCGATACCACCGAGGCCTATGTCAACGGCAGCGGGCAGGAGTTCTCCACCATCAGCGGAAGCTCCCGGCTGCTGCCCCACACCTTCACCACCAACTGCGAGAATAACCGGGTGGCCGTGGCTCCCGGCAAGACCGCCGATGTCACCGTCACCGTCACCGTTACCGACGAGGGCCGGAAGATGCTGGCCCAGTTCCCCAACGGCAGCTATGTGGAGGGCTTCGTGACCCTGACCCAGGTGGCCGCCGACGGCAGCGCCCTGACCGATCCCATTGACCTGGGCCTGCCGTTCCTGGCCTTCTACGGCGACTGGACCAAGGCTCCCATCATGGATTCCACCGATTACTGGGAGACGCTGGACGGCTCCGCCAGCCAGGCCCAGGCGTACATGAACACCGCCTTCTCCTCCTCCAGCGAGAACACGGTGGACACCTACCTGGGCGACAACAACTACACCAGCGTGCCGTATCTGGCGGACCGCAACGCCATCTCTCCCAACAACGATGACTTCATGGACAGCCTCACCGGTATCTACACCGGCCTGCTGCGCAACACCAAGAGCCTGAAGTATACCATCACTGGCGCCAACGGCCAGGTGTACTACAGCAAGGACTGCGAGTATGTGGGCAAGTCCATCTACAGCTACGACTATTACCGCATTGTGCCCGCCGGTGTGGACGCCGAATATGACGGCATCGAGCCCTGGTACGGCACCGATTCCCACAACGCCAAGCTGCCCAACAACACCAAGGCCACCGTGACCATCGAGGCCACCCTGCCCTATGGCGACGGCGTGGGGACCAACCAGAAGCACTCCTGGTCCTTCCCCATCACCATCGACACCGAGGAGCCTCATGCCGACAACCTGAAGGTCACCGAGTCCGAGGGCCGGTACTATCTGAGCCTGGACGTGTCCGATAACCAGTATGTGGCGGCCGTGGTGTTCTACAACATCAAGAACAGCGAGATGCTCTATGGTATGCAGGGCTTCGGCGAGGACAAGCCCGGCGTCACCAGCCACATCAAGGAGTATGACATCACCGGCTTCGGCGAGACCTTCGGCATGATCGTCCATGACTACGCCGGCAACTCCAAGGTGTATACCGTCCGCGCTCCCGGCAACCCCGACGATCACGGCACCATCACCCCCACCAACATCCTCTGGACCGAGAACTTCAACGAGAAGTGGCTCCCCGACGACTGGAGCGTCCAGAGCAAGGGCGGCTCTCTGAACACCTGGTACCGCGACGAGGACTACATGGCCGCCGTGGATCATGACGACGACAACCAGCAGGACGAGTGGCTGATCTCCCGCACCACCGATATCAGCGGCGTGGATACCGAGGTCCACATGGTCTTCGATTTCTACACCACCTATTGGTACACCGTGGAGTATAAGCACTGCAACCTGCAGGTCATGGCCTCCGGCGACGGCGGCGAGAACTGGCAGGAGATCTGGAACCTGCAGCGGGATTCCGGCCTGTTCACCGCCTGGACCAAGACCCAGGCCAAGGTGACCATCCCCGAGAGCCTGCAAAACAGCAAGGACCTGCGCTTCGCCTTTGTCTACACCGGTAAGGGCGGCTCCAACCTGTCCCTGGACAACGTCCAGCTGTACGCCGAGGAGCGGGACAACTATGTGTCCGTCACCGCCGCCGCCGGTGAGGGCGGCACCATCACCCCCGCCGGTCAGACCCTGGTGAAGAAGGGTACCAGCAAGACCTTCGACATCGCCCCCGCCCAGGGCTATGAGATCGTCAACGTCAGCGTGGACGGTACCGACCTCGGCCCCATCAGCTACTACACCTTCCAGCGGGTGGGCGTGGACCACACCATCTCTGCCACCTTCCAGAAGGCCCAGCCGTCCGGCGACGTGGCGCTGTTCGACAACGACTTTGAATCTGTGACCGGTGAGAGCTTCCCCTTCCACGGCTGGAGCCTGAAGGGTGTCAACACCAACGGCTACACCTGGAAGCAGCAGACCTACTGGAACTGGAAGGATGTCAACGACACCAAGCACGCCTATATCTCCGATGACTGGAACGGCGGCGCGCAGGACGAGTATCTGATCTCCCCGGCGGTGAATCTGACCGGCAAGGAAGCAACCCTGTCCTTCGACTATGGCTACGGCTACTACGGAGCACAGAACAAGACCTACACAGCCACCGTGGAGGTATCCACTGACGGCGGCCAGACCTGGACCGCTCTGTGGAACTTCTTCGACAGCTACAATGGCGAGAAGTCCGGCGTTGTTTCCGGACGCAAGGAGCTGGCTATCCCGGCCCAGTATGCAGTGGACGGCGTTCAGTTCGCCTTCCATTATGTGAATCCCACTCACGAAACCGGTCCTCTGGCCGTGGACAACGTCAAGCTCACCGCCCCCGGCGGCAGCAGCGACACCGTCACCCTGACCACCACCGCCAATGAGGGCGGTACCGTGGCCCCCGCCGGTCAGACCGGCTACGCCCCCGGCGCAAGCGTCGAGATCACCTTCACCCCGGACCCCGGCTATCAGCTGGCCTCCGTGAAGGTCAACGGCCGCACCGTGGACGTGACGGACGGCGCCTACACCCTGGTCATGGACCAGAGCTATGCCGTGTCCGCCACCTTCGAGAAGATTCCCGACGTCCCCGTGGTGATGTTCCAGAACGACTTCGAGGACGTGGCCGGCGACAGCTTCCCCTTCCACGGTTGGACCGTGAAGGTGCAGGATACCAGCAGCACATGGAAGCAGTATACCTATTACAACTGGAAGAACGAGGGCAATGATTCCAAGCACGCTTACATCAGCAACGACTGGAAGGGTGCACAGGATGAGTACCTGATCTCCCCGGCTGTGGACCTGTCCGGTACCCGTGACGGCGTGCTGACCTTCGACTTCGCCTACGGCGAGTACGGCATCAAGAACAAGACCTTCACCGCTACGGTGGAAGCTTCTACCGACGGCGGAAAGACGTGGAACGCTATCTGGAACTTCCAGGACAGCTATACCGGCCAGCAGGCCAGCAACTACATCATTTCCGGCAGCGCAGAGGTTCCCGTGCCCGCCGAGTACAATGTGGACGGCGTCCAGTTTGCCTTCCGCTATGTCCATCCCAATGAGGACACTACCGGCCAGCTGGCCATCGACAACGTGAAGCTGATGGCGGTGGAGGACGGCCCCGTGGCCCAGAAGTACACCATCACCGCCACCGCCGGTGAGGGCGGCTCCATCACCCCCGCCGGTGAGGTGTCCGTGAAGGAGGGCGCGTCCCAGACCTTCGCCATCGCCGCCCAGGAGGGCTACGCCATTGCCGACGTGCTGGTGGATGGCCAGAGCGTGGGCGCGGTGGACAGCTACACCTTTGAGAATGTCACCGCCAACCACACCATTGCCGCCGTGTTCACCAGGACGGCCTCCGACGTGCAGTTCGACAACGACTTCGAGTCCGAGAGCTTCCCCGGCCACGGCTGGACCGTGAAGGGCGCCCGTACCGACAGCCCCTATACCTGGTACAAGGGCACCAATACCAAGCTCAATTCCACCAAGCAGGCCCGCATCGACATGGATTACTATGAAGATACCTGGGGCGACTGGAGCGTGGGCGGCATCCGCAAGCCTCTGCTGCCTATGGCAGGCGGCAGCGATAAGCTGCAGGATGAGTATCTCATCTCCCCGGTGGTGAACCTCACCGGCAAGACGCCTACGCTGAGCTTCGATTACCTGCTGTTCAAGTCCGTCATCGGCAACTACTGCTCCGTGACCGTGGAGGCCAGCACCGACGGCGGCCAGACCTGGACCGCCATCTGGACCGCAGCCGATCTGGAGCCGGTAAGCGGTTATTGGTTCATGGGCACGGCCAACGTTGCCGTTCCCGCCGCCTTCTGCACGGACAATGCCCAGTTCGCCTTCCACTTCTATAAGAAGGCCAACCAGGGCTATGACGATACCGACGCCATGTTCGCCATCGACAACGTGACCATGACCTACGGCGTCACCGATCCCTGCGCCGATGGTCATACCCTCACCGCCGTGGCGGAGGTCCCCGCCACCTGCGAGGAGACCGGCGTCAAGGCCCACTGGGTGTGCTCCGTCTGCGGCAAGCTGTTCAGTGACGCCGATGGCAAGAACGAGACCACCCTGGAGGCCCTGACCATCGGCGCTCCGGGCCACGACTATGGCGAGGCCGCCTGGACCTGGACCGGCTACGAGTCCGCCAAGGCTACCTTCACCTGCAGCCGTGACGCCAGCCATGTGGAGGAGGTCACCGCCGCTGTTACCAGCGAGATCACCACCCCCGCTTCCTGCGAGAGCACCGGCGTCCGGACCTATACCGCCACGGTGACCTTCCAGGGCAAGAACTATACCGACACCTGCACCGAGACCCTGCCCGCGCTGGGCCACAAGACTCAGCTGGTGGGCGCTAAGACCGCCACCTGCACGGAAGATGGCTACACCGGCGACGAAGTCTGCACCGTGTGCCAGGAGGTCGTGAAGAAGGGCGAGGTTATCCCCGCTCTGGGCCACAAGACCCAGCTGGTAGGCGCTAAGGAAGCCACCTGCACCCAGGACGGCTATACCGGCGACGAGGTCTGCACCGTCTGCGGCGAGACTGTCAAGAAGGGCGAGGTCATCCCCGCTCTGGGCCACAAGACTCAGCTGGTGGGCGCTAAGGCCGCCACCTGCACCGAGGACGGCTACACCGGCGACGAAGTCTGCACCGTGTGCCAGGAGGTCGTGAAGAAGGGCG
>ENA-OZAC01000249-OZAC01000249.1-human-gut-metagenome-genome-assembly--contig:-NODE-249-length-29411-cov-7.445769_pt1 | contig 29411 bp, 41 predicted proteins | sample MGYA00243298_ERZ653493 | MGnify/ENA primary metagenome ERZ653493 (study PRJEB26926, sample SAMN06165177) | human gut metagenome | biome: ENVO:00009003; feature: ENVO:2100002; material: ENVO:00002003...
TCCCCGACGAAAACGGAAAAATCAGCTCCAACGGTCTGTACTATACCGACGAAAACGGGCAGATCATTCTCAAGGGCGTCACCGGCACACTGGTGGTGACGGAGGTTGAGACAATCCCCGGCTACACCATCGAAGAAAACACCCGCACCCAGACCGTGGTGGTCAACCCCGACGATACGCAGTCCTTGTACTTTTATAACGCCCCCATTGGCGGCGTGGAGATCATCAAGGTCAACGAGGATGACCACAGTGAGCGCATCCCCAATACGACCTTTGAGATCCGCAAGGTGGACGATGCCTTGGTGGATACCGTTACGACGGACAAAAATGGCCGTGTGTTCGTGGCTCTGGAGGATGGCAGCTACTATGCAAAAGAGGTCACATCGAACAAATCGTTCCGACTGGATAATACGCCCCATTACTTTGAGGTCAAGGGCGGCAAAACCACCACGCTGACCGTCAAGAACAAGGCGCTGTCCGGCATCCTCATCCACAAAATCGACAGTACCACTGGCGAGGGCATCTATGGCGTAACCTTCCTGCTCTATGACGGCAATAAGAATCCCATGGGACAGTATGAATCCGATCAGGACGGCTATGTTTACATCACCGACCTTGAAAAGTCCGGCCGCTACTATATCCGTGAGCTGGAAAACGAGGGCTACCATGTGGACAAGCAGCTCAAGACCGTCTATGTAACGGCAGGCAAAACCATTGAGATCGAGTGGGAGAACGAGCCTGTTACCGGCCAGATCCAGATTTACAAGTACGCCGCTGAGTACAACGAGGTCACCGGCACCGCGCCCGGGACTCCCCTCAAGGGCGCTGTTTACGAGATCGTCAATGCCCGCAGCGGCAAGGTGGTGGACTACATCACAACGGATGCCCGGGGCGTTGCGGCCAGCAAGCCGCTGCCGCTGACCCGCTATCAGATCCGAGAGGTCACAGCGCCCGCCTATTGGCAGCTCGACCCTACCGTGCATGATGTGACGCTGGAATATCCCGGTCAGATCATCAAGCTCTCTGCCTATGATAAGCCCTCCAGCCTCGGCGTCAGCATCACCAAGCGCGGCAACGCGCAGGTCATGGCGGGCCAGTCCATGCGCTACGATCTGACGGTGGCCAACACCTCCAACGTGCCGTTGGAGTCCTTCTTCTGGCACGATAAAATCCCCTATGACGTAGCAAGGGCTACAACGCTCACCACTGGCACCTACAGCGCACGGCTCAATTACCGTATTCTCTACAAGACCAACTACAACGCGAGTTATCAGGTGCTGGCAAGCAACCTGCTTACCGGCAATAATTACAGCTTTGCCCTCAACGCCATTCCCATGCAGGCGGGCGAGGTCGTGACCGACATCTATTTTGACTTTGGAAAGGTGCCGGTGGGCTTCCAGTCTACCGCCAATCCCACGCTGAGCGTGATGGTCAAGGGCATGGCGGTCAATGGCTACCAGATGGTCAACCGCGCCGATGCCGGCGGCAAGTATCAGGGTACCTGGCAGACCGCAACGGCAAGCTGGGTAACGATCATCCGCCGTCTCTGGAATACACCTACACTTCCCAAGACTGGCTACTAAATCCAATCCTTTTCAGGGAAAGCGCCCCGGATAGGGCGCTTTCCCAATTCCAATGTGAGGAGCTGAACTATGAAACACAAAAAAGGATTTGCTGCCGTCCTTTTGACGCTGATCATCAGCGCGCTGCTATCCGTTTCCGCCTTTGCCGCCTCTGACGGCTTTTCTGATGTGCCGGAGGCATCTCCGTTTTATGAAAGCGTCACTTACCTTGCTGAGCGAGGCATTACTTGCGGTACGGGAAACGGCTGGTATGCACCGGACACACCGATTACGGTGCGCCAATGGGCAACAATGATCTGCCGGGCCTTTGATAAAGAAGACGCCCTTTCGGATCCTGCCGACTATGGCGGCGCCGGACTCCCGCCTGTGCCGCTATGCCATCTATGAAAGCGGCTTTGCTGCCTTTGACATTGCCCTTTACAGTTCTCAGCTCTACCCGGAGGGGGAAAATCTGTCTTCGCAGGACAATGCTTTCCACGCTGCTGTGAGCTTTGCTTATGCGAAGACACCTGTGCAGGGACGGACATCATCACACGGGGCGAGGCTGCGGATCTTCTCTATGCTCTTTTGACCGGGGAATTTACCGTTGCGCCGCCGCCCATTCTGGAGACGATCCCTCTGAACAATAAAGAGGGCGTCCATCTGAACAGCTATCTGCTGGAACTTCAAAAGATCCCGGAGCCGATCCGGCAGGCATTTGCGGACTGCTTCGTGTACTGGCTCACTTACCGTGATAACAGCAAAAAAATGGCGGCGCTTTGCAGCGCCGCACCAAAAACATACGCATATCTTTTGGCATTGGAAAGTCAAAATTGGCAGCCGGCTGCATAGGCCTTCCTGCCTGGCTAGGGCTGTTTGAAACCCCACAACACTATTATTATACTGTACCGTGTCCTGCATCGTCAATCAAATTAACGGCAATCCGTCTAAAATCAGATGGATGCACAGTTTGCATTATGACTATTTCGTACAATTTGCGGATTGCAAACCAATAGAAAATCTGCTATTTTATAGACACAGAAAGAAAGGTGAGTCCGATGTACCAGTAACCCTCAAATCTGTAGAAATCGGAGGTAACCAATGATGGTAGAGCCCAAGACTTACATAGAATGACCCTTGACTGCGGAACACGAAAGCGGTCAAGGGCCATTCTTATATGCTGGCTCCTGCGTGCAGCAGGGGCTTTTTTCATGTCTGCGGGAAACCTCATTCATCGGAGCGCAGAAGCACCTGTGTCTTGAGCAGCACACTCATCAAGGCACGGTGATCTTCCCACTCTTCCCACCAGAGCGGCTTTAGGGCGAGCAGCATTTGTTCGGCCCATTGCAGCTCTGATTTTTGCAAACAGCCCAGTTCCAATCCGACTTGAAATCGTGCAAACGCATCTCGGACATGGTCTGATGCGGAGTCACGATTCAAGTAACTGCTGAGAAAGCCGCCTAAAACAGCGGATTCTTCCTGCGTATAAAACAATATTCTTCCCCTCCTATCGCACACGAGGGGTATTCTACCACAGACTGTTCGGATTGAGAAGTGTGCATTTTTGAAGGCTCCGATCTGCCACACAAAAAAGCCTGCCGCAAGCGATGCAGGCGCCACCTTTAGACTGGAAAGGATACGAACATGAGCAAACACAACCATACCGGACTGGATGAGGCAGCTTCTGTTGCATCCAATACCATGCAGGCAGTACGGACCGGCAAGGCCATTTCCGCCGCGGCAAAGGGCGCTGCGGCAGGCGGGCCCTACGGAGCTGTCATAGGAGCGGCATTGTCCGCACGAAAGAACATCGGGAAAATAGCGGCGGCCGCGCTGGTGTTACTGGCGCTGCCGCTGCTTTTTATTTTGCTCCTGCCGGGGCTTGCCTTCGGAAGCCTGACCGACAGCGGAGCATCCGGAACATCCGGACAGCCGATTCTCAATGACAATGCGGCTATTACGGAAAACATGAACCAAGCCGCCTTTGCGATCAATCAGATTCTCGGAGAAGGTATTGAGAATGTGAAGGAACGCATCGCCAGTGATTTTGCCGGGACCGATGGGGACCACTATGAAATAATCAATCCCTATGAGGGGAACCCTATCAACAACACCAACCTCTTCATCTCGCAATACTGCGCGGCAAAAGAATTGGACTTTGCCTCCATCGCCCTTGCCGATATGGAGCAGATCCTGCGTGCTGGTCTTACGCACCTTTACAGTTTCAGTCGGACACGGGAAGTACGTACCATCCCTGCGGAAGAGGATGGTGCAGATGACACAACAGAAATATGGTACATCTACACGATTCGCTATAACGGCGAAGCCTACTTTGCTGATACCATCTTCGCACTGACCGACAAGCAAAAAGAGTTGGCGGAGAATTACGCCGAAAATCTCAGCCTGTTTCTTGGTGATGGTCTGTTTCAATATGCTCCTTCTACCAACACCATTACGGCTCTTGGCAATGTGCGCTTCACCGATGGCGCAACAGATGTCGTTTATTTCAACCAATTGGATGAACGCTATGCCAATCAGCCTTATGGCACCGACCATATTGGGGGGTATGGCTGCGGGCCAACTTCCATGGCTATTGTGGTTTCCTCGCTGACCAGCGAGACAGTTGACCCGGCTCAAATGGCGCGGTGGGCATATGAGCACGGTTATTGGTGCAGCAAAAGCGGCTCCTACCACACTTTGATCCCCGGCGCGGCGCAGGCGTGGGGACTTTCTGTTGAAGGGTGTACCGCTACGGAGCCGCAGCGCATTCTGGATGCCCTGGCAGACGGGAAGTTAGTCGTGGCCCTGATGACCAAAGGGCATTTCACAAAGTCCGGACATTTTATCGTGCTGCGGGGCGTCCAAGACGAAAAAATCCTTGTAGCTGATCCCGCCAGCTACCGCCGCAGTCAAAAAGCGTGGGACTTGTCCATCATTTTGAACGAAGCCAGCAGACGAGCGGGCGCCGGTGGGCCGTTCTGGATCATTGGGTGAAGCTGTTGACAAATAGTAAGAGGCACCTCAGAGATGAGGTGCCTCTCTAACAATGCCACGATGAAATAACCTAATCAGCGTTCATTTTCGTTCAGGATTTCCAGCATCTCTTTTGGCGTCACTACATAGGGCTTGACCGGGAAATGCTTAATGTTGCCCGTTACGAGATAAGCGTCGGTAGTTTCTCTTGCTTCCATAACCACCTCATAGAAAATTGCATCATCGGGATCGGGGACATAGTCCTCAATCGTGGCAGCATCCAAAAAGATACCTCGCTTAATTAAGCCTGTCAGCGCAATTTCAATGTCCCGGCGGTCAAACTTAAATTTAGGGCGGTGCAGAACATCGTTGTATTCGTCCAGAATATCCTCATGCAGCAGAGGAATTACACGCCCCGCAAGAGCTTCTTGCAGAATCATACCGGGAACGGAGGAAATGTTAAACAGAGCGGAAACCACTACATTCGTATCAAGTACAACATAGTATTTCATGGTTACGCTCCGTTTCGAGCATTTCTTGACGCACGGTCAGCCCGGGACGCCGCGATCTCAGCATTGATCTCATCCAGCGACATATCGGCCGTGCCGTTCTGCTGTGCGGCTTCACTCAGACTTTTCACGGCACGGATTGCCCGGTCAGCTCTGTATTCCTGCTTGGGCAGCGTCATGGAAAAGGGAACGCCATTTACCACGACAGAGCGCTTCAAAAACATTCGGATAGCGGTAGGAAGGTCGATGCCGAGTTCCTCGTAGACAGCGGCAGCCTTAGCGCGGAGATCTTCGTCAACACGCACCTGCATAACACTTGTAGCCATAAAAGCACTCCTTTCAAATATGATTGTATTGGTTTGCAATACAATCATATTCTATTATACGCAAAAAGTCAAGAGTTAGTCCTTGTGTGTTTCCTAATACGTTTTATTGCGCACAAAAGAAGGAGACTATGCAGGGAAGGCCGTGTGCAGCCGCTTTGGCAATTTATAAAATGTGGTCTTCTTGAATCAGCAGGATATCATCCCGCCCCTCAGCCTGGTCGAGCATCCGCTGGGTAAATCCGCTCTTGGAAAACAGCCCGTACAGCACCTTATACCCAGGGAAAGCCGTGCGCAGCTCCGCAGACTTTTTCACCTTTTCCTCCAGTTCATAATAGACCGTCGCATCCACCGGCTTATTGTGGTACTTGCACTCCCCGGCGAATACCTGCTTCTTCTGGTGATCCACCACCATCACATCGATCTCCGTATCGCCGTTGATATCGTTGAGCCAGTAGGAGCCGATGCGGGAGGGCACGAAGTCCACCGCCTTGCTCCGGCACAGGGAGGCAAAGATATCTTTGCAGACGTCCTCGTAGGAGAAGGCAACGAATTTCTGGATAAAGTCCTTCTCCAACTCGTCCAGAACGATCTGCTGATTGTCCAGTTCCAGTTCTCCCTTGTAGGGATAGACATAACGGAACCAGAAGCGGATGAAATTATCTGAAATGAAGTAGAGACCCTTTCGGGACTTCTCCGGATTTTTCTCCGTGACCGGCGTTGCCTTTTTCAGAAAGTCCAGATCGATCAGCGTGGAGAGGTAGGGCGTCAGCGCGGAGGTTTCCATGCCCAGGGCCCCAGCGATCTTGCCCAGCTTGTGGTTACCGTCCGCAATGGCGCGAATGATAGAAAAATAGCTGTTGGCAGCCTGTACCTCGTCTTTCAGCAGGAAGTTCGGTTCCTCATAGAGAAATCCGTTCTTGGACAGTACAACTTCCTGAATCTGACGGTAGAGGTCTTCCCCGGGCTCAAAAAACTCCAGATATTTCGGGACGCCGCCCGTTACGGAATACTGCTCCACCGCCTGGGAGAACGGCTGCCCCTGCACGGCATAGAGGTCTGTAAACGGCAGCGGCTTCAAGCGAATCTGCGCGCTGCGCCGGCCATAAAGCGGACTATCGTGAGAGAGGGCATGCTTCTGCATCATGCTGATCAGCGACCCGCATAGGATCAGCATAATATTACTGTCCTTCAGGATCTCGTCCCAGGCATTTTGCAGAATGGACGGAAAGGCCGCGTTTGTCTTGACCAAATACGGAAACTCGTCAATGACCAGCACTTTCTTTTCCTCCGGACGGTAGTTGGCGATCTCACGGAACAGATCCAGCCAGTCCGTGAAAGTGACCCGCTGCAGCATGGAATTTCCAGTGACCCGGGCTACCACGCCGGCAAGACGCTTCATGCTCTGGGACTCCACTTCCTCCGTCGCAAGGAAATAAAATGCCTGCTTATCTTTGATGAATTCTTTGATCAGCGTTGTCTTTCCGATACGGCGCCGGCCATAGATCACAACAAAGCCGCCATCCCGGCGGAATTCCTTTTCCAGCGTATTCAATTCTTCTTTTCGTCCGATAAAGTTCACCTGTGCCACCTCCAGCATCTACGATTCGTTTATGATAAAACATATTATGATAATCTTGTTTATATTATATGCAGTTTTCTGAAACTGTCAAGCGGCCCGCTATATGCGGGCCGCTTTTTCTATTCTTTACAAAAAGTTCAAATTTCAAGGGGACGATCCCCCCCTTGAGCGGCGCGTAATACTACGAGGGATTTTTAAGGAGGCTCCCATGGATCAAATCAAACGAAACCTGTATGAACTGCTGTTCAGCTGCAAAGGAAACTGGCGTAACGCCATTTATGTTCCCTGTGGGCCGTGCCCACATCCCTGCAAGGTTGACTGCTCCGGTTGTCTCGCGGCGATCCGACAGGATGGCTCACCGCTGCTCGTCAGTATTCGGGATTTTGAGAAAGAAACCGGAGAGCGGATCGATCCGGGAGAATGCATCGGAACGCTCAGCAAGGACGCCTTCTCATCCCTCTTTTCCAGATACCTGACCTGGGAAATGAGCAGTTCTGAGCAGTGTCCGATGGAATACCTCACAGCTTCATCACTTTGACCCTCGCTTCAAAACACCAGAAATAGAAAGGAGATCTCACATGAAACGAATCAACATCACTTGCCCCGTCTGCGGTTCCAAGGCGTACCTTCGCCCGGCCAGCGTGGTCTACGGTGACAAGGCCCCGGACCCGGATGCCAAATACTATGTCTGCGGACGGTATCCCGCCTGTGACTGCTATGTGGCCGCGCACCGGAAAACGATGCTGCCCATGGGGACGCTGGCGGATAAGGCCCTGCGGAAAAAGCGGCACGATGCGCATGTGGCCCTGGACAGTCTCTGGAAGAATGGCATCATGAGCCGAAAAGAAGCCTACCGCCTGCTGCAGCTGTCTATGGGGCTTCCCGCCGAGGATGCGCATATCGCTAAATTCTCCGCTGCGCGCTGTGATGAGGTCATTGCGCTCAGCCGCAGGTTTCGCGCCGCCGCAGACAAAGCAGCATAGCAAACATTAGAAAGAAGGGAACTTATGAACGTAAAATTCACTCTGAACGATCTCCAGCGCCAGAGAGTGGAGGATCACCTCGCACTGGTGGAACAGGTGCTTCGCCGCAGCATCAAGACCAATGAGACGGTGGACGGCATGGGACATGATGATCTGTACCAGGAAGGCTGTATCGCGCTTTGCCGCGCGGCAGTCTCCTACCGGGAGGAAATGGGGTCATTCCCCGCTTATGCCAAGGTCGTGATTCGGAATCATTTATTGGATCGCTGCCGGGAGATCCAATCCGCGCGAAAAAATCTGCCGCTGGTATCTCTGGACGCATTTACCGAGATGGGAGCGCCGGAGCCGGTCAGCCCTTTTCATACGGAGGATCTGATCTCTGACGTTTCCTCCGACGCCCTGCTCTCCCATTTCAGGAACCGCTACCACGGCACCGCCCGGCTTGGGATCGAAGCGATGGAGCTGCGGGTCAGAGGCTACAGCTGTGCGGATATCGCCAAGCTATATCAAAAGAAACCAAACTACATCGGAGCCTGCATCTCACGGGCGGCGGAAAAGCTGCGCCGGGAGCGGCTCGTGCGGGAGTTCTACATCGCCTGCACGGAACAGGATCTCAAGAGTGCATAAGGAGGAAATTCGTATGGCAGAAAAAACACTTTATACGGCATTGGGACATTTCCGCTGCCGGCACGATAGCGGGGGCCGGCGTTATCCGGTCATCCTCATGGATCACCATGAGTTTGGAATGGACCCGCAGGAGATGACGCTTTGGACGGCCCTGTGCTGGCGGCTGACAGACCGGCAGCGTGCAGAGGACTTTTATGAACAGCTCTCCAACGGAATGGAGCTTTTCCCTCGGCGCAGCTTTTCAGACTGCCTTGACCGGCTCGTAACACGGGGGCTTGTTGCCAAGGGCAGCGGCACGACGGATTTTGACGCGCTTTATGACCTTCTCGGCGGGCTTTATGTTGTTCCCATTTCAAGCAGTTTTCCCCTAAAGGTGGTGACCTTTCTGAAACTGCTGCGCAGCGGGACCGCTCCCGCACTGGCTGCGACACTCTTTCGGCGAGACCGGCGCACGGAGCCGGAGCGGTGCGTTATGGTGCTCAGCGGCCACACACCTCTATCCACGGCGGAGCTGGTTCGATGCGCGGAGTGCGGCGTCCCGGATACCGCCAGCGGCCCGCAAATGCTTGATTTGTTGTACGGCGATCAGGAAACGACCAGTGACAACATCGTATCAGAAATGCGGACTGCCGCATGCTGCCGGCCTGTCACAGCAGCGGTTGCCAACCTGTACCTCCGCAAGCAGATCATCTTTGAGAGGGCCTGCGCATGAGCGGGTTTGAAAGCTGGCCTGCTCCGATCCTGCGGCGGTGGCTCTTATCTGCCGCCGCAGGGCCGGTCATTTTCCTAATAGGGCTTACCGTCCGCATCGCCCTGCACGATCCAACGCTTCTGACGCTCAGCACCTTATTAGCATCCTGTATGGTCGTTCGATGTATTCTGCTGTTTCAAGCGATTCGCCAGGGATCCTATGAAGCGGTGGAGGGCGTGTGTATTGCCATCAGGCGAGCGCCCATAGGAGGGCACCAACGTATCCGCCTGATGGATGATTCCGGCGCTGCGCATGACCTTCTGCTGGACCGGCACCAAAAATTTTTGATCGGCAACAGCTACCGCGTCTATCTTCAAAGCTCTCCCGGAGCCGAGTTGCCGGAAGCGAGGATACCCCGTGGCGCGCTGCTGGGGCTGGAGGAGCTTGGAGCGTGCTGGGCTGAATCGGAGATAGACTGTCAGGCTGCTGCACAGGAAGGCTCAGATATCATAAAAACGGAGAGATTCAATAAGTAAGCGTAAGAAAATTCCGAATTCCCACGATGGATATGCTGTTACCTGCAAAAAAACAGCGCACCGTTCCGTATTTACTAAGCAGAAAGGAATCTACAACAATGACTTTTGCAAAAACCTTTGGGCAGCGTCATGTCCTCCACTTTCTGGACAGCCATGTTGACCTTTTTGGCTGCAGGATCACTGCGGCATCTCCTGTCGGTTTGCGGGTGACCGATGGTGTACACCAGCTCTGCCTGAAAAGCACAGACGGCTGCATTCAGCGCGAAGATGCTCCGAACAGTGTAGCGCCGGAGCTCATTGAAGACTATGGGAGCACAGCGCGCCGGACCGCTGCGACCAGACGCGGGGAATTGAGCCGAATGCCCCGCAGGCTCACGTTGCAGCAAGCTGTGGAATTGCCGGAAAGCCTCTTGCGTCACTTTCTCTCGCACCCGCAGCTCTCCGATGTTGATGTGCGCCGCCTTGTGGATACCGGAAGTGTGGATGAGGACGCTTACACGAGTATGCTCCTATGGTTTCTTGCGGCAGGCGGTGATGGGCACCGGCTCATTTTCGGCGGCTGTGATGAAGTAGGCGCCTATATGGAGCTGACCCTCTGGCACAACACCGCTCATGCTGAATCGTTCCAGTTCTATCTCAGCGATCACCCCTGTCCCGGCTATGCAGAATGAAAGGAGCTTGCTTATGAACACAGAAAAATTAGGGCAAATCCAGTTGCCCGCCCCGGAGGACACCGACCCCTACCCCCGCTTGCTGCTCAACGGCCGCGGTATCCATGCCGGCGAGACCTTTCGCGCGCTCTTCCCAGACGGATGGCGGGAGATCACCTTGGAAATGAGCCAAAAGCCCGAGGGCCCCGGCTGCTGGTACATCTCCAACCCCGGTTTTACCCACATCTGTCCCATAGGCCTGTTCGTAAAGGAATAGGCCGATCCACAATATCTATAAAAATACGCCGCGAATAAATACTATATATTGTGTTTCCTGCTTGACACAAGCTATATCCTGTGGTACAATACGCTCGTAAATGAATTTTGCACAATTTCCCTTATCAGGGACATGGACATAGATCCGTGTGTGGAGTGATCCACCTGTGCACGCTGTCAGGTTTGTACGCAAGTGTCAGTAGGACGACTGTACCCATATTGGGTATCTGCCGCTTTACTGGCACTTTTTTATATATAAGTATTGCCCTCGCGGCAGAAAGGAGTTGTATGGCAGAAGTCCATGTTTTCGGTCGGGTGACCAATGACCTTCAGCTGAAAATGAGTCACAGGCAAGTCCCCTATGTGTCCTTCGGTCTGGTCGAATGGATCGGGCGCAGGGATGCCGGTCACAGACAGTATTTTGAGGTCTGGGCCTGGGGAACGGCTGCATTGTCGCTAGCGGATGCAGAGATCCACAAAGATTCCCGCATCTGGGTCCAAGGCTTTTTGGAGCTGGTGGACTGTACCAGAAACGGCGGAAGCGAAAAGGACAAGCGGCTGAAGCTCAGCCTGACGGGATGGCAGTTAAAGTCACCCCGTACAGAGCGAAGACCCGCGCGAAAGCAAAGCCCCGGCGCTGCCCGGCCGCCGCTGCCTCCTGTGGAGGTCGTGGACGGAGATCGGGAACGCCTGCCGGAATAAGCGTATTCCGGCAAAGTGAAAAAGAGGAACCGCGTGATGTGTTTTAAGAGATTCTGGACACATACGCGGTTCCTCTTTTTTTGTTTTCCAGATTATTTTTGAAAGGTGGCAACTGAAATGAAAAAAGAATCTCCCCTTTGGAGCAGTATCTCGCTTCTCATCGGTATCGTGATCGCCATTCTCGCACTCATCCGCGGACGGATGCTTCTCCCCCTGCTGCTGGCGGTATTTGCCGTTTGGCTGCTTTGGTGGCTTTTGGCGCAGGCCCTTCCGCTCTGGCGCAATAACCGTGCCTACCGCGCAAAAGAGGCTCGGCTCCGCGAGCAGACCTCGGCGGCAAATGGCGGCGGTCAACTGGCAGACGTGCTGCTGTGCCATGTAAACTACCGGATCACCGCCATGCTCCACGCCGCATATCCCAACGCCCGTTGGGAATGGCTGGATGAGCCCTCCCGCTTTGCTGTGGAGGGCGGCACGGCCCGCATCCGTGTCTATGGCATTCCGGATTTTGATTACGCCGATGTGAAGCTGGATCAGAAGGCAAATCTGGACTGTTCGCTTGTCAAGCTCTCTCCGCTGGTGGCTGGGGCATCGGACACACAGCCGCCAAACCGGCAGCCGGTAAACCCCCGCGTCTGGTTTGAGACACGGGGCCGCGCCGTATTGGAGGCACTGGTCACCGATCTGAACTCCAGGGGCCACAGCAGTCTGACCGTGCGGGAAAACGGTGAGATCTTCGTGCAGACCAAGGAAAATGAAACGGAGCCGGCGAAGGAAGCCTTTCTGGACTTTCCCGAAAAGGTCTACTGGCCGCAGCTGGTCAAGGTGCTGGAATCGGAAGGCTACGCTGCCGACGCAAGAGACGCGGATATCCTCGTTTCCTGGTGAGCGGCAGAGAAAGGATGTGAAGCAGAAATGAAAACCGGACTTACCATCAAAGAGATGGCACAGGAGCTGCTGCGTCAGAGCAAGGCCAAGCAGGACTATCTGGTGAATACCGGAAGCCTGTCCCTCTCAGTTGCCTCGGACGTGCCGCAGCTTCGCGTCACGGAGGAGGGTACGGACAAGATCGCGCCTCTGGATATTCGTCAGACGGCGCACCGCCAGCTGGGAACCTACCTCGGCATCCCGCAGAAGTATTATGAGCTGATGCGCACGGACGCGCCGGAGCTTTTGGCCTATAACGCCAACTACTGGTTTTCCCAGAAGAACGAGCTTCGGACGCTCCGCACCATAGACGGCTGCGCCCGCGCGTTTCTCAGCAACCGCTACCGCCGAATTGACAATCTGGATATTGCCAGTGTAACGCTGCCCGTCATTGGAGAACTGCCGGAGGCACGGTTTGTCAGCACGCAGATCACCGAGGATTTTATGTATATCAAGGTGGTCAATCCCCGCTTGCAGGCGGATGTTGTCCCGGGCGATGTGGTACAAGCCGGCGTCATCATCTCCAACAGTGAGACAGGACTGGGCTCCGTTACCATTCAGCCGTTGATCTACCGCCTGGTATGCTCCAACGGCATGGTGATCAATGACGCCAAGACCCGCCGTAACCATGTAGGCCGTGCCGCGATCAGCGATGAGGACTTTTCCATCTATTCCAATGAAACGCTGCTGGCAGACGATCACGCCTTTGTACTGAAGCTCAAGGACACTGTCCGGGCCGCCATCTCTGAGGCGAGATTCGCCCAGGCGGTGAATCGCATGCGGGAGAGCACCACAGCCATGCTGGATACCAAAAAGCTCCCCGCCATCGTCAAGCTGGCTTCCTCCAGCTTCGGCATTACGGAGGACGAGAGCAACGGTGTTTTGGAGCATCTGATCACCGGCGGCGATTTCTCCCTCTACGGGCTCGCCAATGCCGTGACCCGCTTCAGTCAGGATGTGGAGAGCTATGACCGGGCAACGAAGCTGGAGGAGATCGGGTACAGCGTCATGACGATGTCGCCCGCCCTGTTCCGGCAGATGAATCAAACGGAACTGCTGGCCGCCTGAGCGGTCGGAATATTTTTAAGGAGGACACGATTATGTACGAACAGACCAATACCATGATGGAGACCAAGACCTCTTTCCAGATCCCGCAGCTCCTTGACGGAGATGACTTCACCAGTGAAGATCTTGCGGATGATATGGAGGGCCTGCGCTTGAGCTTCACCCGCATCAAGATCCCCGGCGGCGGTCATCTGCAGTTTGAGATCCCGTCCGGAAACCCGGATGTGCCGGACTATGCGCCTTATCTGGAGGGTGTCATTCTCTACAGCCACAACTCCAACGCCTACTGGCCGGAGGGCAGCGAGTACGATGATGACCAGCCGCCCCTGTGCCAGTCCTTCGATGGAAAGGTCGGCTACGGTGAGCCCGGCGGCACCTGTGCGGACTGCGTTCTCAACCAGTTTGGCAGCGACGGGAACAACAAGGGGAAGGCATGCAAGAACATGAGAATGCTCTACCTGCTGCGCAGCGGTGAGTATATGCCCATCCAGATCGCGCTGCCGCCTACCAGTCTGATGCCCTATACCCGCTTCGTCAATGAAGCGTTCCTCTCCCGCCGCCGCAAGGTTTGCACCGGCGTGGTGCGGATTGGGCTGAAGAAGGCGGTCAGCGGCAGCCACGAATATTGCGTCGCCACCTTTACCAAGATCGCCGATTTCGCCGGGGAAGACCTGGCGCATATCCGCGCCTACGCGGATGGTTTCGTGGCGCAGATCAAGGACATCAACGCGCAGAGAGCACAGGCGGGTGCCGCGGCCTCCAGCATCATCGGGGACGGCGATGTCTCGCATCTGGAATTGCCTGACAATGGCGCACACTTTTCGTTAGGGGCGGTCATTGATGGAGAACGGGAAGAACTTCCCGCCTGATACGATTCCCCGCGCTTATGAGGAAAAACGGGAAACAGGGCCTCCGCCGGAGGCCCCTGTTCCCACTCCCCTGACAGAACCGCAGCGCCGCTTTGCCGCTCAATACCACGCCCTGATCTACGGTTTCCTTCTGGAAAAGAAGCTGGAGATCCGGGAGTATTACGATATTGCGGCAATCGGCTATCTTCACGCTGTCCAACGTTATTTTACCGAAAAGAGTCTGCACAGATACCGCTTCTCCACGATTGCGTGGCGCTCCATGAACAGCAGTCTGAATACTTTCCGGCGTCAGGAGCAGCGGCGGCAAAGCCATGAGTTTTCCTGTCAGGCTGCGCATCCGCCGCCTGACGACGCCTTTGATGCACTTCGGGCAAGATTGCTGCTGCACGATCTGTTTCTCCTCGCGGATGAAGAGCAGGCTCTTTTGATCCGCCACCGTCTGCACGGCTGCAGTCTGGCAGAAACCGCGCGGAGGGAAGGCATGAGCGTCAAGCGGGTGCGGCATCGGCTGAAAGCGTTGTACCGCGCCTATTTTGCGCAGAAAGAAACCAAACAGAAGGAGTTGTGACCCATGAAAAAAATCCGTATCGTTCACGGAACCCTGATGTATCCGCTGGAGGTCGGTAGCCGCGCCCTCATCTTTGAAGAGGGGCGGTATTTCCACACCTCTATGGTCATCGCCATTCATGGCGTGACGCCGCGGCAGATCCGTTTTGAGACGATGAACTCCCATTACTGCCTGCTGGCTCCCTCCTCGCCGGTCGCGGCTGATGTGCCAGTGACGGTCATGGAGCAGGCGGCGTAACATTTTGGTTGAAAGGCACAGCACCGTTATGGTGCTGTGCCTTTCTGCTACATCTACGGAGGAGGTCGAAAAATGTATGCGTTGGAGTTTCGTGCCGCAAGCCGGAATCACATCTGGATACGCTGCGCGATCTGTGAAACGAAAGCTCCACTTGAGCGCGTGCGTCAAGGTCAGCCGGATTTGACGCGATGGCGTGTTCTGCGCCTTCCCGGAACGGTGCAGGCTGCCTGTGTTAAATGGAGAAGTGTGCCGCTGATGCGGTACGGCCAAAAATCCGCATAATGATTTGAAAGGAGCATTTACCAACATGAAATACTGCAATCCGGACACCTGCTCAGAATGCCTCTATATCGGAGAGGGCGACAGCATCTGCGAGATCTCCCATGAACTGGTGTTGGACAACTGGCAGAGCGTCCCCCATACCATTCCCCAGGAGTGTCCGTTCTTACAGCAAATCACCCATCAACACCGGAAAGTGGTGCGCAGAAGATGAATGAGCCTGCCAAGCAGCCGCTGGAGCTGCCAGCTGCGACCTATGAGCCGCAGTTGTCCGCATCCATTGATCTGGAGCGGTGCCTTTCCAGAGAGGTGCTGCTGCATGTATTTGATCTCAGCGGCACCTTTGAGGTGAAAACCTGTTACGGCGATGTCGTAAGAATCGTCAACGCTCTGCGGGACTACGCAAAGCTGTTGGAACTGGTGTGCGACGAGTGGGAGCTCGCCGGCTTTCACCGGGCAACCTATGAATATCAGGCAGAAAAGCTCCGCCAGATCGCGGACAAGCTTCAATGCGGTATCGGCTATGATTACGATGCTGCCGTGAGGAAGTGTCAAAAACTGCGGGGGAAAAAACCCCGCAACGATGACGTGGGAGAGGATGCTATGGTTCTTGCTGTCAAACGCGGCTTTGAGCAGGCGCAGGCAAAAGCCAACAAGCCTTCTTCACCCGGTCAGAATGATGATAAGGAAGTGAACCGATATGAATGATATTTTATCCGGCACCTATAAAGGCAACACCTACCGCATTAAGGTGGAATGCTACCCGAATACCCCGGCGATCAAGGTGCAGCTTCTTCCGGTCAACGCCGGAGAGCGCATCACCATGACGCAGAACCTTGGTCAGCCGCTGCCCCGTTATCAGGCATTTCTCTGTGACGGGATGCTGGAGGTGGACAGCACCGCCTTCATGGACTATATGGAGGAAAATGATCTGGGCTACATCGTGGACTACAAGCGTTACGATGCCGATGTATTTACCGGAGTAAACCGCAGGACTGCCGCCGTTTTTCAGTTCCACTCCGCCGCGCTGCGCCGCCTGAACAAAGTCGGCTGCCAGCGTTACGAAGGGGACTATACGCGGCTCAAGCAGAAGCACGCCGAGCGCAGAGCCCGGCGCATGGCCGGATAACCAGTTTCCGTGCAAGGGGTAATCTGTTCCTCTGCATTGGCGGCGTCAACGCGCTGCACGGGCTGACCGATACCATTCGGGTGCCTGGCGTCCGCGAGGTCGTCGAGGCAATGGACATGGATCAGATGGCCAATCCCAATGTGCGGAAGGCCGTCCTCGCCATGCGGAAGGAAGTGCAAAAGATACCCGCATTCGCTATTCAAAGTACACATGGAAAACCGCCTGCAAGGGAGTGGACGATTACCTCCTGAGCCGGGCGGCAACGATGTAAAGGAGAAAGAAATGTTAACAGCACAAGAGAAAGCGCGGATCTTGGCGAAGATCCGAAAAGACAGCTATGGCATTACACTGGAGCAAATGAAGCAGTATTTCATAAAGCACCAGCACGCACGGGAAATAGGCGATAAGAAGATGATGGAAAAAATCGAATACCATCTCACCTACATCAATTTCCACTATGAATGCGGCCTGCTGGTCACCGGGCAGTATGATAAACTCCCGGAGGTCATCAAAAACTGGTAAGACATCTCGCCACAGAAAGGAACGACACGAATATGGATAACATCACAGGCGGGCGATCTGCGGTAATCCAAGTAACTTTTTTGATGGAGGATCGCGGCTTTTGCAAAGACGTGTTTGCCACAGTTGAGAAACCGACGCGCTACTATAACCGCATTTTTGAAAACTACACCGGCGAAGTCGCCACATGGTATTCCGCTAGCCCCTCGATCTTTGAAAGTGACTGCCGTATCAGCCCGCAAACGATCTTTGAGGTGGTCTATCAAGGGAGGCTTTGCGCAAGAGACGGAAACGGTGACTTTGAGGGAAAGATCCCCTTTGTTCCGTTTTTTGAGTTTGAACGGAGAGAAGCGATCCGCTGTTCTAAAAAGCTGCCAAATCTGAAAGGCTATGAGCAGATGAAAGAAAAGCTGCTATCCTTGCCCGGTGGTGAGCAGTATTCCCTCCATGGTGCCTGCCAGGATAACTGGATCTATGCCCTCAGCTTCGGTAAGGAGACCGTGCAGGTCATCGACACCAGCGAGTGGATGGGGCGGTCCTATGAACTGATTGCTGTTCTTTATACGCACAAGCCGACCGGATTCCAGTTTACAAATTACTGTATCCGGCCTGCCGGCATCATTTCATCTTCATTGCGCCACGATCTTCTGCTCTATGACTGGGCGGAACATCAGGCAGGCGCAGATTCTTATTGAGGTGGTCGTTTATGTCAAAGATTACGGAAAAGATCGCCAAGCTCCTTGCGTTGGCGGAAAGCCCCTACGAGGAGGAAGCCAAAGCCGCGCTGCTGCAGGCCCGGCATCTGATGGCGGAGCATAAGCTCATGCCGGAGGATATTGAGCCGCAGGAGAACAAGAAGGTGATTCAGGAGTGTGTGGGCGTCACCTGCACAAAGCTCTCTTCGCCGTGGACGGTTTACCTCTCCACGCTCATTGCCGCACATTACTGCTGCAGGCCCTATCGGAGCTCCGTACATGGCAGCAAGGTTTCGGAGATCGGGTTTATCGGCATGGAGGACGACTTCAAGCTCTGCAAGCTGGCGTTTCTCTACGCCTATGATTGCGTAGCAAGCCGATGCAGGCAGATCCGGACCCAAAAGGAATATCCTGCAAAGACGCTTCGGGAGATGTGCAATTCCTACGGTTGGGGCTTCTGCCGCGGCCTGTCTGCCGCTTTCCAAAAGCAGGAGGCAGAACATCAGGGATGGGGATTGGTCATGGTCGTGCCGCAGGCGGTCGAGGACGTCGTTTCCAAAATGAAGCGGAGCAGTTATAAGATCTCGCCCCAAAGCAGTATGAACCATCAATACGCAGCCATGGGCTATGCGGATGGACAGGAGTTCGATATGCGCCGCCGGCTGGAGCCTTCGGCGTAATTCTTTACTCCTGACCGCCAATAAAGGGTTTGCGGATGCGTGATCATTGTGGTACAGTAGCTTCGTGAAAGGAGCCGATATCTATGCCACATGTTATCTCTGATTACGGCTTTGGCAAGCTGACAGAAGCCCATACAGAAAAGCCGCCTATGGAAGATGTCTATGCAAAACTTGCAGAAGCGGAAACCGACATCCAAATAGGAATGGTGTCCGATGCCATGGAAGGGCTGCGTATGCTGCGGGATAAATACGGCCTGTAAAACCGAGGATATTGTATATCTCTTACGGTTCCCTTATGTTAGACAAGACCATGAGGAACTAACATGAGCAGATAATAGTTTTTTGATTTGAAACTACTGAAGTAAGGAGAATCGCATCATGTATGTTCTCGATGGAATTGCGTATGCAGGAAAGCAGGAACCTGTTATCAAGGTTTGTGGTGTCCGCCCATTAGTAGGTCACAAGCTATGGCTTCGCTTCACAACCGGAGAGGCAAAAGTGTTCGATTTCACACCGCTGCTAAAAGAGCCGGGATTTGCACCGCTGGCAAATGAACACACGTTTGCCGGTGTCTACATTGATTATGGTGTAACCGTCTGGAATGATGGCGATATTGACATCGCGCCGGAGTATCTCTATGAGCACGCAGTAGCGAAAGGATCCTCATAAAGCCAAAGTGAACGATGTGGCGGCGCACAGCATTGACATTGTAAATAAAAGCGCATATAATGTCAATATAAAGTGAGGGGGTTTTATTATGGCAAGTACGAATATCAATATCCGTATGGATAGTGATCTGAAAAAGCAGTTTGAGGCTTTTTGCTCTGATATGGGAATGACAATGACGACCGCTTTCAACATCTTTGCGAAAAAAGCGGTTCGGGAATATCGGATTCCCTTTGAAATCGGTGCGGAAATCCCGAATGATGAAACAAAAGAGGCAATTCGGGAAGTACAGAAAATGAAGGCCGATCCCACGCTTGGAAAAAGCTATACGGATGTGGACGCGATGATGAAGGATCTTCTGGCATGAAATATACCGTAAAGCCATCTACAAAGTTCCAGAAAGACGTAAAGCGCATACAACGCCGTGGGTATGATATTTCTCTGTTGACTGAAATTATTAAAAAACTGGCTAATGGCGAAACACTACCGGAGAAAAACAAGGATCACAACTTGGGTGGTGACTACGCTGGATGCAGAGAATGTCATATCACTCCGGATTGGCTGTTGATTTACGAAATATCTGGTGAGAGTCTGATTTTATATCTAACCAGAACCGGGACACACAGCGACTTGTTCTGAGGCAGGCAAATCCTGTCCGGCATGGATCGTGCCATAGCACGGGGCTCTTTGCACGGAGAAGCAAAATGCGTCTTATTTTGGAGGTTTAGTATGCCATTACAGGGAGACCAGTTGAGCCGCATGACGATTCGCGGCTTCAAATCCATCAAAAGCTGCGATATTTCTTTTGGGAAAATCAATGTGCTCATTGGGTCTAACGGCGCGGGAAAGAGTAACTTTACTTCGGCCTTTTCCTTTCTCCAGAATATTCTGTCTAAAAATCTTCAGGTGTCTGTGGGACAGAGCGGCTTGAGTTCTCTTTTATATAATGGCCGGAAAGTAACCGAGGAGATTGGCTTTGAGGTATTTTTCGGACAGAACTCTTATGGTTTCGTTCTGGTGCCAACCGATGATAACCGGTTGATCTTCCAAAAGGAATACTTCGGTTATCATGATGACTTGGATAATGAGAGCAATATCGGATGCGGGCATAGTGAATCCCAGTGGGAAAACGGCGTCCATAGCGGAATTGACGATTACGTTGTCCAAACCCTGCGCAAGCAAAATTGGCGGGTGTATCATTTCCATGACACAGGTAAGGGTGCCAGAGTCAAGCAGGAGCATAACATTTCCAATAATAAAATGCTGCTGTACGATGCGGCAAACCTTGCTGCATTCCTTTACCGGTTAAAAAACTTCTTCAAGTCGAGCTACGATGAAATTGTGGAAACGATCCGTCTGGTCGCACCTTACTTTGATGACTTCGTTTTGGAGCCCCAAGAGGGTAATGAAGATCAGATCGTCCTACGGTGGCGTCAGGTCGGCTGCGAAGATGTTTTCAATGCTTCTCAGCTTTCGGACGGAACACTTCGTTTTATTTGCCTGACAACGCTTTTGCTACAGTCCCATGAGCTGCAGCCGACTACCATCATTGTAGATGAGCCGGAGCTCGGCCTGCATCCCTATGCAATCACGATTTTCTCTGAGATCGTGCGGCAGCTTTCCAATGAAAAGCAGATCATTATATCTACGCAATCTGTAGAGTTGCTGAACGAGTTCGATGTGGAAGATGTCATTGTCGTTGACCGGAGTGATACCGGTTCTGAGTTCAGACGGTTAGATCCGGAGCAGCTCAAGCTGTGGCTGGATGGTGACTACACGCTGGGTGACCTTTGGAAGAAAAATGTTTTGGGAGGTAGACTCACGAAATGAACAAGGAAAATACGGTTCTGCCCGCACAGGAACTACGCCCACTGCCTCCTGAACAGTCCCTTTCCGCCAAATTGCTGGCGGCTCGGAATGACCGGAAGCGCGGTGCGCAATATCTGTCGGCGGAACAGGTTCTAACCAGCATGGATCGTGCCATAGCACGGGGCTCCTTGCTCTGAGAAGTCAGCTTTGTTTGGAAGGAAACCGTTCTTTTCAAACATTTGGGTCCCCTGACCCGCAAAAAAAGAATCGCTGCCGCACGGCAGCATATTGCGAAGGACGTACAGACTTGAAAAAAGTCTGTGCGTCCTTTTTCATTTTCAGGAGGATGATATGAAACCCACCTATTCAAATGCCCGGAAACTGGTATGGTATCCGGACCTCGCCTGCCCTGTCTGCGGCGGTGATGTCAATTCATGGGATAAACGATGCAGTCGTGCGCTGGGTTACCGGCAGATCGTATGTGAGGGCTGTATCTCGGAGGAGTATCAGATCACGGTGGAAAATCTGCGCTATGTGATGGAAAACCACTTTGGACTGGTTCCGTGTCCGGGGATATGAGCATGGAACAGAATCAACTGACCCGGGATCTCTATGCCGCAGGCTACACGCGGGAGGATCACCCCTCCTTCGTGTACTGGAGCGATTGGCAGAATTTCGGCTATCTCTTTGAGGCTCTATTGAAGTTTATATGGGAAACACCGTGCGGTCTTCTGGTCGATGGCAAAAGTGATCTCGGCCGGGGCCTTGCCTGCTGCGACGCCTCGTTCCAAGGCATCGATTACTGTCCGGAAAATGACAATCCCCTACTGCGCTGCCCCCATGAACGCAAGGACTGTCCACACAGCATCAGCGGCTTTCCTGTCCCTCTCTGCCCCTGCCACACCACCGGCAAACGGTATTCTTTCGAGCAAAGCGTCGAGAAGGTGGAAACGGAGAGAAGCGAGAGACAGCACCGGCAGTACATGGAGATTACCGGTGGGGTCTACTGTGCCTGCGTGGTAGGCTGCAATGGCTATGAAGGCGGCCGTGTCGAAGTCCAATATGATGTGGAGCAGTGTATTCGCTGCCGCTGCCAGAATCCTGTCTGCGTCATTCGCAAGCAGGAGCGGGACCTGAGCCGCGCCAATGTCTTTTATGATGTGCGCCGCACATGGGTCACCCGCATCGGCTTTCTGGAGGAAAAGAAAGTACAGGTGACAAAGGGCGAGCGTGTGTTTCCCCATCCTGTGGCCCGAACGGACGCGGAGATCTGGCTGGAAATGAAAAAGGCGCACTTCAACCCGCTTTGGAGCAGCTCTGTGATCGACTCTCCGCACCTGACACCAGAGGATTGGCGACAGACATTTTTCAGCAAAATGCACCGCCGGTACGGGGAGTATGATTACTTTGAATTTCACTACGATGTGGAGAATATCCGCATTGCCAAAAGTGAGCAAAGGGATCTTCTGCAGGATCTACGGGATGTGGCGGACGGCTTGGAGGTCGTACATGCGGTCGATCTCAAAAAGGAGCAGGCCGCCAAAAAGCGGGAGTCCCGGCAGCGGCGCAGGGAGCAGAAGGAGCGGCAGCTGAATAAGCGGCGCTCTCCGGCTCCACCCAAGGAAGAACAGCTTACACTACTGACAGAGGAGGAGCATTTCAGCAATGGCGATCAAACTGGCTGAACAGACGAATGGGCCCCACATTTTTATGCGGCTCCGTCTGGACAGCGGCCGCGTCGAGGAGATCGACGCTTACATCACAAAGGAAGGCTGGCGCTATGTTACCAGCGCAGACCGCACCCCGGAGGTGCGGCTGCGGATCATTGCGGCGTTTCATACGCTGTATTGACCTGCTTTCTATACATTTCAAGGGGAGGATGCCGGTTTTCGGTGTCCTCCCCCCTACTTGCACATAAGGATGTGATTTGAACATGAAATACGAATATTACCCGAGAAGGCGGGCGGAGCAGGAGCGCAGAGAGCTGAATGAGCAGATTCTCCGCCTGCTGCAAAGCGGAACCTGTGAGCAGGCCGGTGTGACCGACGAGGACATTTTCAATCGCTATACCGGCGATGGCGGCCTGCACGGACTGCGGCGCAGCGACTATGAAAACTACAACGCATTCAGCGCGGCGAAAAAAGAGCTGGAAAACGGCCAGTTTTTCACACCGCCGCCCCTGTGCGAAATGATCGTTTCGGCCCTGCGCCTCTCCGACACAGATTTGGTAGCAGATCTCACCTGCGGCATGGGGAATTTCTTCAATTTCCTGCCAAATGAACGCAACGCCTACGGATGTGAGGTCGATCCCAATGCCTGCGCCGTTGCCCGAAAGCTCTACCCGCAGGCACACATCGTACAGGGTGACATTCGGGACTATGAGCCCCAAACGCATTTTGATTTTGTTCTGGGCAATCCGCCCTTTCACCTGCGCTGGATCATGCCGGACGCCACCGTTATGGCTTCCCATCAGTATTACTGCCTGAAGGCGGCAAAGCTGCTCAAGCCCCTCGGTATTCTGGCAGTCATTGTGCCGGCGTCCTTTCTTGCTGACAGCTTCTCCGATAAAGGCGCCATCCGCATGATGGAGAGCCACTTCAGCTTCTTAGGGCAGGTGATGCTGCCGGAGCACGCCTTTTCAGACAGCGGTGTGGACGGCTTTCCGACCAAGCTGCAATTCTGGCAGAAGAAAAGCACCGCGGCGGACTGGACACCCAAACGGTACTCGACGGACTGCGCGGACATCTATGTTCCCTCCGGGCATCCGGTCATGGCAGCGACCGCGCTTTACGAGAAGTTTGTCATGGTCGCAAAGGCGGATCTGGCAGGCAATCGGAACAAAGTCTTTCTGGAACTGGCACAGCTCAAAACCACCAAGAGCACTTTTCTCTATCAGGTGAAGAAGTACCTGTATCAGATCCGAAGCCATCCGGCCACGCGGGAAAAATACGATGCCTGCTTTTCCTATGTCCATCGGTTTTATACCCAGCGACAGCCGGCGGATATGCCCTATGAGGAGTGGCAGCGCGTGCAGCTTACCGAAGCAAAGGTGCTGACGTATCTGAAGCAGGCTTTGTGCCGCCAAAACGCCAAGCCGGAGCGGGATGAAATTCGTCTGGTCAAGCAGAAATACAGCTTTGTCTACAAGGCATACAGCCGGAAGATGGCAAAGTTCCTGACGGACGAGATGCGTGCGCCGGTGCCGATTTATCAGGCAGTGCTGGACAATAAGCCGGAGCGGTTTCCGGGCTATGAGCGGCTGCTGCGCCGGAAACGCCGGGAGTATGACAATCAGGAGCAGCCCTTTTCCGAGATGACCGAAAACGCGCAGCTTGCTGACTGGATCGGCCGCTTTCAATATTGGGACGCCCAGAATCATGCTTACATCCATCTGAATCCGCTCCAGAGCCACGATGTCAACCTGACGCTCCAAAAGCGGTATGCCTTCCTGCAATGGGAGCAGGGCAGCGGCAAAACCCCCGCCGCCATCTTCACAGGGAAGCAACGCGTGGAAATGGGAGCTGTCCACAGTATATGGGTCATTTCCAGCGCCATCTCCATCCGCAACAACTGGGATGTGATTTTGAAGGGCACAGGCTTTTCCTATGTGTTTGTGGAGCGGCTGGCTGATCTGCAGCGCATCCGACCGGGCGATTTTGTGATCCTGACGCTGAACAAGGTCAGCCAGTACAAAAAGCAGATCGGGCGCTATATCAAGCAGCTTGGCTATAAAATCCAGTTTATTTTTGATGAGAGCGACAACATCTCCAACCCCAGCTCCAAGCAGGCGCTTTCCGTGCTGTCCTGCTTTCGCCGCTGCAAGTATAAGCTCCTGACCACCGGCACCAGCACGCGGAACAATATCTCTGAGTTTGCACCGCAGCTGGAGCTGCTCTACAACAATTCCATCAACATGATCTCATGGTGCCGGACGCTTTACAGCTACGATAAACGGTCTGCGGATATGGAGCACAAGGAAAATCCCTATTACGCAATGCCGATCCCCGCTTATAAAAAGGGCTACCGCCTGTTCGCAAACTCCCATCTGCCGGAGAAAATCACCGTCTTTGGCGTGGGACAGCGAAATCAGGACATCTACAACGCCGACGAATTGGATCGGCTGTTGGGAAAGACGGTCATCACCCGCACCTTTGAGGAGGTCACGGGAAAGGACATTCGCCGCATCCATCAGATGCCGATTCCGTTTCTCCCGGAGGAGCGGGAGGTCTACAATATCGTGCTGAAGGAGTTTTACCGCATCCAGCGCGAGTATTACAGCTCGACCGGAAACAGCAGAAAGGACGCGCTGATGCGGCTCATTCAGCAGATCACACTGCTTCTGCGCATCAGTGCCGCTCCGGACTGCATGAAGGAATACGAGGGCGAGACGCCGCTCAAGGAGATGGCCGTTGTAGAAGCCCTTGCCAGATGGCCGGAAGAAGTTGTAGCCATCGGCGTGCGGCACACAACGGTGTTGGACCGTTATGCCGCCGCCATCCGTGAATACCTTCCGGAGCGGCCTCTCTTTGTGGTGACAGGCTCCACCGTCACCTTTGCCAAGCGGCGTGCTCTGCGGGATGTATTGCGGGACAGTCAGAACGGCATCCTGCTCTGCACGCAGCAGAGCCTTCCCTCCAGCGTCAACTTCGAGTTCGTCAACAAGATCATCATTCCGGAGATGCACTACAACAACGCCGGCATGAGCCAGTTCTATATGCGCTTTGTCCGCTACACCTCCACTGAGAAAAAGGATCTGTATTTCCCCATCTACATTGGAAGTCTGGAATCCAACCTCATGCAGATGGTGCTGGCAAAGGAAAAGCTCACCATGTTTATGAAGGGGCAAGACGCGGATATGGACGAGATCTATGCCAAATTCGGTGTGGATTATGACCTGCTCTCCACGTTGATGACCCGCGAGACAGATGACGAGGGACACCTGCGTATCCACTGGGGCGAACAGAAGATCGCCTGATTTCAGGAAAGGAACAAAAAATGGACAAGTTTCATATTGAACTCTACCCAAAAGCTGATTTGGAAAACGAATGGGCAAAGAACAAACATACTCCCGGCGCCATGCCCTGTATGCGCTGCGGCGGCCCCATGCGGGAATCTCTTGCCGAAAACGCTCTGAGCCGTGCGCTGAATGTCTATGTCTGTCCTGCGTGCGGCATGGACGAGGCTCTGCGGGATGCCGCGGGGAAGGTACTCCTCATAAGCGAATGGTACGCCGTGAAGCAGCATCGTTTTGCGGAGCATAAGAAACCGCAGGCAGTCAAGCTGACGCCGGCCTGTGCGTTCACGGAAATCTTCTCCGGAGCACAGAAGACGCTGCCGTTGAGCGGCGCCCGGTATCCTGCTTCGTTGGTTGCCTATTCCCGCTCTGACTATGACGGGTGGCGATGGTGGACAACATGGTTCCCGGATGAAGAAATGCGCCCTGCCCCGGAGCTTGGTCTGGAGATCGACGCCTTCCAGTCACAGCTGCTCGCCCTGCCGGAATTCAAAACCCTGTGGGCGATGGAGCGGATGTGCCGGCTGTATGCCCAGCCGACAAAGGAGCCCACAGAATTTAATCTGTATGCGGAAACGGCACATTTTCATGTCTGGCTCCGCTTGATTACCCGGGAGCGGGACTATAACCTCTACACATATTTCTTCGCAAAATAAGCGAATCGTTCAGACGCAGAAAGCCACCAGCCCCATTCTCTGAATGGAGCTGGTGGCTCTTTTTAGCCCCTCTTAGAAGTCTCAAAGCGCGGTGGCGCAAGGCTGTCAAAGTTTCCATATGCGAGGCGTAGCTGGTGCCTTGACCATCTCGTGACACAGTACTATTTCCTGCCCTGGTGAAATTGGCGATTTTCACCAAGCGCTAACAACGCAAAATTGCAAAGAATAAAATGTGTAACGGGTATGCCCAATAATAAATCCACTTTTTCTTACTTCCGTGTTGCCCATTGTACAGGCAAACAAACAAAATAGACAAAAGTGAAAAACACATATTTCGTATTGCCTCAAAAGAAACAACATTGCTATAAATATGTTGCCCATAATAGGGTACGAGTAACACTGCCATTATCACGGCAGAAATTTTAATACTTTTTGCCAGATATAAGAGTGAAATTAAAGCGACACCCCAAATACCATAATCGCAATCTATAAAGCTTGCTAGTAAAAATGCTGGTAACGTTGACAAGATTGGAAAAATATTTATTAATATATTCGATTTTGAATTCGCAATTTCGTGATGTCTGAATATATGTGCGCAGGAAATTATCATCCCCATCACATATGAGAACATAAGGGCTAAGCTCGGCAAACGCTCTCCAGTGATAAAAGTCAGCAATATCCATTCCATAAAGAGAAAAAGGAGACAAACTGCAAACACAATCAGTTGAATCATTGTTTTTTGCTTTTTTATACTATCATAGATATAGACACATGCCGCTGATAAAAAAAGTGTGTAAAAAATGTTTGTCTGATCCAGGAAATTAATAGAGTTTCCAAATGCCAAGTCATAAGGAATTTCACTAATCAGCGCAAATATTCCAAGGCCAAGCAGATACCGTTCCATACTATGCGTATGCTTACAGCCTTGAGCCAAAAGGAACGCATATAACGGAAATGATACTCGTCCAATACTACGCAAAATATCGCATTGCGGGAATAGGGTTGCCCCTGCATGATCGATAAGCATACATATAAGTGCAACGATTTTCAGAGACTCACTTGTAAACATTTTTCCTCTACAATGTTTAATTATGTGTTGCCTATTTTCAACCACTTGGCTAATTCTATTGCCTTTGTCACTCATAACCCTCTCCATAATTACTATAATCGCTGTAAAAATAAGCTGCCGGAAGAGAGTTTTCCCTTCCGGCAGCCCAAATCAGTCGTGATATCTTATAGAATATGTCCCATCCTCACTTGCAGCCATAATGGAAACGGTATATTTTGCGTAATCTTTATCAATTACCGGGGTTTCATAGGACGCGCCTACGCCAATCTCCGGGCTCTTGCTCACAATGGTATGTGCCGTTTTGTTTTTATCATAGGCGACAACTCTAACATAGATAGATCCTGGATTTCCCATTTTGTTTGTAATAGTAGCAATCTCATTAAGCCAATTGTTGTCGCTATATAACGTTGTCCAGGATTTTGTATCAAGATTACGACTCGTTTCTGTCATCGGCAACCGTCGGATAGATTCTGAACCATAGATGATAGTGCCGGCCAAATCGCCCTGGGCCTCTTCAGTGAGCGTTTCAGGAACAACGATATCCCCTTCCGTGTCGACAGCCAAGACAGTCGTCATCAGCACGCTTGTCATCATAACAAAGGTCAAAACAAAACATAATACACGTTTCATAATTACTCCGCCTTTCTTAAATCGGCATGGGAATGTATTCATGTTTCGTCTTTTCTCATGCCGCCGGTTTTTTAGCATCAATCAGCTCAAGTCACTTTTATTGGACGAAACACGAACAGAAACTGTTCCATCCAGATTCAGGCCATGGGGATTGCTTGTAAAGTTAATATAGAAATTTCCAAACTCGTTTGCCGTCCATACTTTCTTGGACGAGCCTCCCGCCGGGATGTCTTGATCCCAGAAAGATTCAGCGTTTTTATTGCCGAAGCACATGCTTGCGTGCAACGTTTCAGAGCCATTATTCTTAATGGCCACCCTGAAATATGGCTGAGATCTTGAAATCCTAAAAGATGTCGATCCACTCCCTCGACTCGTTTCTACGTCAGAGAGATTTTCGTCTAAGATCAGATCGCTGGCCCTGGTAATAATCGGAGAGTCCTCTTCGTCTTCATCTACATCCGCCACCCAAGTAGCAGGTGCTGTAGCTTCATCGTTTTCTTTTGGCTCGTCCTCTACATAGTAAATGACTTCTCCACTCTCTGTAATTTCTGCGATGCATGTCGCCGGCATTTCATCCTCGCGGGTGTCCGCAGCAAAGACGGACACAATTCCCAAAGATGCAACCATTGCAACAACCAGAATCATTCCCGCAATTCTTTTCATATTTTCGTTCCTTTCATAAATTGTTTTCCAGGCAGTAGCTTATAATCCATCTATTGATTTCAAAAACTTACCGCCCTATGTTTAGTTTATCTAATATTTGTTATCCGATAAGCACCATCAACCTCGATAGTCGACCATCCAGGATTACTATATGTGCTTGCTCTAACCCCTACAGTCGGTTTGCCCACTCCCACATATAATTCCAAAGCTTCGTACTCAACGAGGTTAACAGCCGAAGCTAAAGACTTGCCAGAGGAATAATCACTGAATCCGATATTGCAGGTTTCGCTCGCCGACAGCGATGTAGCATACGCTCTAATCTGTGTACCCATCTTATACGGGTCAAGTGTAAAGGCTGCAAATGGAGTAGCGTTTGTTGTCGAACTTGCGGACTTAAGGTAGACTCTTTCACTTAAAAGTACAATCCAGTCATCCAGGCCCGTTCCAATCGACAAAGGCTTAATTTCCTCCTACAATAATAATTACGGTTTAAGGCGCGGCAGCCAGCCGCGTCTTTTTCCA
>ENA-OZAC01000276-OZAC01000276.1-human-gut-metagenome-genome-assembly--contig:-NODE-276-length-27670-cov-13.292377_pt1 | contig 27670 bp, 17 predicted proteins | sample MGYA00243298_ERZ653493 | MGnify/ENA primary metagenome ERZ653493 (study PRJEB26926, sample SAMN06165177) | human gut metagenome | biome: ENVO:00009003; feature: ENVO:2100002; material: ENVO:00002003...
AGATGTCTTAGGGTCTCGTGGGCTCGGAGATGTGTATAAGAGACAGTATAAAAATAATTGTGCTGACATATTTTTTCACTATAATTTACTCCCTTCATTCTCATTAAATATACTGTGCCAACCGCATTAAAATTTCTAGTATCTGAGTCAAAGAAATACCATCTGCTATAAATATTTCTGCTTTCTTCATACTTGATTCTCTATATAAAGGATCCATTTCCCAATATACTTGATCTAAATTTTCTTTTTCCTCTTCTACTCTCACTGCACTCCAATTTTTCATATCCACATTATTTGATTTTTCAAGTTTGACACTTGAAGTTACTGCTAAATTTTGTTCTAATTGCGTAGTAACTTTGCATTGTATTGATATTGAAGATACATCTATCGAAGCTCCATATTTCATTTCAGATTCTCCATTTTTTATTACCGAATTTAAAAATATTTTTTCATCTTTATTATAACCAAATGCAAATTTACCACTTCCAAATTTATCTTCTATTTTAGCCTCATCTCTATCTAATGATAATGACATATTATCAATCTCAAATTTCTGTGCATTAGCAAGCACTATCTGCTGCTGATCAATCGTTACATTTATAGTTTCACTGCTATCAGTCTCTACTGAGCCCGATACCGTTACATTATAAGTAGCAGACATATCCACACCGAGCGGTACCGTTATCTCATATATTCCCTCTTCCATTTCAACATTAGGATATAATGTAGTCAGCCAATTAGAAGTTCCACTTAAATATGCCATCTTCTCCTCATCGCTTAACGCCATAAATTCATCATATGTCAAATCAAGATTATCAACTACATCCACATAATCAGTTGCTTCATCCACTTTTCCATCACTTACAAGTGTTTTAACCACACTCATATTTGCTGCATTCAATTTCTCTTTATCCGCATCCAAAATTGCTTTATATTTTTTAATATCAAGATTTCCGCCATTCGGATCAATTAACCCCGAAAGATCATCTATATATTTAACCCACAGGTTTCCTGTATTTATATACTGTGAGAGTTTTCCCATATATTTTGTGTCTATGCTTTGTACATTTGCAAATATTTCTTCTATCTGCCGTTTTGTTGCCTTGTTTTTATTGATCAAATTACTATAATAATTTCCAACACTATCTATACATTCCTTAATTCCCAACCGGCTAACTATAACGGGAATACTGACATTATAAAATACTATTGTATTTGCTATTTCTTCCCATCTTTGTTTTGATATTATACTATCCACATATTGCAGGAGTTCCTGTTTTGCCTCGCCTGAAAAGTCTCGTACCATTGCATTATTCTCCTTATCATTCATTCTCATATAGGATATTGAAGGTAAATGCGGCAAATGCCGCATTTACCTTCAAAAAATGACTCTGATTAGCCTCTTACTGCTGCGGCTCCTCTTGCATCATCGTCCTGTCTGTTCTGCATGTAGCTGTTGATGAAATCAGAAATACTCTGTACAGCTTCTTCTACCTTATAAAGGGCAGGCTTGTATTCACTTTCGAATCTCTCGATGAATGCATCGGCTGTCTGGTTTGTCCATCCATCCTGTAACTGTCCATTCATATTTACGAGGGTTTTGATGACATCATCAATTGCTCCCGCCTGATTTGAGTATACTGATACTCCTGTTGTTAATACGTCATAATCGACTTTGTTAATTGCCATTTTCATTGGCCTCCTTTAAATTTATTTATGGTAAAACTGCTAAGCAGTATTCCATCATGATTGTCTGACAACTTTAATCTTTACCAATTCATTGTCCTTTATATAATAAGCATCCCCTGTCTCTATAGGTTTTGAATATTTTTTACTTGCACTAACTGAGATGTCACATATCTTAATATTACATACATCATCAAATACCATGTAATGCCTGTTATCTTTCACTATCTTAAGCATCTCAGGAGAATTAAAGCTGATAGAATTATTTTCTATATCTGGCATAAATACGAATATTTTCATGTTCTTATATTTACCGAGCCAGTCCTTCATATATTTCATTATTTTATTATCTCCACTCATATTCAACATGATATCTGCACTATCTATCACAAGAATAATCCATGGTTCCATCTCTAACTCGTCAAACATTCCTGCCGAATACATCTCATATCGTTGCTCAATTCTCTGATTTATTTCCTCAATCATAGGCGGTACATCATGATATGAGGTCAGATACATTGCGGTGTTAGGATTAAATTCACATTCTCCCATTTTCTTTGTCGCATCATCCAATACATACAGCTCCGTATTGCCGGATGCCTTTTGAACAATTGTATCCATGAAATATTTTGCAAAAGTCTCCCTGTCTGTCTGATTCTTTCCTGTCAGGGAGAGCACATCTCCGCTCTTTAATTCAACTGCCACCGGTAATATACTTGTATAATCCAGACCTATTATCACTTTGTCATCACTTATGCTTTCCGTAAATTGTGACTGAATATATGTCAATGTCAGTTCTTTTGGAATTTCTGGAATAACTTTTGCTTTTTGATTTATATATTTATCGTTTTGCTCATCGACAAAACTCTTTATCTTCTGTACACGTTCATATTCTTTTTCTCCCTCAAATGATATAAACAATTGTGCCTCCAATACTTCTTTATCCAACTGCACCATGCATCGTCCCGGTGTATTAGGAATAGACAAACGTACCCCATTTAACATCATACTGTATTCTGAAGAGTCATTACAAAACAATGTTATTCTTCCTTCAAAATTGCTTAGATACCTCTGTCCAATTCCTGATGTCTGTAAATTAGCTACTACAAATGTCATTCCAACAGCAATTCCATCCCTGAATAAAGGCAATAAATAATCTATATCCTGTAAATACATCTCCTTTAAAGCTGTCATATTATCTATCAGGACAATTATCTGTGGAAGGTCTGTTTTTCCGGCTTCCTTATATGCAAAAAATGAGCTTACACCTATCTCTGCAAGTTTTTCCTTTCTTAAATTAATCTCTTTATTCAATAATTTAAACAGATTCTTCAGCTTTTCATCATCATCAGAACATACCACTCCTCCACAATGATTTAAATTTGCATAGTTTCTCAATATCATGGAACCAAAATCTATGATATATAAATTAACCTCCTGAGGAGTATAATTTTCAGCTACTCCTCTTATGATTGTCTGTAACAGATTAGTCTTTCCACTCTGTGCTGAACCTATAATCATATAATTCTGCGTTGAAAGATTTAATTCCAGTTTTTCCTGAAGCTGACGCTCCGGTTCATCAACTATACCTATGTTTACCCATATTTCACTTCCTGACTTTTTCTCTGACTGTTCATAAGCAATTGTTTCCGGAAGCGGTGGCATACATATACTTGGCAGCCTCTCTATACCTGTCTGCTCACAAAAATCTTTTATATAATCCACAACTGCTTCCAACTGTGTTTTGCTTTTCTGTTTTTTCTTCTTATTCTGATAAACAAGACTTCTTTTGCCAGAAAAATCCAACTCATAAATTGAAAATTCCTTATCTTCTTCCCCTTCTGATACAGCCGCTGCCCCACTGTATGCTGACTGTAGTAACTCGAATATTTCATTATTTCCAACTTGGAGATAAGCACGTCCTGGTTCCTTTATTTCAGCCGCCAATGGTGTTTTTAATACTTCATTACTATCCTCTTTTGATTGCACCTTCAAACACAGCTTAAACTTTGAATTTGACCATATTTGTCCATCTACAACTCCACTTGGTTTTTGAGTGGCCAGTATAAGATGAACCCCAAGACTTCGACCTATTCGTGCTGTACTAATAAGCTCCTTCATAAATTCAGGCTGTTCTGCTTTAAGTTCTGCAAATTCATCAACTATTATCACAAGATGTGGCAATGGCTCAGATACCTTATGCTCTTTATATAACTGAATATATTTATCTATGTGATTTACACCGGCCTCCGCAAAATAATTTTGCCGCTTCATAAGCTCTGCTTTGATAGATTTTAACGATCTCTGTACTTCATTTCCATCTATATTAGTTATAGCTCCAATCAGATGTGGTAAATCCTTGAACTGATTTACCATTCCTCCCCCTTTGAAATCAATTATCAAAAATCCAATCTCATATGGATGAAACAATGTAGCTGCTCCAAGTATAAATGTCTGCAAAATCTCGCTTTTTCCAGAACCCGTTGTTCCTGCCACAAGTCCGTGCGGTCCATGAAATTTTTCATGAAGATTCAGATACACTATTTCATCCTTAACATTTACACCAAGTGGCACAGCCATCGTCTCATATATCTTTGAATTTTCCCATCTGCTATCAAGATTCAATCCTTCCACTGAATTAACTCCAAGAAGTTCAAACAATGAAATATTTTTTCTCAATGCTCCTGCAAGACTGATTTCTTCACACTCTACCGGTGCCAGAATGCGGACTATATTTTCCATACTTTCATCATCTATACTCTCATACTCAAAGTATTTCTTATGCATCTTATTCTGCGAATCATATACCATGGCACTCTCATAATCAAATATATCTATGATATGACTACAGTAAAGTGGCAACAGTGAAAGCTTTGACTCAAAAAACAAAAATACTGTATCAAGTTCTGAAGCATGCTCTATAAACTTAGAAATTGGATGACTTTTTATTCCATAGTCTTCCATAACAACGACAATATTAAATCTTCCACTTGTATTTTCATCCTGTCTCAATGTCAGCTCTTTATAGAGATTATCGAACACCCTGTTTCTGCTTTCCTGATCACAAACTATATTTCGACATCCTCCGGTTCCCTGTATTGATTTTAGGTTTTTTAACCATTTGTATTTTTTTTCATCCTTATCTATCAATGCATAAAGATTAATATCTCCATAATATTGCCTACTTATTATATCCACTATTATATTTTTCATCATGCAATAAAGTGATTCTTCATTACCCACTATTCCAACAGCATTAGCATCCCTGAGACTCAATGTAAGAGGGGCTTTTTCTATATCTCTGTATTCATCGGCAACATGATTTGGAATACAACTTAATTCATCTCCAACCTCCAGCTTCTCCTGTTTCTTATAATTAATCTGACGTAATGACTCTACATTTCCACGTCCTAAGTACACTTCCAGAAAATCATGATCTGTTGGAATACGGTCAAACAAAGTTGTATCAAAATTTTCTATATGACTTATATCCTGTACTGTACTGTAATACTGATCATTTAGGCAATCCAGCTCCTCTCTTCGAATATTCTCAATTTCTTTACGTTTCTTTTCGATATATAATTTATAAGTATCTTGTCGTTCAATACAAGTCTTCTTATACTGCTTTTCTCTGTTTACAATACCAAATATTGATGTAAGTACACCCACTCCCATTGAACATACACTAAACATCATAAATGAACTACTTGATCCGCTCATTGTACCTTTAAGTAACATCATCATTGCCATCATAAATACTGGTGGAAACAATGTTGTAATCAAATTTAATTCTGGCTTTTTAGGTACAGTTCCGGGTTCAAGTATATCTATCGGAGTCTCATCCATTTTCACCTGTATCCTGGTATTACGAATAAAAACAGGGTATGTTGTCTGTATACTCATACTTTCCGGTCTGACATCTACACCATTAGTTTTGATAACTCCATAATCAAAATAAATCTTTCCTCTATTGTAATATGCCATAAAATCACCTATCGATATAAAGTCATGATTATTTATCTTAGCGGATTTCTGTATTATTTTATCATTAACACATGTATCGTAATCACCACTATACTTTGATAGTATCGAATACATCATGCTTTTATCCATCTGCAATGCTATTCTTGCTGCCCTTCCATAAGCCCCCTGCAGCTGTATATGAGCATCCGGCGTATCTCCTATAATAAGAGGTGTTCCCGGAACTAAAGCTATTGACCATCCAAAATTATCCATTTTCATTATCTCCTGAATATAATTGATGAACCATTTCTGATTCCAAAATCTGCAAGTGTCCTGTTCCCTTTTAAAAATGCTATTGGATATTCACATGCCATATAACACTCTGTAGTATTATTCTCATCTAAATTTAAATCATATGCTCTTTTTAATGCTATTATTAAAGTATTTGCAGATATATTTATGGGTATCTCCAATTCGTGTGTCTGTCCCCTGATTTCGTCTATAAAATTTACTATTTTCTTTTCATTCTCATCCATTTTCGCACTCCAATACTTTTCTATTCATTAAATATAAATTCCTCATTAGCTAACATCAGACAGTCTCCCGGTAATATCTCTGTTTCCTGCCCCGCCTTTATTATCCTTCCATTGATAAATGTGCCATTAGTAGAATTTTGGTCCATTACATAATAACGTCCGTTTCGCGTGGTTATCACTGCATGCACCCTGCTGATATTCGTATTGCCTGCTACCGCATAATCTGACTTTTCCGGATTCTTTCCCAGCACAAACGACGGTTTGCCAAGCTCTATCTTTTCACCTGTTACCTGCCTTGTAAGACTTGCAAAATGATAGTTCACCGGTTGCATCTGCTGTATCTGCTGTACGGATATGCCATCATCTGACAACACTGTAGTTCCATCCATGCTGCCCTGCATTACCTGCTGCATTATCTGTTGCTGCATTGTCTGCTGCATTGTCACTGCTTTGTTTTTCAGCACGTTCACAACTGCACGCTCTTCGCGTGAGATATATTTTTCTATTGCATTGCCGTTGAAGCCATGGAAGCTTCTGACATAATACATAAATCTGGATATATAATTCGTATCCTCATTGATAACAGGTGTCATTGTATAAATTATGTTTTCTATAAACCCAACAATATCTGCACTTTCCTGTCCTCCTACTATCGGAAAATATATAAAGTACATCTCTTTTGTCATCTCGTTTATGTATACGTCATCCATATTAAAACGAACACTGTTTACGTTCAGTCCGTTATTGTATACATCCTCAACCATTATTACTATCTGCTCAATCATGAAAAAGAAATCATATTTGCTTATGGCTTTTTTCAATCTATCGGTAAGATTTATATTTGCAGGGCACGTATATATGACACTGTCTTTTTTTGTTTTTGTCACATGCATGATTCCACATGGTTTTATTCTGGCTAGCTGGCTTAGTTCGGTTTCATTTATTCTTTCCTTTCGTCCTGCCTTCATCATGGCAGTAACGGTCGATTTTTTTATGCTTACTTTTAATTTAGACATTCGCTATTTTCCATTCCTTATGAGATACATTCTGTCGTATGTAAAAATTCTATTTTCTTTGTTACTTCGAACCTGATATTGGTTTTTTGCAGCTTTTCGGTTATATCTTCCAATACTGTGGTTTCATCCTGCAATACTTCTGTCGGTGCATCCAGCACAGTAGTTTCATCTATATTTTGTGTATATCCCGGCTTTTTCTTATTCTCCCCTGCCAGGTTATATGACGGTGCTATCGGACCGGACGATGTTATGTCAATATGTCCCGCTGTCTGCTTTTGTACAATTGCTGCAATTCCTTTCCGGGCAGATTTTCCGGTAAGTGCACCTATGACCTTAGGTATTTCAAGCACTATAAGTATGACTATTGAAGCTATAAGCATTATGGCAAATGCGGTGAAGGATACGTAAAATATCATCCTGTACTGATTATAAGTCATCTTTGTTTTCCTCCTTCACGCTCTGTGCCTTCTCAATTGTTTTGTCTATATTATCCTGCAATCCTGTTATTTGCTCGCGCATTATGGATTTATCCAGCTTTTCTGTTTTGTCCTTTATTGTCTGTAATAAATCCATAACTTTATCCTTATCTGTCACTGCTATAAATGATGTGATATTTGTGTCAACTATATCATCTATCTCATTCCATACCTGAATCTTTGCGTCTAAGCTGTCAAAATTCTCTGATTTTGCATATAGCTCATTTATTTGCTTCCATAGCTTTTTGTATTCTTCATATGTTTTTTCTGTCTGTTGTATCTTTGCTCCATCATACTGGCTAATCAATGTCAGACAATCTGATATCTCACAGTATATTCCTGCCTCCGGATGATTCTCCTTCGCTTCCTTGAACCACTGCGCCGCACTGGAGTATCTGTCTTTTTCCACATTGATTTCGTAGTAGAATAAAAAGCTTTCACCAATCTTATAGCATACATCCTCATATCCCTTTGGATTTTTTCCTTTCAGCTTTGCCATAACATCATATGTATGCACCCGGCCATTGTGGTCCTTGCAATCTATACCTACCATCAGCCTGTTCAATATCTGCGCCTCATCCCTGTCCAGCACAAAATCGTCTGTCAGTTTGTCATTCAGCTTAAGATATGCCTCCGTCCTTGTCGGGTCGGTGACTATAGCCGTGTAATATCCATTGTCATAATTGTCATAGGTATCCGCTTCTTTTAATATGCTATTATAGTTTTCATTTTTTTTGTGTTCTGCCGCACAATAGCTTAATACTGTGCTTGTTCCAAGCAGCATCGTCAAAACTGATGTGGTGATAAATACCGCAAGCTTTCTCTTTAGATTCTTCCTATACATGTCATCAATCTCTGTATAGTGCTCAAGGTCATACATCAGCTCAGCTGCGCTCTGATATCTGTTGTTTGGATCCGGCTGTGTACACTTTGTAATAATACGTTCAAGACCACCTGACAATGTTGGGTCAATTTCTCTGATCGGCCTTATTTCGTAAGGTGGCTCACAGGGATTCATTCCCGTAACAAGATGATACATTGTGGCTCCCAGACAATATATATCTGTTCTCGCGTCTGTCTGCCCCATTCCACCAAACTGTTCCGGTGCAGCATATCCCATCGTGCCAAGACATGTTGTATCCTCTATGTTATTTTCCTTATATTCCCTTGCTGTTCCAAAATCTATAAGCACCACATTTCCATCAGGCTTTAGCATTATGTTTGCCGGCTTCATATCACGATATATGATTGGCGGGTTCTGTGAGTGCAGATATCCAAGAACATCGCATAGCTGTTTGGCCCACTTTATCACATTTTTCTGCGACTGGGCTCCGTACTCCTGCAATGCTGTCTTGAGAGAATTTCCCTCTATATAATCCATTACGATAAGGAATCTGTCATCCTCATCTATGACATCGACAATATCAGGAAGACTGGGATGGCTCAGTTTTTTGAGCATATTGGTCTCCGCAACAAGACTTTGCTTTACTACCTCAAAATCCTTTACTCCATCCTTTCTGACCTCTTTTATTGCCCACTGTTTGTTTGCCCTTTCATTCATAGCCAGGTACACAACGCTCATTCCGCCGTGTCCAACTTCGTTTAGTATCTTGTATTTTCCGTCAATTAAAGAGCCTATTTCAAGCATCTGTTCCTCCTACTGTGCCTTTATGAGCGCTGCTGTTATATTATCGCGCTCTCCTCTTTGCATGCTTAGTCTGATGAGCTGCTCCAGTCTGTCGTGCATATTCTGCCCATCTACAGTTGCTGCCGTTTTCAGCATCTCATAGATTTCATGTTCTGATACCTCATGCCTGAAGCCATCTGAACAAAGCAGAAGTGACATTCCATTTTTCATTGCCCCGGTCCTGTACTCCGGCTTTACTTCTGCTGATGCCCCGACACACTGCAGCAGTACATTCCTTCGCGGATCTCTCATAGCCTGCTCCTGTGTCATATTTCCATTCATAATTTCCCGCTGTACATATGTCTGGTCTGTCGTAAGCCTTTCTATATGGTCTGAAAGGCTATATATTCTGGAATCGCCCACGTTTATAATGTAGTAGGCTTTTTGCGTGACAAGCAGCGCTACCACTGTTGTTCCCATGTTTACTGCATGTGCTTTGCCATATGCTTTTATTTTTTCGTTCTGCTGCTGTATTACTTCATCCCACTGTCTTTCCAGAATCAGACTGTCAATATCCGGGTTCGACGATTTGCAAAGCTCAGGCAGCTGCTCGTCACTCCATCTGTCAAATGCTCTGACTACAGTGGCACTGGCCAGCTCACCCTTCGATAAGCCGCCCATGCCGTCACATAATACTGCAAATGCCATGTCTCCTTTGCATGTTGAGAAGCACTTTACCAGCAGACTATCCTGATTAGTTTCTTTTACGATTCCTCTGTCCGTGTCAGCTGCTATTTCAAATCTCATACACACTCCTCCCAGAATTCAAAATCTTCGTTGCCAAGTCTGCCTTGAAGGGCATGCGCTTTCGCGCATGCCACAGACATTGTTGTTTTTCCCACACCACCACATAGTAATGTAAATACATAGGTAATTATCTTATTGCTCATCATTGTCTTTCTTTTCTTTCATCTTTTTTCTCATATAATAAACGATTATCAATATCGCAATTATAAGTACAAATAATAATATTGCTCCAATTATATATACTGCCTTATCATTATTTGTTTCTACTGATTTGACATCTGACGAATTTGATTCCATAGGTACATCATCTTCGGCAATCTCTGTATCTGCTTCTGTATCCTTACCATATATTTTTTTCACTTTATTGGTCTTTCCACCTTCGTCAACAGAACAGTCTGCACACTCTACCATAAGCCTTGAATCACCGTCTTTTGCAGAGAGCACCTCCTTAGGTACTTCAAACTCTATCTTTCCGTCATGCTTGTCCAGATAGTCAAGCATATCGTCTCCCGACATTTCCTTGATAACCTTTTTTTCTTTGTCATCCGAGCCCACTACAGTAATCTTTACACGTCCAAGCTTTCCGCCATCATCCTTCGGCATCAATACTGCATTCTTTGAGCCAATATAGTTTTCATTGTTTTTATCTACACCTGTCAATGTATATGTAGGTGCTGTCTTGTCCACAATAAATTCAATATTTACACTCTTCACATCACTGTAGGCAACTGAATCTGCTTTGTCCTTTGTCTCCACAACGATATTGTACTGACCCTCTTTTTCAAATACCGCATTTGATATCACATATTCGTACTTATGCCAGCCATCGCTTTCACTTACATTATTCACACTGAAGTCTGTTCCCTGCTTAAGTGCTTTTCCATTTACTTTGACAGTACAGCTGGTAACTTCATCCGGATTTATCTCTCTGACTACCACATCATGGTATACCTTCTGCACATAGTAATCCTTTACAAGCTTCATCGTATTGTCATCCAGCGAGAAGATTGAACCGCCTTTGTTTATGGAGAAATCCAACAATTTTCCTCCCTGCCCTGCAGTCTCTGTCACCTGCTTTCCGCCTGCATCTATAATATTGACTGTTTCATAAGAATTTCCGGCCTTATCCTGTGCATGGCATGTCAGTGAATACACTCCATCCTCATTGAGATTTCTAAACTCTACACGTTGTCCGTTTGTAATTGATATCACATTTCCGGTAATCGTTTTTCTTACGAATCTGCTATTTTCATATACCTCAACTGTAAGCACCGGTGAAAAGTATTCAAGATTAGTATCTGTGCACTCTATTACAAATGACATATTTCCTGAATTATTGTTTACTGAGCCCGGGGTTACTCCGTTGATTGTTACAACAGGCTTTGTCGTATCTATGCAGAACTCCTGCTTTGCAAGGTCTTTTGCCTTATTGCCGGCTTTGTCTGTATATGCAAGTGACCATGTATATGTGGCATCCGCATCAAAGCTTAATGTTGCCGTATGTATATCACCATTATCTGACCAGCTTCCAAATGCCGGTGCTGCTACTGATTTTCCTGCATCCTGCGCAGTCATGCTCAGTGCTATTCTGCTTGTATCAAAATTGTGCTCTGTGATTGTCACAGTTGCTGTTCTCTTGTTATTATAATAGTTTCCGTTTGATGCACTGTTGTTATCATATGCTACCGAAATAACAGGTGCTGTCGTATCAATTGTAAATTTTGTCGGTGCAAGCGAATTTGCATAATCCACTCCTGCTGCGGCATTTCCCGCAATGTCTTTTACTCCGATTCCAAATGTGTAATCGTCATCATGTCCGTAATATATTGTGGCAACATGTACTGTATCATCACCGTTACCGCTTCCACCTTCTGTGCTCCAGTTTGAAAGAGCAGGTGCCTTACCTGCTGCGGCTTTTATTTCCGCTGCTACCTTTGATGCATCAAAGTTACGCTCTGTTACTTTTACGGTTGCTGTTCGCGGTGCTTTGAAGTATGCTGTGTCTCCAAATGATGTATCTGCACTGTTATTGTCATAGCTTACCTGCACTGTTGGTGCTGTTGTATCTATTTTTATGTATTTTGTTACTGTGTATGCCGTTCCTGCATTGTCTGTTGCGGTAACATCTATACGCACTTCATTACTGTTGTTTGAAGCCGCGCTTATGTCAAATTGCTCTGTTACATGATTTTCCAGATCTTTTAAGCCCGCTGCTGTCTTATCATAGCTATATAATGTTCCATCCTGTGTCGTCTGTCCCATATTTGTTACCGTATAGTTTACGCTCTTTATTCCTGATGCAACTCCTGTGGCATTCTCATCTGATACCTCTATACTTACCGGCACATCTGCACTGTACACTCCTGATGCTGTCTCAGGTGTGATGACTGATATTGCCGGTGCGCATGTATCAACTACCAATCCATTTGTGCTGATATATGAAACATTACCGCTTAAATCTGTAACCCTGACATATACCACGCAGTTTTTGTTCTCGCATTCTATCGGTTCACTGAAGGTGCCATCCTCATTAAGGCTGTAAAGTGTCTTCCAGTCAGCCTCCTGAATACTGTCTACGTCAATTATTGCATCCTCTGCTGAAACGAAATACTCTGCTGACTTGATGCCGCCATGCTCATCTCTAAGCTGTCCGGCAATATTAACCTTCTTGGCAGCAAATCTTGAAATCTCATATTTGTCTTTTGGCAGCAATAAATCCCACACGGTATCCATGCCTGTTGAAAGTCCGTCAAACCTGATATTTCCTGTCGGCGACTGTACGTCAATTACAAACTCTGCTGATTTGTCTCCTTCTATCTCAAATCCATTATCTGAATTACCACACAAATCTTTTGCACTGACACTCAGCTCATACTTGTGTCCTGCATTGAATACGAGCTGCTTACTGTAAACAGCTTCTGCTCCCTCGCCTGTCTTTACCCAGTATGACTTTTCAGACCACGCATCTGACTGTGTCTGTTCATTTCCATCAACCTTTACATTGATTTTTGTTTCATCGGGGTCAAAGAAAAGCTCATTCTCTTTTACCGAAATGGTTGCAATCCTGTTTTCCCTGTAATACTCAGTGCCTTTTACACTGCTGATGCACTGTGGATCCGGCTGCTCAGATGTACCATATGTCACTGTTATTGCAGGCGCTGCCTTGTGAATATAAAATGGCTGGCTGCCGCTTGCTGTCAAATCCGCTACAGTCACGTTTCCTGCCTCATCAACAGCTTTAACATATACATCTACCTTTTTATCCAGATAAGCCTCAGCCGATACATTTATGATTCCTGATTCATCAAGCTCATTCCATGCACCTTCATCATCCGATACTGACTGATCATCTGTCACTATCTGGTATTTTGCTGATACAACACCTGAAATGCTGTCAGCTACACTTGTTTTTATACGGACATCGTCATTGAAATATTTTCTGTTTTTGCCCGCTTCAGGCTCTATACTGACATCAGGTGACTGACTGTCCATGCTGAACTTGAAGCTGTCACCTTTAACCTCTGTCTTAAGACCGGCATAATCAGTTGCCTTTACTGAAAGCATCAGATCAATTCCGTTAAACTGCTCTGTTGCCGGAATGGTTATCCTTCCTTCCCCGCTTGCGTCAAGCTCAACAGTCTGTCCTGATACAATTTTCCTTTTCCCATCAAATACAGTGTATTCAACACTCTTAATTCCTGATAAGCTGTCATCAGCCTTAACGATATAGCTTATATCATCCTTATGCCAGCCTTTTTCATCGGCTGCTGTCATGGTATCCTGGGACACTGTAAGCTCCGGTGGCAGGGTATCAACAACCAGCTTCGATGTGGAGAAAAATGCTGTCTCGCCATTACAATTGTCCTGAGCCTTTACATATACGTTATATGAAGTATCCTTCAGATCAGATGTATTAATCTTGTACTTATATCGGGCATCATATGTATCCTCAATAAGCTCTAACGGCTTCCATGCTGAATCATCAAGCGCTTTTACCTGCTCATCATTTAAAATACTGCCACTTTCATCTGATTTATTCACATAGTAGAATGCCTGCTTTATTCCGCTGATATCCTCCAGCTGTCCATATACATTTGATGCCTGCTGACTGACCATATTCTGCTCGTCTATTAAATCAGCATCATATCCAATAGTACCTGAAGGCGCTTTTCTATCCACATAAAACGGCTGCTCTATTGAGCTTGTATCATTACACTCATGCTCCGCCTGATCCTTCGCATACATTCCGATTATCTGATATTTGTGTTCCTCATCCGCTTTTGTACCAAATGTGATGCAGCTGCTATAATCAGCCCCTGTCACGATCCACTCACTATACTCTATTCCTGCATCAATCAGCTTCTGGGCATTATCGACATCAAATACATCGAATTCTTCCCGGTCATCAACCTTTACCCAAAGCTGTGTGGAACCATCATCCAAAGAGACATCGTGGATATTCATGTCTACTTTTCTGACATTTCCATAATAATCCACAGCATCCTTTGTGAAAGCAGGTTTATCATCCTCCTTTGGATTCAATGTTATCTTTGGAGGCTGTGTATCATATTTGTAGTCGAGCCGCAGACTTCCAATATCTGTGATAGCTCCGCTTTCCTTGTCCTTACGTGCTATTACAAGAGTCTGTCTGTTATCACCCTGCTGTGGCATAAGCTGATATTTATCAGCTTCAATCCATTCATCACCTTTTCTAACCACATATACCGCCTGATTGTCACTTGCCAGCGATAATGTAGGTGCTTCTACATAAAACTGTGTACCCTGCAGCATTGTCCCTGTCAGGCTGTTATTCATACTGCTGTAATCATATTCTTTGATGGTAACAGTATATTCTGCCTCTGCTGACTTATATTTGTCATCTTCTGCTTTTGTCACCTTTATCCTTACAGTTCCGGTATCCTTTGCTGTCCATATACCGTTTGATGCAAAGTCTGTATCCTTTTCAATCAGATTTTTGCCTTCTACAACAGTGTATTTTAAATTGTCAACGGCTGCATCCGCCCTGTCGGATTTTACCACCGGAACAACTTTGTTCCCCACATAAATATCATCCGCCGGTGTATACTCTACCGTCAGCTGCTGTGGCTGTTTTTCCTCGGTGGCATTATTATCCGAATCCTGTTCATCTGGAATTTTACTGTCAGATATATCATCCGAAGCTGCGTCGTTAGATATATCATACTCTGAAGAGGGTGTATCAGCACTTACCTGTGTTGCCGGAAGCGATGTCGCACCCATTACAGAAGCTAGCATGATTGCTAGTAACCTGTTAAGTTTTTTATTAAACACTCTCATATCTCCTTTTCTATAGTATTTTTTGTAACTATTCCGTTACGATTTTATTTATATTCCCACTCTTCATTCCATTATACAAAACAATGGTCACACAACGGTCACACGGAGACAACTTTGTGAAAACTGCATAATAAAAGCGCCGAAAATTACATATTTTTTAGACAATTTTCGGCGCTTTTTTGGATTATTTTTTTGTAACTATTATTTACTATACTTGTTGTATATCTTTTCAAACGCAGGCATAGAGTGCTTTATCATTTCCCTGTCCACACAGTATGATATTCTCACCCAGCCCGGACAGCCGAAGCCGTCTGCTGCTACTATGAGCACATCCTCCTCCTTTGCCTTCTCGCAGAATGCATTGCTGTCATCCTCGAGTGCCTTTACAAACATATAAAAGGCTCCGTCCGGCTTGAAGCAGTGATAGCCTATCCTTGTGAGTCCCTCGTACAGAAGGTCTCTGTTTTCTTTGTAGGCATTGATATCACCGGTTGCCCCCTGGCATTTTACTATCATCTTCTGGAACAGGCTTGGTGCACACACATAACCGAGTGCTCTTCCCGCACCACAGACTGCTGCATACAGCTCTGCCTTATCGTACACCTCATCAGGCACGAGGACGTATCCTATTCTCTCTCCCGGCAGTGAAAGTGACTTGCTGTATGAGTAGCATACCAGTGTGTTGTCGTAATATTTGGTCACAAACGGTACCTTGATTCCGTCGTAAACTATCTCCCTGTACGGCTCATCTGCGATAATGAATATCGGTCTTCCTATCTCCTTAGACTTTTTCTCAAGGAGGTCTGAGAGCTTTTTGATGGTCTCCTCAGAATAGACTGTGCCGGATGGGTTGTTTGGTGAATTGATTATGACACCTCTGGTGTGCGCATTGATTCTCTCCTCAAGCGCATCGAAATCTATCTGAAAATGCTCTGTGTCTGCAGGCACCTCTACAAGCCTTGCTCCTGCTGCATTCACAAATACCTTGTACTCCGGGAAATATGGCGCTATGGTAATAAACTCATCATATGCGTCACTTGTCAACGCACGAAAGCAGATTGACAGCGATGCCGCTGCTCCCATTGTCATGTAAAGGTTGTCTGCATTAAAATGTGTGCCATGTGTGTTGTTCAAAAATTCAGCTATTGCCGCTCTCGTTTCCACGTCTCCCTGTGCTGAGGTGTAGCCGTGCAGCGCAACAGAATCATAATCTGTCACAAGCTCCTTTATTGTGTCGTTTACTATCTGCGGAGCCGGTATGCTCGGGTTTCCTATTGAGAAATCATATACATTTTCCTTACCTACAATTGCTGCTCTTTTTTTACCATACTCAAAAAGCTCCCTGATTGCTGAGCGCACGCTTCCGAGCTGGTACATGCTTTCGTTTACTACCATTTTCTTGTCTCCTTATCTCTGATGTTCTTGCATGTTTACTATTATAATATCTCTGCTTATGACATACAAATATCTTTATAAACATCTCTTTATACACATATTGTTACCATTTATGACCGTTTATCCTGATATGAATGCCTCCATCCCGGCACGCTTCGTCATCTCAATATGCTCCTTAAGCTCGCGGGCTGACATTCGCAGTGCCCCCAGGCTCATGACCGTCTGCTGCTCCAGTCCGTCAGAGGTTGCCACTGTTACCTTGTACCTGTCACGTATGCCAAACACAGTCTTTTCGATAAATGCATCGGCTGTCTCGTCCTGCTTTGTATACACAACCTTTATGTTGTTGAAGGTCTCTCTCTTTCCGGCATTGCCCTTCACCTTGTACGCATCAAACACCAGCAGCAGATGACAGCCCTTATAGCCCTGGTAATCCGATAAAACATCCTTCAGCGCATCTCTCGCCGAATCAATGTTTATGCGTGAAAGCTCCTTTAAATCCTCCCATGCAAATATTATATTATATCCATCAACTATCAGGTACTCTTCCCCCGGGGATTTCTTCGGATAAATCGGATTGCCGTGCTTATCATGCTTTACGGTGCGCGGTTTACCACTTAGACCTTCATACTCATTTTTCTTTTTACCTGACCATTTGCGCCTCTGATCCTCTGCAATATCGTTTTTGCCCATGCCAAACTCCCTGGCATAAACATCTGCAAGCTGCGCATCAAGCTCCACTGATGACATACCTGAAACAGCTTTCTCAAAGCTCGTCCTTCGGCGGTTTCCGGCAAGCGCCTGCGCATCCTCCGCTGAAAATGCATTCTGTGTGCGGGCACTCGCTGCAAGTGCCTCCTCAGACTCATCCCCGTGATAGACATACGGCAGATGCATATGCTCCGGTACCTCATCCCACGGCACCACGTAGCCTGAGCCGTGCGCACAAAATACCGAGCCTGTCGGATTGCGGAAATCCTCCTCGCTGTCATAGTGCATCTGCGTAATCACCTCTGCAGGATTGTGACACTCATCATAACCCCACAGCTCCAGTGTCAGGTGCCCGAGCCCCTTTGTATACGCATGCACCAGACTCACATAATCCTGCATTGTCGCAACCGGTGCCTTTCCTGTAATTGTTGCCATCTCCCTCGCAGCGGTTGTGGCAAACTGCGGGCTCTCGGCTCTTGCAAATCTCTGCTCCAGATCTGTCATTGCACGGCCGACATACTCCATCGGCACCTGTAGGATAAAGCTGTAGTATGGCTCAAGCAGCACACTCTCTGTGGATTTAAGTCCCTGGCGGATTGCTCTGTATGTAGCCTGACGGAAATCGCCTCCCTCCGTGTGCTTTACATGTGCTCTTCCTGTAAGAATAGTGACCTTCACATCGGTAAGCGCTGAGCCTGTGAGCACACCCCTGTGCTCCTTTTCCTCAACGTGTGTGGCTATGAGGCGCTGCCAGTTTTTGTCAAGCACATCCTCACTGCAGGTGGATGTGACTGTGATTCCGCTGCCACGCTCCGCAGGCGACAAAAGCAGATGCACCTCTGCATAGTGGCGCAACGGCTCAAAGTGTCCAACTCCCTCGACAGCCCTTGCTATCGTTTCCTTATATACAATGCTGCCCGGTCCGAACGTGACAACAACACCAAACCTGTCCTTTATGAGACGCACAAGCACCTCCATCTGCACCTGTCCCATGAGCTGCACATGGATTTCCTTAAACTCCTCCACCCACACTATGTAAAGCTGTGGGTCTTCCTCCTCAAGCTGCTTTAGCTTTTCCATAAATGCCGCCGGATTTACATCATCTGGCAGAATCATCCTATAGTTTAGTACTGGTTCAAGGATTGGCATATTGGACTGCTGCTCAAACCCGAGCCCCTGCCCAGGAAATGTCGAGCTAAGACCTGTGACAGCAACTATCTCACCCGTCTCTGCCACATCAGCTATCTCATATTTTTCGCCGGAATACTTTCTTATCTGATCAATTTTCTCAATCAGAAAGCCTTTCGCCTCGTCACCGCCATGCGCTTTGTACTCTATTTTGTCCCTGACCCTAAGACATCCTCCGGTAACCTTTAAAAATGTCAGCCTGCTGCCTCTGTCATCCCTGCCTATCTTGTATACGCGGGCAGAAAATTCGTCAGGGTAATTTCTTTCACACATAAACCTCGAAAGTCCCTGAATCAGCGTATCCACTCTGTCGAGCTTAAGTGCCGAGCCGTAAAAGCAGGGGAACACCTCCCTTTGAGCCACCGCCTGCGCAATATGTGCATCCGCAAGCTCTCCCGATTCCATAAATTCATCTAAAAGAGGCTCGCTGCACATGGCAAGCTCCTCAAATAAATCCTGTGAAGAAAAATCCACGCAGCCATCACTCAGCTCGCTCTTTAGCTCTGCCTGCACTTTCTCCTCATCCGTGCCCTGCATATCCATCTTGTTTACAAAAATAAATGTCGGCACGTTATAGTGCTTTAAAAGTCTCCACAGTGTGCGCGTGTGCCCCTGCACTCCATCAGTTGCGCTGATTACAAGTATTGCATAGTCGAGCACCTGAAGGGTGCGCTCCATCTCTGCCGAAAAATCCACATGCCCCGGTGTATCAAGCATGACTACATGCCATGTACGAGCTGTATCTGCCGTACATGCTACATCTGCTGTATGTGCTGTATCTGCTGTATCTGCCGCATTTGTGTCACGCGAAATATCAAGCCTTGCCTGCTTTGAAAAAATGGTTATTCCACGCTCACGCTCCTGCGCATCGTTGTCCAGATACGCGTCCTGATGGTCCACGCGCCCGAGTGAACGAATCTTCCCGGTGCTGTAAAGCATGGCCTCAGACAGGGTTGTCTTTCCCGCATCTACATGTGCGAGAATGCCTATTGTAATGTGATTGTTTGTCATTTTCTGCTCCATTTATGCCTCAATCCAAGAACAGAGACACCTGTGGATGTCTCTGTGTCAGCCTTTATATCATAATCCGTTGATTTCCTAAATTATAGCATTTTGTGGTTGGTCTGTCATCTTTTTTCTTGATTGACAAATAATTATTTCGTACTTATAATGTAATTATGGAGAATATAATTATAGAAGTGTTTTGATTTTTAGGAGGATCAATCATGAGAGATGAATACGACTTTTCCAACGCAAAACGCAATCCTTACGCAAAAAAACTAAAAAAACAAATTACAATTAATATTGATGAAAATACAATAGATTATTTTAAAGTGCAAGCTGAAAATTCGGGAATTCCTTACCAGACACTTATTAATTTATATCTATCAGATTGTGTCACACAAAAAAGAGAACTCCAGCTTTCATGGAAATAATGCGAGGATAATATGAACAAAAAAGAAGTATTGGAACTAAAACGAAGATTAAAAAAAGACCAGGCAACCTTCAGTCGTCTGGTCGGCTGCTACGTGGACTGCAACCATGAAAAGGTCTGCAAATTCGGTGGCAAATTTCTCACTCTGGAGGAGGATGAATACTACAAATATCTGGAGATTTCAAACAAAGTGCTTTCCGGCACTCTCGGAAACAACCTGCTCAATCTGCAGTTTCCTCTTGAAGAGGAAGAGGTCGGAGGCCGCCAGCAGATTCTCATGGCGCTTCGCGACAGCGAGCTTAATGATGAGACTCTGCTCGATACATACTATGACCTGGTCATCGACACCTACGATGAGGCCGGGAACTATCTGATTCTTTTGTATCTCGACAGCTACGATGTCATGACACGCACAAAGGACAACATCAACGTGGATGAGTCCGAGGAGGTGTACAAATACATGCTCTGCGCCATCTGCCCTGTCACACTTTCAAAGCCGGGCCTTGGCTATCTGGAAAAGGAGCAGCGTATCGGAGCCCGCATAAGGGACTGGGTGGTCGGCGCTCCTGAGACAGGCTTTTTATTCCCTGCCTTCAACGATAGAAGCACTGACATACACTCCACTCTTTTCTATACGAAAAATACCAAGGAGCCTCACTCTGAGTTTATGACAAACGGCCTCGGCTGCGGTGTGGAGCGCACAGCTACTGAGCAGAAGATGGCTTTCCATTCAATCGTCAGAAACGTGCTAGGTGCCGAGGACGAGAGCACTGATGACAAGCTGCTTGATATCCAGCAGAATCTGTCCGAGATGGCCGATGACTACGCTGAGACTCACGATGATGACGATGATCCGTTCATTCTCGACAGCGAGGCTATGAACAAGGTGCTTAGTGACTGCCATGTCTCTGAGGAAAAGATTTCACGCATTGAAAAATCCGTCAATGAGGCCTTCGGTGACAAGCCGCCTATCGCAGCCAATGTCATTGATTCAAAGGCTCTTGCAGCTAATGAAATCCGCGTGGAAAAGCTTGCTCTTGAGAGCCAGGTCGGCGATTTAACTCTCGAGCTCAATGAAAAAAATGCACAGCTTGAGGAGAAGGATTCTGTTATCCAGGAGAAAAATAATCAGATTGAGGAGCGCACTTCACAGCTTCTTGAGAAGCAGGAAGAGATTGATAATTACACTGCCCAAATTAAGACCTATGATGTGGTGCTTCATGTAAAGCCGGAGAAGGCTTCACAGATTCATGCGCAGGTCATCAATGGGGAGAAGTGTCTCGTCATTCCTATGAGGGAGAATGAGAATGCGACCATAAATGGGGTGAATACAAATCTGTAGGGACGCCATCGCTTATGTGGCTTCGCATATTTAGGCTGTGAAGACCGGCATAGCATGCAGTATATTCCTCAGAAAAATATAAAATCAGCCACGGCAGCATTTGCGGATAGTTTATTGATAGTTTGCTATGAATTATCGTATCCACATTTTATGGAACGCCGTGGCAGTTTATATTTTTCTTCGGAACACACTGCATACTCTCCGGTAAATTTAGGGTACTTATGCGAAGCAATCTACTATGAGTTTATAAACCATGTCCGTGGATGCAGAAATGCTCTCCCGAAGCTAACGCTTCCGAGAGGGCGTTTCTGCGCCCGGACAGGGCTTAACCATCAAGTTGCTTATCTTATTGTTATATAAAAGGGCGTGTGAAAAACACTTCGTTTTTCACACGCCCTTCATAATGTTATCACCTATGAAATAATATCCTTTTATAAAGGCACTCTCGTAATACTTACCGTTTTACCAGCTCAGTACCTCATGTCCATCCTCTGTGACGAGTACCATGATTTCCCACTGGGCTGATGGAAGTCCGTCGTCGGTGTATACTTCCCAGTTGTTCTTGTCATCTACGTAGATATCGGCCTTGCCCATGTTGACCATTGGCTCGATGGTAAATATCATGCCGGGTGCCATGACCATGTCGGTGCCGCGCTTGGTGTTGTAGCCTACCCACGGATCCTCGTGAAATTCAAGTCCCACTCCGTGTCCACCGATTTCACGCACTACTGTGTAACCGTTTGCAAATGCATGGTCGTGCACCGCCTGTCCCATATCTCCGAGGAAGCCCCACGGCTTTACCTCTTTGAGTCCAAGCTCCACACACTCCTTTGTGACTTCAACGAGCTTTTTCTTCTCAGGGCTTACATTTCCGATACAGTACATTCTTGATGAATCCGAAAAATATCCGTTTAAAATTGTAGAACAGTCTACATTTATGATGTCACCATCCTTTAAGATGACGTCCTTTGAAGGAAATCCGTGACAAACCTGCTCATTTACTGATGTACATACGCTGTATGGATAACCCTCATAGTTGAGCGGTGCAGGGATGCCGCCCATGCTGGTTGTCATATCATAGACTATTTTATCAATCTCTGCTGTGTTCATACCCTCGTGGATATGTTCTCCTATGTAGTCGAGCACTGCGACATTTATCTTGGCGCTCTCCTTGATTCCCGCTATCTGGTCAGGTGTCTTGATGATTGAATGGCTCGGTATCTTATGATGTGCCTCAGCAAGCTTTTCAAGCTTCATATCAAATGCCGCATGACAGGTCTTATATTTCTTTCCGCTGCCACACCAGCAAGGGTCATTTCTTCCAATTTTTGTTGACATAAAATCTTCTTTCTAGTGATCAAGAGTAACGTTTCCCATATCGACTCTTTTCCACACTTTTTCTTTTATTTTATAGTTATTTTTCTCCAGCAGCTTCTCATATCTGCCTCCCGAGAAATCATAATCCGTTATATCGGCATTGTCAAGCCCTGCATATATTTCCTGATATTTCCGGGCTATTGCAGACTTTTCCATGGACGAATAAATATCCTTTTTTTCGACTCCAAGCTTCTTTGCACCATCTATATCAGACAAATCATACCAGAAGTCCTTCTCGGAATTTTTCAAAGCTGCTTTCTCGTCGTCAGTAAGTGTAATGCTCTCTTTTTTGGCCATCTCATAAAAAATCTCATCGTGAATGGCCATGGACATAGCTGCTTTGCGCGCTGCAACACGGACAAATTCACCGTTTGTGTGGATATTCCAATACTTGTTTGGATTATCGGAATCATACACAAGAGCCTGCTTCTCGACATTCATCTCCTCATATGCCACATAAAATGCCATATCGCGCAATGTCAGCTCTTTCCCATTCACGTTAACAGCCACGTCTTCCAGATGCTCATTGTATACAATATTCTGCTTCATATCATGATAATTATATGCATACACGCCGGCTATGACAGCCAGCACTGCAAGTATAATTGTTGTGATGTGTTTTCTTATTTTGCGCAAAGCTTTGCAACCACCTGATTTATGACCTTTCCGTCAGCCTTGCCCTTGAAATGCGGCATGACTGCCTTCATTATCTGTCCTTTGTTTCCTGTTGCGATTACATCCGAAAACTGCTCTGTGAGCTCCTTTTCTACCTCTTCTGCCGACATCATTGCAGGAGCGTACTCCTCAAAGATTGCATACCTGGTATTGTACTCATCAAGCAGATCTGTTCTTGTGGCAGGGCATGTGTCAATCTGCTCCTTCACAGACTTCATTTCCTTAAGAATGACCTTGTTGACAAGCTCCTCCGGTATATTGTCTCTGCAGCCCTCATCTATTGCCGCCTTTTTGGCTGCCGATACAAGTGAGGATATAGCATCCTTTCTTACCTTGTCTCTTGCTTTCATTGCTGCAATCATGTCTTTTTGTAATTGTTCCATCTGCATGGCTTGTTCCTCCTGCTTTTCTTACTTTATTTACAGGCTTGCTAGTTCGTTTTGTGCGAATTGGTGCCGTCTATCTCTATAATACACCTTATGGATGGAAATTGCTATTATTTATTACAATGAGTTTGTTGCCGGTTACTAACATTGGTTCGTGGCGTAAGACACGGACATGCCTCCAGCCGCAAGGGGCTCTCAATACGCTAACGCTATGCTGTCAAGAGGCTGTACGAATTATGCCTATATGGTTTTCTATGCTCGACGAAACCGGCTTTTATGCGCCATCCATGGCGCATAACACCTTGCCCTGCCGTCCATGGCAGGACATTTCTGGGTTCCATGTGCATAATTCTACAGACTCTAAACAGCTCCGCTAGTCGCTTATTGAGAGCCCCTTGCGGTTGGTGGCATGTCCGCATCTTACGCCCCTTACTTTATTGGTAACAATTCAGTACTTTGTGGTAAAAATAAAAAGAGCCGGTAAGTATAATAAATATACTTATCGGCTCCTAACCATCCTATACAAGACGTCGTATAGCAAGTATTGTATGACACTGTACGCTTCTGTTTGCTGTGATTCCTGCCTTTGTGGACTGTGCCTCCACTATAACACCACCACCTGCATATATAGCTACATGTCCCGGATATACCACTACGTCTCCCGGCTGTATATTATCGAAGGATACGGCCTGTCCCACAGACTTAAATGCCTGTGAATATCTCGGTGTGCTGATACCAAAATGTGCATATACCTCATGTACAAAGCCTGAACAGTCTACACCGTTTGTAAGACTGTTTCCAGCCCATACATATGGATTGCCCACAAACTGCATAGCGTATGATACTACAGAGCTTCCTGAAACTCCTGTTGATGCACCCGGGTTCTTTCCACCGCCTGCTGCATAGTCACTGGCAATACTTCCGCCCTTACCGGCTCCACCACCATCATAGCTTGGACTGCTTGATGAGCTGTTCGCTCTGGCAGCGGCTGCGGCTGCAGCTGCTGCTTCCTGCTCCTGAATGATTTTGCCCTGTGCCGTAATGATATTCTGATAATTATCTGCCTGCTGCTGTGCCTGAGCTATCTGGCTTGCATACTGCTCCTTCTGATTTTCAAGAGCTACTATAGCCGCCTCGACATCTGCCTGCTGCTTCTCATAGTCATCCTGCATGGCTGTGAGCTCATTCATGTCGTTGTCAAGCTTAGTACCAATCTCCTTCACCTGCTCAACTGCTGCCTGATAAGAATCCATAAGAGCACGATCCGAATCATATACATCTGACACGTACTCTATACGATTGAGCATATCTGTAATACCATTTGACTCAATAATTGCTGTCCAGATATTGTCCTCAGCGCTGTTTTCATACATGAACTGTATACGCTTCTTCATGGCGTCATACTGCTCCTGCTGCTTTTCCTGAGCTGCTGCAAGATCCTTCTGATTCTGCTCTATCTCTGCCTGTTTATTTGTGATATCTTTCTGAAGCTTCTTTTGTGCTGCAAGAATCTCATCAAGCTTTGCGGATTTATTCTTTATATCATCAGCAGTAGTCTGCTGCTGATCCTTTAGACCATTAATCTCATTCTTCTTATCCTTGAGATCCTGCTCAGCCTGTGACTTCTTCTTCTCTGCATCCTTCTGCTTCTGTGTCTTGGCATATACCTTCTCAAGTCCACTGTTTATGTATCCGCTAAATGTAGTGCCCTCTACTGCCGGTCCTGTAAAAACGAGTGCCGATGTTAACACAGTACATATAGCACGTGTCCATTTCTGATTCATTTTATTCCTCCTGTAATACGACGGTCAGATTGACCTTTCCTTCCACAATTTACGTTCAATATACATTCGGATATATTATTGCACAAAATGAATCTTTTTTCCACATCTTTTTGTAAATTTACAGAATTTTCCACATTTTATATAAGGATATGAGGATCAAAAGGTATTTTGCCCCTAATTTATGATTCACATGCGCGCTATTATAAGTCTATCATCAGGTTTGATGCTATCTGATGTCAGAGCATTTATTTCCATTATGTTTTCAACAGTGGTGCGGTATCTTTTTGCAATGTCCCACATTTTATCATCCTTCTGCACTATATAGCCAACCAGAGCTGCTTCCTCTTCAGTATCAGACGCTATTTTTTCCTGCTCCACCGATGTTATGACTGACACTTCATCCTGCTGCAGGGCAATAGCGTTTATGCTGACAACACCCTTAATTTCATATTCGCTGTTGTCGAGTAGATTGACCTGCACCTGGTCTACCTGCAGATTTACCTCGCAGCAGGTGTTGGCATCCATGCCGGGTATCTCAACAAACTGCTCAAACGGCACAGAGTCTGTATGCATCTCTATCGGACAGCCATCATCCTCCACAATATTCACACAGTTCACCTGCAATACACCTGACACAATAATTCCTGTGTCTGCATTTTTTATCTGTGCAATAGCGGCCTGCGTCTTTGTACCGCATATTCTTAAAATTCTCTTTTTGCTGTTTTCTCTGTACAACTGCTCCAAAATACGGCATTTTGTATCATTTTTCATAAGAAGGCTGCATACCTTCATATTTTCAAACACAGGTTTTACCGGACATGATACGCTGTACATGTCATTGAGCACCTCTACTGTTTCCTCACTCCAGACCTTTCCATCCACCGCAAGTGCTGCCTCAATCGAAAGCTGCCTGAGCTCTCCGTCGTAATCATTTTCCGCCTCAACCTGATGCATGGCAGGCTGTGTGCGAAGCCAGGCAATATTTCCGGCATTATCACCCTCGCAGCGTATTTCATTTGAAAACCCCTCCTGCACCTCAAAGCAGCAAATTTCCTGTTCTTCACTCAGATACACTATACACGCATGGCACTCGCCCGTCAGTGTAATATGGTCACGCTCATATGTATACTCCAGATTTCTCATATCAACAAGACTTGATATGAGCTTGCATATATTCGGCTTGGTCTTTGGCAAGGTGACGACATTTTTAATTCTGACAATATCCCTTACAACACTGTCAAGCTTAAGCACCTTCATCTGCCCCATAAGCTGCTCCACGTCCTTGTCATCAATCCTTTGTGCAACTTCAAGATTTTCTTCCCTCTCTCCATAAAGCTCCACGCTTATAATGCCTCTGACCGAGAGCTTTCGCGAATTGATAACCCCAACCGTAAGCTCATCAAGCCCGGTATACACACGAACCGTATCCTTCTCGCAGACTCCTTGAAGCACAAGCTTCTCCTGAAACGGTATTGCATCCTTTATATGCTCCACTCTGTTTCCGCCGATATTTTCCTCCGGCTCATCGCCTTCAAAAACTTCTTCTCTCGTATACAGCACTTCAAATTCAATGCTTCCACTCAGCCAGATATTCTCGCCTGACGCTTTTATCTCGTCAAGCTTTACCTGCCCGTTCTGACAAACCACTTTGGAAACATCAGGCTTGTTGTCCTTTATGACATAATCCCTGTCGAAGCCAACCTGCGACATATCCTTTACCTTTTCTATGCATTGTCTGATTTTTTGTGTAATTAATTCCATAAAAAATACCCCACTTCAAATATGTATATAAAATACATATTCAAGATGGAGTAACTTTATGCAGATGCAAATATTTAAATTCATGATCATTATAATAAAGATGTAACATCTTTACTTCATGATACTAGCAAAGCTGCATCCTTATATCTGTCTCTTATACACATCTGACGCTGCCGACGATCTTACGCG
>ENA-OZAC01000278-OZAC01000278.1-human-gut-metagenome-genome-assembly--contig:-NODE-278-length-27630-cov-4.731097_pt1 | contig 27630 bp, 27 predicted proteins | sample MGYA00243298_ERZ653493 | MGnify/ENA primary metagenome ERZ653493 (study PRJEB26926, sample SAMN06165177) | human gut metagenome | biome: ENVO:00009003; feature: ENVO:2100002; material: ENVO:00002003...
ATTTTATATTGAAATGTTGTGGCTTCTGTCAATAGGCATTATGTTGGATTACGAAGACGACCTTATACATGGTCTGGTGCAACTGATAAAAGACAGAGAAGCTAAAGACTATATTTATGATACATTGATTAGATACAGATTTCCTGATTGGGAAAGGACAACAAACCAAGTATTATATCCGTCACCCTATCGAATTGCTATCACTGTTACAGAGTTGGCTGAACAAGACAAAGCAGAAGCGGTGAAACGATTGGAAAAATACCTCAAAAAAGAATGGTATCGAGGACATTCTGATTTATCTTGGCATGACGACCATAAATATGGTATCAACCATGACGGTTATTGGTGTTTTGAAAGCGGTGCATTGGTCAAGGTCTTGGGGCTGGATGATAGCAGCCTGAAAGGGTTGCCCTACTATCCATACGACATGGTACACTGGAATGACAATATTAAATGAAGAAAAGGTATGAGTTACTCTGTTTGTGCATATTTGACAGAAGCCGATAAGGTAAAGTCTGTTTATGGAACTTGTGATAATCAGCTTATAAACCAATTAAAGGTTGCGTTGAAGCAGGAACTTGACACTCTGAACGATTATTTCAGCGATAGCCTGAACACGGATAAAGATGCTTATGCAGCGTTGGCAGATATAGTGAACGGAGAAATCCGTTATCCCGAAATTGCTTTCATGTACGGGTATGTATATGAAAAGATTTGCAACCATTATGGAACGCAAATCTACTGTGCGGAAAACCTTTGGCAATTGGATAGCCAAAGTACATTCATCCCTATTCCATTGAGCAGTGATTTTCCCTATATCATCAGCATACCCGTTTCAGATTTGGAGAGCAAGCGGACGGAATACACCTCACTACAAGAGGGTAACGGTATCGGAGATTATGATTACGAGCAGGAAATGGACGACTTGAATTTCATTTTCGATGAAGCCGTTGAAGCGCAAAAAGACCTTGTTATTATGATGTATTGATATGGTACACTGGAATGAGAATAAAATATGATGTTAACGAAGCAGGATAACGGACAAGCCGTTCCCTGCTAAACCATTAATCAATATGAGTAACCTTATCACAGTAAATAGATTTGGAAAAGTTCTGATATGGGTATGGAACAGATGTATAAAGAAAACTGCCATTCCTTATGAAGAACTTGATTTCCATTACCCCGATTGGGCTTTCATTATTACAGGTTGTATCTTTTTCGGGGTTGTGGTAGGTGTTACCCTGTTTTATTTTGCTTTTATAAAACAATAGACTATTTACAATGAAAGCCCGACTTAAATACCCGATATTCAGCTTTGCCCCCAAAGGCAACATGATATACGTGTTTCGCAAGGAAGAACTGTACACAACGACCAATACCGAGTTGTTGAAGAAGCGGAAGAACTACATTGTAGTGGATGCAACCGGGACGAAATATGTTGAAAAGGGGGCGCACAAAGTGAAGTGGCAAGGGATATTCGGATATTGTATCAGGATGCAGGGACGTGTGATTTCCATTGAATACGAGTACGGGGACAACCCCGAACCGTTCCCACTACGAAAACTGCAAGAACTGGTAGCGGAACGATACCCCAAGACACGGTGGTTCAAGGAAGAATGCTGGAACAGCGCAGACGAGTTCCGGCAAGCGATTTTCGCCTGCAAGACCTTTGAGGAAGTGGCGGACATACTGATGCCCGAACAAAAAACGAGCGTTTGGCAGCGCATTGAAGAATATTTCCTGCGGGCAGGTTTTCTTATGCTTGCCGCCATGTTCCTTTATCACGTGGTTTGGCGGCTAATCCAAAAGTTTTGGCTATGGGCTACCGGGTAACGTACAGAAAACAAATCAATTTATTCAGATATGGAACAACGGATTACATCATTATTGCTTCCCGCTCCCGAAGCGGAGTTGGAAGCGTCCTGCAAGGAACTGGACGAAAAGGTAACATGGCTGCTGCACAACAGCCGGAAAATGGACAACTACTTGGAACTTGAACCGTTCAGCAAGGACGGGCGGCTGTGCGCCCACGTGTGCGACACGCTCAAAAGCCTGCCGGAAACGCCGACACTGGCGGCATACAAGGACTACAAGGCAATCATTATCCTGCTGGGTATGTCCACCACCCATTACGCCATACTGGACGAACTGGCGGAACAGCACCGCAAGCGGGACGAGATACCCGAACTGACCGCCTACTGCGATGCGCTCCACTGGATGCGACCGGGACGGCAGTACCTCTGCAACGTGTACAACACGGTATGCCACGCTTTCCACCTGCTACGGAGAAACCCGGTAAGGGACAACCGCCTGCTGGTGACGGAAAAGGAACTGCGCCACGCCGAACGGATGCTGCCGGAGCTGGGCAGGCAGACATTCACCGAAATGGTGCGTCTGAAAGGCTACATGGTCTATGATGCCGAGCAACTGGCGGACAAATGCGGCATGGAATACGGCTCGTTCCGACGGAAGGTAAAGAAAATGACCGGGTACACGGCTAAGGAATGGGTGATAAAGGAGCGTGCAAAGGACGTGGAACACTACCTGAAGAACACCAACCTCACGCTTACGGAAGTGGCGTTCACCACGGGGTTCGCATCGACATCGAACCTGAACGACTTCTGCAAGGCTTACTTGCTGGACACACCGGGCGAGATACGCAGAAAAGCGCAGGAAACAAGAAAATGCACAGTTACAAGAACGTAATGTGAAAAATCAAGAATAAAACAGATTTTTTATGCCCGTAACTTTGTGCTTCATAAAAGATAAGCACAAGGTTATGGAACATAAGATACCGTTGGAAACATACTTCGCCGGACTGCTTCAAAAAGTGGAATGGCAGATACAGGAATACGAGGACACCGCAGCGGACACGCTGACGCTCTGCCGCCTGTGCGTGGACTACCTGCAAGAGATACTGGGCGAACTCAAAAACTTTATAATCTCCTACCCGTTCGCCAGCACGGAAGAGGAAATACACTTCTTCAAGGAACTGAAACCGCTTTTAGCGAGCAAAATCATCTATTACAACACCGTTTACAAGATAGAGGTGCGCTTCCCCAGCGGCAGCGAGGAAGTGCAAAGGGACTACCTGCTGTCGGAAACCGACCGGATTTCAAAGTCGTTCCAGCGGAACTTGGCGTTCTACCAGTACCACCGAACGAAAGCCACCTACTTGGACAGGCAGTATTTCATGCGTGGGAAGCCTGACATACAAATCATCGTGGACAGTTTCTATTACGAAACAGACCCACAGTTCAGCACCAGTCACGATTTCAAGGTAGCCAAGATTTTAGCCAACGAACTGCTGGAAATATACCTCACCAACCGTCTGCACGAGCTGGAACGCCGGGAACAACGCAAGCGGGTGAAGAACGGCTTCATGGGAAAGGTGTTGCGCTGGACGGGGACGAAAAGGGCGTTGGTGGAACTTATCTACGCACTGGACGCCTGCGGCTGTCTGAACAAGGGGACGGTTGATATTAAGGAGATTGTAGCCTACTTTGAATACGTGTTCGACATCGACCTCGGCGACTTCTACCACACCTACATGGAACTAAAAGCCAAGACCAAAGACCGAACGGGCTTCCTCTCCACCCTGAAAGACAGGTTGCTGATGCGCATGAGGGAGCAGGATTAGGCAACCGTGCTTTAACAAAATTTATTTCGCCACAGGTGGGTACATCTGTGGCGTTTTATTTTTCAGGACACCCGAACTTTGCGGCAAATCAATCAGTTACCGTTATGGAAATAATAACATTCGAGTCCAAAGCCTACAAGGAACTGGACAACAAGATTACCGCCATTGCCGACTACATCTTCAACCACATGGAAACGGCAAGGCAAAGCGAGGAAGACATGTGGGTGGACAGCTACGAGGTCTGCACGTTCCTGAAAATAAGCGAAAAGACCCTGCAACGCCTGCGGGTGTCGGGGACTATCGCCTATTCCAACATCAGGGGACGTTACTTCTACAAGGTCAGCGAGATACGCCGGATGCTGGAAGAACGCCTGATAAGGAGCAACAAGGAGAACATCGACAACCTGATAACCAACCACCAGTTGTATGCTAAGGAAAGAGGAAATCTTAGAAAGAACAAGTAACGGGCTGGCGGTGTTCAAACACTACCTGCCCGGCAATTGGCGCATAGGTCGCAACTTCCTTAACCCGCTGTACGAGGACAGCAAGGCTTCCTGCAACATCTATTTCGACCGCCGGGGCGGTATCTACAAGATGAAAGACTTCGGCAACGACAGTTACAGCGGCGACTGTTTCTTCCTCGTGGGGCAGTTAAAGGGGCTGGACTGCAACCGGGCGGCTGACTTCGTGGAGATACTGGAAATCATCGACCGGGATTTGGGCTTGGGGCTGGCTTCCGGCACTCCGGTTTCCGTTCCCCCGGCAACCGTCCGCCGGGCAGTGCCGGACAAACCCGAAGAAACGCCCGAAAAGCCCGTCAAGCCCTACCAGTTCCGGGAACAGAAGTTCCCGCTTGCCGAACTGGTGTACTGGCAACAGTACGGCATCACGCCCGAACTGCTGGAACGTTACAAGGTCTGCTCGCTCCGGGAATACAACAGCGAAACGGCAGAGGGCAAACCGTACACCTACACTTCATCGGTGGCAGAACCCATGTACGGCTACAAGGGCAAACAGCATATCAAGCTGTACCGCCCGTTCTCCACGCCCCGCTTCCTCTATGGCGGCAGCTTCGGCGAAAACTACTGCTTCGGGCTGGAGCAACTGCCCGCCAAAGGCGACACGCTATTCATCACGGGCGGCGAGAAAGACGTGCTTTCGCTGGCGGCGCACGGTTTTCACGCTATCTGCTTCAACAGCGAAACGGTGACTATACCGCCCACGCTGGTATATCGGCTGACATTCCGATTCAAGCACATCGTCCTGCTCTTTGACATGGACAAGACGGGCAGGGAAAGTTCATGCAAACAGGAAAAACTACTGGAAGAATTTGGAGTGAAACGCCTGCTGCTCCCGCTTCCGGGAACGAAAGAGGAAAAGGACATATCCGACTACTTCAAAGCCGGGAACACCCGTGAAGATTTCCTGAAACTGTTTATCGAATTTTTAGACAACCTGTATAGCGACACATTGATTATGCTTAAATCGTGCGAGATAGATTTCAACAACCCGCCCGCCAAAGCGCAAGAGATTATTTCGGCGGGTGACGTTCCGCTGGGGACACAAGGCAACCTGTTCGGCATCACCGGGGGCGAGGGAACGGGAAAGAGCAATTATGTAGCCGCAATCGTGGCGGGCTGCATCTGCCCGGCTGGTGAGGACATAGATACACTGGGCATACAGATAACCGCCAACGGCAAACACAAGGCGGTCTTGCTCTATGACACCGAACAGTCGGAAGTGCAACTGTTCAAGAACGTAAGCAACCTGCTGGCACGTGCCAAACAGCCGGACAAACCCGATGAACTGAAAGCGTTTTGTCTTACCGGTATGTCACGCAAAGAACGCCTGAACGCCATTGTACAAAGCATGGACAAGTTCTACTACCAGTACGGCGGCATCCAGTTGGTCGTCATTGACGGCATCGCAGACCTTGTTAAGAGTGCCAACGATGAAGCGGAAAGCGTGGCGGTGATAGATGAACTTTATCGGCTGGCGGGTATCTACAACACGTGTATTCTGTGCGTGCTGCACTTCGTCCCCAACGGATTGAAACTGCGGGGACATTTGGGTAGTGAGTTGCAGCGTAAGGCGGCTACAATCCTTTCGATAGAGAAAGACGAAGAACCCGCCCAGTCGGTCGTGAAAGCCTTGAAAGTAAGGGACGGAAGCCCGTTGGACGTTCCTTTGATGCTCTTTGCATGGGACAAGGAAGCGGGGATGCACGTGTACAAGGGCGAGAAGCCCCGTGAGGAAAAGGAGAAGCGCAAGGAAAGGGAACTGGTGAATGTCGCACGTGACATCTTCGGGCGGCAGACACGCATCACCTACATAGACCTTTGCGAGCAGTTGCAGCAGGTATTGGACATCAAGGAGCGCACCGCAAAGAGCTATATCCGCTTCATGCGGGAAAGGGACATCATCACCAAAGACACGGCGAACCAAAGCTGTTTTGTCATCGGTTCATATCATCTTCAAAGGAACGCAAGCTGCCCGTAGGCGTATGGGCTGAACTTGTGTATTTTTAGGTGCTTGTGTCCTGCCCTGTTGTGATAACACGGCAGGATTTTTTCTGTTTGCACGTGATTTTTCAGGGTATTTGCTTAACTTTGCAGAAGTTACACGGAAAAGTAACGGCAGTTGGACGGCGGTTGCCGGAATATTGCCTTTATATATAACATATACGTTCGCCGAACGTCCCGATGCGAAAACTGGCACTTTTCAAAATGTGGGGATATTCAGCGCAGGATATGCTATGCGTTTGTCATAGCGTGGCTGCACTGTTTCCACATTTGGGTATGCCAGTACCTCGCATCGAAACAGCGTCATGCCACGCTTTCTTTTTTGGGGTTGCGGCTAACGTGCCAAGACAGTAGGGATTTATATCACTTTAATACCTGATAATATGGAACAAATCAAAGCGCACATCGCCGTATCGCTGGACGGGCATACCGCCACGCCGGACTATGAACTGGACTGGATGCCCCGTGAGGTCAAGGAACTGGCGGCAAGGGAACACGCCGCCGCAAGCTGCCTGCTTATGGGGGCTAACACCTACAACTACATCTTTGAACACTGGGGCGGGTGGCCGCACAAAAGCAAACGGTCTTTTGTGGTGTCACACTACGACACCAACGTAACACCAGACTGCGGCGTGGAGTTCCTGACCGAAGAACCGCTGCAAAGGATTTATGAGCTGAAACAGGAAACCGATATGCTGGTGGTGGGCGGCGGCAAACTGCTTACTTCGCTGATAAAAGCCGGATTGTTGGATAGCCTGACTATCTACACTGTCCCGGTCATGGTAGGCAAAGGCATCGGCTTTATCGGAGAAACCTTCGGCTCGCTGTGGAAGCTCTCGGAAAGCAGGGTGCTGGATAACGGGGTGGTCTGTTCGACCTACCTGTTTGGCGGGAGCGTATAAAAAATGCGCCCGGTTCCCACCGGGCGCAACCACTAAAATTTCAATTATTATAAGTCGTAAAACCTATTACAATGAAATTTCAGTGGCAAAGATAGGCTATTTCTTCGGTTTCGCTTTCTTTTCGGGGAATGAAAAGGTGACATTGAACTGTTCGTCCAGTACCAGCGAAGCATCGAAAGCCTTGCCGTTCTTGCCCTTGAAGCCCTTGATTAGCCCGGTCTTGCGTTTCGTCACCAGCTCGACAATTTGTTTGTCGGAAAGCTGCTTGTCGCACTTGTTGCGGAATATGGTAAGCGTGCAGTCCACGTTGGAACACTTCGCCACTTTCGGGTAGAACAGGATGCGCCCGCTGCCGCATTTCGGGCAGGGGCAGGTTTCACCAGTAGCGACAGATAGCTGCACCGATAGCAGTTCTGCGGTGATTTGCGTTGCGTACACCTCGATGCCCTTCCGGAACGTGTCCGCATCCATGCTGCCCGCTTCTATCTTGGCAAGGGCGGTTTCCCACATGCCCGTCATTTCGACATCGGCAATCTTCTTGTCCTTGACAATCCTGTAAACGGCAAGCCCCTTGTCGGTGGGTACAAGGTTCTTCTTCTCACGCACGATGTACTGGCGGGTGAACAGCGTTTCGATAATCGCCGCACGGGTGGCGGGTGTACCTATCCCGGCATCTTTCAAGCTGGCTTTCAGTTCGGCATCCTCCAGTTCCTTGCCTGCGTTTTCCATTGCAGCAAGCAGGCTGCTTTCCGTGTGCAGCGGTTTCGGCTTGGTCTGCTTTTCGAGCAGATCCACGCCGGAGAGTGGCAAACATTCTCCCTCTTGGAGTGGCGGCAGGCTGGCGGTTTCTTCATCCTCTCCCGTTTCCTGCTCGCCGAACACGGCACGCCACCCAGCTTCTTTCATCACCGACCCTTTCACCGTGAAGTCAGTATCTCCGGCAGATAGCACAGCGGTGGTTACGTCTTTCACGCTCCTGCCCGAAAAGGCTTCCAGCATACGCCCGGCTACCAGTTCGTAAACCGCCCGTTCGTCTTTGGAGAGTTCACCGGGCAGGTTTTCAGTCACGATTAAGGCGTGGTGGTCGGTCACTTTGCCGTCATTCACACTACGGCGGTTCAGCGTTACGCCGTTCAATCCGGCGGCATATCCGGCAAAGCGGGGGTATTGCTCCAGCAGGGCGACACGTTCCGGCATTTCATCAAAAACGTCCTCCGGGATATAGCGGCTCCCGGTTCGGGGGTATGACATCACTTTCTTTTCGTACAGGCTTTGCGCTATGGAAAGGGTCTTGTCCGCCGAAAAGTTCAGTTTCGTGTTCGCTTCCTTTTGTAGCGTGGTAAGGTCATACAAAAGGGGCGGTTCTTGGCTGGTTTCTTTCCTTTCAACGGACTTCACCGCAAGCTGCCCGGCATCCTTTACCCGTTGCAGGGCGGCTATGGCTTCGGGTTGCTGCTCCCACTTGGCGGTAGATTGGGCGGTGAAACTGATTCTACCGCTGGCGGTATCGGCTTTGAGTTGCCAAAACTTGGTCGGGACAAAGTTCTTGTTTTCCAAATAGCGGTTGCATATCATCACGAGCGTGGGTGTCTGCACCCTACCCAGTGAGAACACGCCCTGCCCGGCTGCCACGCTCAACGCTTGGGTGGCGTTTATCCCTATCAGCCAGTCGGCTTCGCTGCGGGACTTGGCAGAAAGGTAGAGGTTATCGTAACGCTCTCCCGGCTGCAAGTTGTCCAGCCCCTCACGGATTGCCCTGTCGGTAAGGCTGCTTATCCACAGGCGTACAAAGGGCTTGGTACAGCCTAAATAGTTATAGATGTAACGGTGTATCAATTCGCCCTCACGTCCGGCATCGGTTGCTACAATAATCTTGTCGCACTGGTCGAATACCTCTTTAATCACTTTCAACTGTTTCAACACGCCGGGGGCTGCCTTGTAGCCTTTCTCGGCTTTCACCTGACGGGGGATTAGCTGGAAATCGGGCGGCAGTATGGGCAGGCTCTCCCTGCGGAAGTTCGCCACGCCGTAGGCTTCCGGCATGGCAAGCTGGATTAAGTGGCCGAACGCCCATGTCACCATATACCCGTTGCCGGAAAGATAACCGTCATTACGCCCGGTCGCACCGATGATGCGGGCGATGTCCTTTGCCACGCTGGGCTTCTCTGCTATCAATGCAATCATAATTCTTTACTTTTTAATGGTGGATATTACATTTTCATTCCTCTGGACTTCTTGGGCTTGTCAGCTTTCAGGCTCTTGTCCTGCGCTTTCTCCTGCTTCTCTTTCTGCTTGGCGGTGGGCTTGTCCTGACCCTGTTTCAACGGCTCTTTGCCCTGCTTGGTGGCTTCGTTGGTCTTGCCCCCCGAATTGACCGCTACCTGCGTCCGGCTCTCGGCGGTGGAGGTAACGTCTTTCGGCTGCACCTTGTCGGGGGATTTGCCCTGTGCGCCGGGCTGTACATGACCGTTGAACTCAACGCCCTGCCCGTCCTTTAGCCCGGCTACTTGCTGCTGTCCCTGCTGTAAGAACTGGACGGCGGCACGGGGCAGGAACTCCAAGCCACGCTCCACCGCACTGACCTGCAAATAGGCACTGCGCTTCGTGCCGTCCCTGAATTGCAGGTTTTCCATTTTCACCGCTTGCCCGGCTTCAAAGGCGGCTTTCTGTTCCGGGCTGACTTGCACGTTACAGATTGTATCGGGGCATTTCCACTTGTCAGCCCGCATATACTCCAGTTCGTGCGTGTACCTGTCCCGGCTGACGAACACGGGGATTTGCTCGCCGCTTTTCGGGTCTTTGATTTCAGCGATGCCGCCCAAGTTGCCAGTGCCTTGCAAGTTGCCCTGTTCCTGCTTGGTGAACTCGTGTTCATGGAACGGGCGTTGCAACAGTTTTTCGTCCTGCTGCACGCCGTGTAGCTTGGGTACTACCGTGCCGTCCTTTGCCTGATAGAAAGAGAGCTTGACATCGGTAGGTTTGAGGTAGAAGCCGCCCACCGTCCCCGAAACGGTGTAGGTGTTGCGGGACTTGTAGCCACGCATCACCCGGTCGAAGTCCCTCGTGTTTTTCAGGGTGTCGGCGGTGATGCCGACTTTTTTCAGGTTCTCCCAGTCGATTTTTGCCGGGTCGAAGCGGTAGCCCTGCTTGAACTCGTGAAAGTCGGACTTCGGAACTCGAAGCATTTCTGTTCGTTTGCTGCCCTCCGGTGTCGGGTTGCGGTGATTGTCCTCGATTGCCCTTGCCTGTTGTTCCGCTTCGGAAGCCTTTACGCTGAACAGTTCCAGCCCGGAAGTGTCCTGAAACTTGCGGAAAAAATTGGAAATGAAGTTGCTGAACACATCGCTGTTCTTGTCCACCTGCATGAACTCGCCGCCATGCGTCGGCGATACGGTCTGCAAATTGCCGTCCTTGTCGAAGCTTTTAACAGCACTCACCTTGCCCTGCTGTTTATCCAAGACCAGCAGCACGTCTTTTTCCTGCCCCTCTGTGGGCGGGGTCATTCTGTTTGCCATAAATAATTGGAATTTTAGTGGTTACGGGAATAGTCCCGCCCAAAGGTAGCGACTAAATATGCTATATTTGGATAGGCAGAAAGGAGTGTCCGCATTTGTCCTGCGCTGTCCCGATTTGTCCGGGTAGGATGAAAAAAGAAGCGATAAAACAGAAGCAGTCCATTACTTAATCCAAAGAAAAACATAACTTTGCAATCAGTTATCATACATACAGAATATGACAGAGAAAAACAATTCTATATTATCCCCCGAATATCTCAATTTCAAAAATGAGATAACCGCCCGTATCAGGTCTGCCCAGTATGAAGCATTAAAGGCTGTAAACAAGGAAATGATAGCCTTATACTGGGAAGTCGGTAAACGGATTACCGAGCAACAGACAGCATTAGGTTGGGGAAAATCCGTTGTGGAAAACCTTTCACGGGACATACAGAAAGAGTTTCCGGGGATAAAAGGATTTGGAGTTTCCAATATGTGGGACATGGCACGTTTTTATGCTGAATACCAGTCCAATGAAATTCTCCAACCATTAGTTGGAGAAATTAGCTGGTCGAAACATATAGTCATTCTGACGAAGTGCAAGGAAACACGACAACGGCAATTTTATATATTGGCTACCCAAAAATACGGTTGGACAAAAGACGTTCTTATCAATAAGATAGAAGCCAAAACTTACGAGAACTATTTACTTGGGCAAAGCAATTTTGACAATACCCTGCCTGATAAAATAAAGAACCAAGCTATACTTGCATTAAAAGATGAATATACATTTGACCTTGTAGGGCTTGCAGAGGAACATTCGGAATATGAACTGGAACAGGCTATTATTAAGAATATCCGTGCGTTCCTTATGGAGTTCGGTACTGATTTTTCATTCATAGGCAACCAATATCGGCTGGAAGTGGACGGAAAAGAATACTTCATAGACTTGCTGCTGTACAACAGACGTTTGCAAGCCATGATAGCCATAGAACTAAAAATCGGAGAGTTCCAGCCGGAGTATAAAGGCAAAATGGAATTCTATCTGAATATTTTGAATGATACGGTAAAACTACCACATGAAAATCCGGCTATCGGTATTATCATTTGCAAGTCCAAAAGCCGCATGATAGTGGAGTATGCTTTGAAAAGTTCCAATATGCCTATCGGGGTGGCAACCTACAGCCTTTCTTCTGAATTACCTGAAGCCTACAAAAAACTATTACCGACATCGGAAGAAATAGCCCAAAAGATAGAATTGCTGATAGAACGATAATAATAACAAAAGCCGTAGATTTGTGCTACGGCTTTTGTGTTCTTATACATTTTATATATAGCTATTCTTCCTCCCTAATCAAATGGCATAGCTCCGGGTCGTTCTTAATCCGGGTTATCTCGTCCTCGACAATCTGCCGGACTTCCTGACGGATGCGGTCATAGTTGGCTTGTATCTCCTCCTGCATCCGGTCGTTGCCGTCCTTGTCGGTGAAGTCGATAATCTGCGGCAACTTCACGTAACGGGCGGTTTCCCGCTTCACCTTTTCATTGTCCACCACGATTTCACAGTGGAAAATCTTCTGTTCTATCCGTTCATCGAAGTTGTCCGCCACAGCACCCACGAACATGCCTTGCGTGAGGTTGGATATTTTGCTGGCGGGTATCAGGCTGTCCATTTGGGTGCTTATTGAGGTGGATTTCTCCCGCTGGTTTATCGTCATGCTCTGCCGTTTCTGCAACACCTTTCCGAAACGCTCCGACAGTATTTTTGCCGTTTCACCGACTACCTGACCGCTAAACACGTTACCCACAGTATTTTGTATCACCCGGCTTTCCTTGTCCCCGTAGTCACGGGTTAGCTGGCTGTAATCCTGAAAGCCCAGCAGAACCGCTACCTTGTTGCTTCGGGCGGTTGCAATCAGATTGTCAAGCCCACGAAAATATATGGTCGGTAGTTCATCTATTATCACCGAACTTTTAAGCTGACCTTTCTTGTTTATCAGCTTCACGATACGGGAATTATACAGCCCCAGTGCCGCCGAATAGATGTTCTGACGGTCGGGGTTGTTGCCGACAACCAGTATTTTAGGCTCTTTGGGGTTATTAATGTCCAGTGAAAAATCATCGCCCGTCATTACCCAATACAGTGCTGGGCTTATCATCCTTGAAAGCGGAATTTTCGCACTCGCTATCTGCCCCTGCAACTGCTCTTGTGCATCTGATTCCCAAGCATCTACGAATGGGGAAAGGTAGTTTTCCAGTTCGGGATAGCTGCGCAAAATCGTGAACACATCGGCGTATTTCTTGTTCAATAATTCTATGGCATGGGGGAATGTGCAATACTTACCGCCCTGATAGATACGGAGATACCAAATTATAGCCGCCAAAAGAATAATCGGGCTTTCCACGAAGAAGTCGCCCTGCTTGCTTATCCAGCTTCGATTGAGGTTAAGCATAATCGTGTAGCTGGCTTCGTAGGCATCCGCAATGTCCGACATGAAGCTGGCGTTTATCGGGTTACATCGGTGGCTCTTGCGTGGGTCGTCAAAATTGATAACGTAAAATTTCGGTTTCACCTTGTAACCGTCCAAGTGGCTAAGCAGATGATTGTAAGCGATTTCCGAAAGGTCAGGGAATTTGTAATCATAACAATAGAGTGCAAAACCTTTCTCGATTTGCTGTTTTATGTAACTGTTTACCACTGCATACGATTTGCCACTACCCGGCGTACCCAACACAAGGCTGGCACGGAACGGGTTCACGACATTTATCCAGCCGTTATTCCATTTCTTCTTATAGTAGAACCGGGTAGGCAGATTTACCGAATACTCGTTCTCGATAAGCCTTGTTTCCTGCATGAAACTCTCGTTCTCTGTATTAAAGACATCATCCATTAGGTTGTTCTTCAACAACCGGGACATCCATGTACCCGCCATGAGCATACAGATATAGCCCGCCGATAGCGTGGCGATATAAAACACAGTGTCCGCCGTATGTGGCAGCGGAAGTTCCAGCAGCCACCAGTTCAGGAAGAACAGCATGATACCCACCACAAGGCTGCAATGTATCTTCGTCCATGTTATATTTTCCTCTTTCACGCCCTTAGTGCCGATACACGACAGGGCGAGGAACATCACGGAGAAAAGTTTCGTCCACAAGATAGAGGAGAACAGCCCGGTGGTACGCTGGAATTTCCACAGTATCTTGTCTATCACCTCAAAAGTTACTCCCCACTCTTTCAGGGTGGAGTAACAGAACCAGTACACGTTTATTCCCACGAATAGAATACTGACAGCCCGCATAAAGTCCATGACCCTTGCAAGCCCTCTCAAATCATCTTCCTGTTGCATGATTGTAATGTTTTTTTTAGTTAGTCGATGCGCCTTGTGCGCTTCTTTTTCTTCTTTCTCTTTTGGCGGGCGGTGTCCTGCGGCTCGTCACCGCCTGATGCACCGCCGCCCAGCAAACCGCCGAAAGCACCCAGCACGGAAGCCATGCCCGAAACGATGTCGGCTTTCGGCGTGAAGCCCGGCTGTTCCTGATGCGTGGATTGTTCCCGCTGTTGTATTTCCACTTCTGACTGGTGCATCTTTCCGGTTTCGCCCGAAAAACGTTCGTTGAACACGTTCGCCGAATACTCCTTGCCCAAGCGTGAACCGTTCAGCACCACCCGGCTGTCGTGGTCGATGAACGTAACGCCATAGATGCGCCCGCTGTCGTTCTGACGGAATACCACGTCAATGCCCTGTTTCTTTAGCTGCTGTTCCAGTTCCTTTCGGCTGCGGGTATTCCTCACGGCATCGGCTACAATTTTCCGGGTACGCTCTTTCAGTTTCCCGTTCTTGATTGCTTCGCCCGATTTCTCCATTCTGCGCTGCACCGCTTCATAACCCACCGACTTGCCGATGCGGGAAGCCTTTACCGGGTTGCCCGCCTTTTCGCCCTTGTCGTTCATGGCGGAATAGACAATGCCCTGATAGGGCTTGCCGTTTATCTCGCCCTTGACTTCCTCGGCGCACACGTTGTAAGCGGCAAGCAAAGCCTTGTACTCCCCGAACGACTGGAAGCGGTAGCCATAGCAAGCCGCTTTCACGGTGTTGCCGACTTGGTGCTTCACGTCCCCGGCGGCATAGTCCACCTTTTTCAGTTCGGGGCGTTCGGCACGTTCCTTTCGCTCTGCCGGGTGCAGCCCGTATTTCTTTTCCAGTTCACGGGTGATTTGCTTGCTGCGCCGATGCTCGAACTTGTCATTCAGCGGCTTGCCGTTCTCGTCCACCCGCAACCCCACGATGTGGATATGGTGGCGGTCGATGTCGGTATGCTTGTACACCAGATAAGGCTGGTCGCCATAGCCCAACTTCCGCATATACTCTTTGGCGATGTCGGAAAGCTGCTGGTCGGTCAGCACGTCTTCCGGGTGCGGGTTTATGGAAATATGAAGTATCGGCTTCTTGGTGGATAGCTGGACGGGCATCTGCATTTCAAAGCTGCGCATACACTCGCCGATAGAGAAATTCCCGTCCTCGCTCAACAGCATCCGGTTGGAGAAAAGCACCTTTGCTTCCTCGCTGTCCACTTTGTTTTGGTTGTATGCCAGTGCGCCGAACATATTGCCGCCTATGCTTATTTTGGCAACCATAGTTCCTTGCACTCGTTTGTCAGGTCGATAACCTGACGGTTCAACATCGCCAGTTCGGTGGTCGCTTTCTCCAGTTTATAGAGAAAAGCCAGTGCCTTTTTCTCCGAAAAGTTGCTGTGCAACGCCTTTACGACTTGGTTGTAATTGACCGCAACCGCCCGGAACTGGGCGTAAAATTCGGTCAGCCGGGCGCAATATTCTACTGCCGATTTGTCCACTTTCACCACCCGGAACGGCTCGCCGAACAGCCGGGCGGCGATGAAACGGGACTTGCTCGTAACGCCCGACTGCTCCCATTGCGAGAGGAAGCGGGCGTTCTCCCGGTCATTCAGGTAAAGGACATGGCGGTGCTTCGCTGGGTCTGCGAGGGCGGGGCGACCGCCCTTGTTGGGTTTCCTTGTTTCCATACTTCTTTGAATTAAAAAATTACGACTTCGGAGTGATTTTTATCCCCGCAAGGGGCAAGGCGTTTTCAGGCACGGAAAACGGTTTTGTAGCATACAAAACACACCTTGCTATTTTCTGACGAAAATCGAAATCCGTCACGGACGGATTGGGGTTAGCGTGAAACGGAAAGCCCAGCCATTAACCTGCCCGGTTTTACATCCCTGCCCCCAGCGGTTCGTTACTCCGCTGCAAAGTAACGGTGATTTATAATGCTGTAAAATAGGTGGTTGGTGGACAAAACGGGACAGCGCAGGACAAATCGGGACAAGGTTTTCAGGGGACGTTTTTTCTCCCTTTTTTTGCATCGGATTTCAAGATTGAAAGCAAGATTGAAAGAAATATTCCAATCAGGAAAGAATGATTGAAAGCAGGATTTCAATAAAACGTGATTGCAGGATTTCAATATTTCAAGAAAGAATGAAAGCAGGAAAACAAGATTGAAATAAAACAATCTTTCAATATTTCAAGATTGCAATATGGAATGAATGATTGGAAGCAATAAATAAATCTATCAACCAATAATGAACGGAAGCAATATGGAAAACGAGAAAACACCCCTTTATGTCGCCTTTTCCACCCAAAAGGGCGGGGTCGGCAAAACCACCTTTACCGTGCTGGCGGCGAGTTACCTCTACTACCTCAAAGGCTACGATGTGGCGGTGGTCGATTGCGACTACCCGCAACACTCCATTGCCGGGATGCGAAAGCGGGATGCCGAGCAGGTCGGGGCGGATGAAGATTACAAGCGAATGGCGTATGAACAGTTCACCCGGCTGGGGAAGAAAGCCTACCCGGTGCTGTGCAGTTCGCCCGAAAAGGCGATTGCAACGGCTGACGGACATATAGCCGCCGGACACGTGCCGGATATTGTGTTTTTCGACCTGCCCGGCACGGTGAACAGCGAGGGCGTGATAAACTCCCTTGCGGGCATGGACTACATTTTCACCCCCATTTCAGCCGACAAGGTGGTGCTGGAAAGCAGCCTGTCGTTCGCAATGGCTATCCAAAAGCTATTGGTGAGGAATGAAGCCTGCCGACTTGCCGGGCTGTACCTCTTTTGGAACATGGTGGACGGTAGGGAGAAAACAGACCTTTACACCGCCTACGACAAGACCATTAAGGAACTGGAACTGCCGCTGATGAAAACCTTTATCCCCGATACCAAACGCTACAAAAAGGAACTGGTGGCGGATAAAAAGGCGGTGTTCCGCTCCACGCTCTTTCCCGCCAGCCGCCCGCTGGTAAGGGGAAGCAACTTGGAAGAACTGATAACCGAAATAACGTACTACATCAAATTACAATGATATGGCAAAGCAAAGCGGCGGGATGCCGAAGATAGACGAGGATTTCATGAAAGAACTTATCTCGCAGGGCGTACCAGCCAAGCGGGAGAGCCAGCCGGATGATGCACCGCAGCCCGGCGGCGAAACGGAAACCGCCCACGAGGGACGGCAGACTGAAACGGTGCGGGTGGAGAAAACGACAAACCGCAAGCGCAAGGGCGGTTCGGGCGACTACCGGGAAACCTACTTTCAGAAAGTGGAACTGGCAGACCGACAGCCCTTGTACGTGAGCCGTACCACGCACGAGAAGCTGATGCGTATCGTGACGGTGATAGGCGGGCGCAAGGTGACGGTAAGCAGCTACGTGGAAAACATTCTGCTGCGCCACTTCGAGCAGTACCAAGACGAGATAAACACCCTGTACGAAAGCCACTTCCAAAAGCCTGTCTGACTATGGTAATCTATTGCATACTTACCGGGCTTTTGGTGTACTATATCGCCTTATGGCTGTGGTATCGCTACACGGACAGCCGGACATCAGCGGGCAGAACGGATGATGCGCTGCTTCCACGAAACGGGGTTTCAGGCTACACGCTGATAGGTGAAAGCCAATACAAGGGCGGACTAATCGGGACAGCGCAGGACAAATCGGGACACCTCCCGCAAGCGGCTGAAAATGATACTATTTTTGCGCCGCAGGCTGACGGACAGCCGGAAGAAAACATTCCGGAAGCAGCAGCCGAAGCGGAAGAAACGCCCGGTTACGAGAATGACGAACCCGACTACGAGGACGAGGAAATAGCCGGGTACATGGACGGTGACGATGATACCGGGCGGGCTACGGGCGTGAGCTTTGACGAACTGGGCGAAGCGGTACGCACGGCGAACGCCGACAACCCCACCGAAGCGGAGAAACGGCAAGCCGCCGGGACACTGGCAAGCATTGAGGGGACGAACCTCTACGATGCGGTGGTGGAGAACATCAACGGCGGGCTGGCAAAGGTGGCGGAACTGCTGGGACGCAACGAAGCGGAACTGGCTACGGCTGCTGTCCCTGCCGGAACTGGCGATACAAGCGAGGAACACGAAGCGTTCGACATGAACGATTTCCTATAATATAATAACGTGTAACAATATGAAGCAACGTGACTACGGTTGATTGGCAACCTGAAAACCAAACAGACAAACGGGACTATCCCCGACCACTAAAATTTCAAATTATTCACCAGCCGGGAAAGGCGGACTTCCCACCCGCCGCCCGGCATTAAAAACAAATCACAATGAGAAAGAAAATCTTTTTGTCGGCGGCTATCCTTGCCGCTGCGGTAAGTGCCTACGCACAGGGCAACGGGCAAGCGGGCATCACCGAAGCCACGAACCTAATCACCGGGTATTTCGACCCCGGAACAAAACTGGTGTACGCAATCGGGGCGGTCTGCGGCTTGATTGGCGGGGTAAAAGTATATAACAAGTTTTCAAGCGGCGACCCCGACACCTCAAAGACCGCCGCCAGTTGGTTCGGGGCGTGCATTTTTTTAATTGTTGCCGCCACTATCCTGCGGTCGTTCTTCCTCTAAACCAGCGGCTATGTCTGAATATCCGGTAAACAGGGGTATCGGGAAGCCAGTGGAATTCAAGGGGTTAAAAAGCCAGTACCTCTTTATCTTTTGCGGCGGCTTGCTCGCCGTGTTCGTGGTGTTCATCGTCCTGTTCATGGCAGGCGTGAACCAGTGGCTATGTATCGGTTTCATCGTGTCGGCTTCGCTGCTGCTCGTGTGGCAGACGTTCCGGCTCAACGCACGGTACGGCACGCACGGGCTGATGAAAGCAGCCGCACGCAAAAGACACCCACGCTTCATTATCAGCCGAAAGGCGATACCCCGGCTGTTCAACTACAAAAGAAGAAAGGAAGAAAGAACATGAGGAATACATTAAAGGCTACCACGCTGGAAAGAAAATTTCCACTTTTGGCGGTGGAGAACGGCTGCATCATTTCAAAAGATGCAGACATAACGGTGGCTTTCCGGGTGGAACTGCCCGAACTGTTCACCGTCACCAGTGCCGAGTACGAAGCCATACATTCGGCATGGTACAAGGCAATCAAGGTGCTGCCCGACTACTCCATAGTACACAAGCAGGACTTCTTCATCAAGGAGAACTACCAGCCCGACACCGAAAGGGACGAGCTTAGTTTTTTAAGCCGCTCCTTTGAACGGCACTTCAATGAACGCCCGTTCCTGAACCATTACTGCTACCTGTTCCTGACGAAAACGACAAGGGAGAGAAGCCGCCGACAGAGCGACTTCTCCACCCTCTGCCGGGGCAGGATTGTTCCGCAGGAGATAGCCGACAAGGAAGCGGCGGCAAAGTTCATCGAAGCGGTCGGGCAGTTCGAGCGCATCATGAACGACAGCGGTTTTGTCACCCTTACCCGGCTGGCGGCATCGGAAATCACCGGGCAGGACGGAAAGGCGGGCATCATCGAGAAATACTTCTCGCTATCGCAGACAGATACCACCTGCCTGAAAGACATCGGGCTGTACCCGGAAGAAATGCGTGTCGGGGACGATATACTGTGCCTGCACACGCTTTCGGACGTGGAAGATTTGCCCGGAAAGGTCGGGACGGACTGCCGATTTGAGAAGCTGTCCACAGACAGAAGCGATTGCAGGTTAAGTTTTGCCGCCCCAGTGGGCGTACTGTTGTCGTGTAACCACGTCTATAACCAGTTCATCTTCATAGACGACCACGCCGAAAACCTGAAGAACTTCGAGCAGACCGCCCGGAACATGCAATCGCTCTCCCGTTACTCCCGTGCCAACCAAGTGAACAAGGAATGGATAGACGAGTACCTGAACGAAGCGCACAGCAAGGGGCTTATTTCGGTACGCTGCCACTGCAACGTCATGGCATGGAGTGACGATAGGGACGAACTCAAACGCATACGCAACGATGTGGGAAGCCAGCTTGCCCTGATGGAGTGCAAGCCACGCCACAACACCACCGACACGCCCACGCTCTTTTGGGCGGGCATACCCGGCAACGAAGCCGACTTCCCGGCAGAGGAAAGTTTCTACACGTTCTTGGGGCAGGCTCTCTGCCTGTTCGTGGAAGAAACGAACTACAAGAGTTCGCTTTCGCCGTTCGGCATCAAAATGGTGGACAGGGTAAGCGGTCGCCCGCTGCACATCGACATATCGGATTTGCCCATGAAGAAAGGCATCACGACCAACAGAAACAAGTTCATACTTGGGCCGAGCGGGTCGGGTAAGTCTTTCTTCACCAACCACATGGTGCGCCAGTATTACGAGCAGGGTGCGCACGTGCTGCTGGTAGATACGGGTAACAGTTACTTGGGGCTGTCCCAGCTTATCCACAACCGCACGCACGGCGAGGACGGGATTTATTTCACCTACACCAACGAGAACCCGATAGCCTTCAACCCGTTCTATGTCGAGGACGGGGTATTTGACATCGAGAAGAAAGAGAGCATCAAGACCCTGATACTCACCCTGTGGAAGCGGGACGATGAAGCCCCGAAACGGTCGGAAGAAGTGGCGTTGTCAAACGCCGTGAGTGCCTATATCGAACTGATAGGCAAAGACCGTTCGGTAACGCCCTGCTTCAACACGTTCTACGAGTTTGTCCGGGATGATTACCGCCGACAGCTTGAACAGAAGAACGTCAGGGAAAAGGATTTTGACATTGACAATTTCCTGAACGTGCTTGAACCGTACTATCGTGGCGGTGAGTACGACTACCTGCTGAACTCCGACAAGGAACTGGATTTGCTGCATAAACGCTTCATAGTCTTTGAATTGGACAACATCAAAGACCACAAGATTTTATTCCCGGTAACGACTATCATCATCATGGAAGCCTTTATAAACAAAATGCGCAAGTTAAAGGGGATAAGGAAGTTAATACTAATTGAAGAAGCGTGGAAAGCGATTGCATCGGCGAACATGGCAGACTATATCCGCTACCTCTACAAAACAGTCCGAAAATATTTCGGGGAAGCGATTGTAGTCACGCAAGAGATTGAGGATATTATTTCTTCCCCAATCGTGAAAGAGAGTATCATCAACAACTCGGACTGCAAAATCCTGTTAGACCAGCGAAAATACCTGAACAAGTTCGACAGCATACAAAACCTGCTGGGACTGACCGACAAGGAGCGTTCGCAAATATTGTCTATCAACATGGCGAACCACCCCGGACGGAAGTACAAGGAAGTTTTCTTCTCGCTGGGCGGCACACAATCTGCGGTGTACGCTACCGAAGTTTCATTGGAAGAATATTACACGTTCACGACAGAGGAAAGCGAGAAAATGGAACTGTTCGCCCTCGCCGAGAAGCTGGGCGGCAACCTTGAACTGGCTATCAAGCGGCTTGCGGAAAGCAAACGTAATCCCCAATCATCAACAACTTAAAAATTAGGAACATGAAATGCATTGACAATCTGATATACACGCTATTGTCCGCTTGCCTGCTGGCGGGCTGCGAGGACAGCGGAAGCAAGGAGCTGGAAAGGATGCAGGGCTATTGGGTACACGTCAGGGGACACCCGGCTTTCACACTCTCGGAAACGGGCGGCAGATACACCGTCACCCGGAAAGCGAATGTCAGGGGCAGAATACTGGAAACGGCTTACCCGGTAACAGAACGGAACGGCTGCCTGTTCATCGAAACGGGCTTCCGCATACAGTTCACCTATGACAAAAAGACCGACCGGATAACGCTCATGCCCGGCGGCGAATACAAACGAGTTACAAACCTTGAAAACAAAAGATAATGAAAAGAACAATTCTCCTTATGGCGGTGTGCCTTTGCTTCATCGGCAAGGCATCCGCACAGTGGGTGGTGTCAGACCCCGGCAACTTGGCACAGGGTATCATCAACACCACCAAGCAGATAGTGCAGACTTCCACCACTGCCAAGAACACGCTGGACGGCTTCATGGAAGCGCAGAAGATTTTCCAGCAGGGTAAAAAATATTACGATGCGCTCAAAGCGGTGCATGACGTGGTTAAGGGCGGTGTCAAGGTGAAGAAGTCCATTGAACTGGTGGCGGAAATATCCGAAATCTACGTGCGCAATTTCCAAAACATGCTGGCAGACCCGAATTTCACGCCTGACGAACTTTCCGCAATATCGTTCGGCTATGCCAAACTGATGTCGGAAAGCTCGGACGTGTTGCAGGACTTGAAAAATGTAGTGAACATCACGGGTATGTCGCTGACGGATGCCGAACGGTTAGCAATCATCGACAACGCTTATCGAAGTTTGCTCAACTACCGCAACCTTGTGAACTACTACACCCGCAAGAACATATCCGTGTCCTACCTGCGGGCGAAGAAGAAGAACGACACCGACCGGGTGTTGGCTCTCTACGGCTCGGCGGATGAACGCTACTGGTAACATATAAATCGGTATGCCTATGTTATTAGCAGCGGTGGATTTTGACAACCTGCACCAAGTGTTGCGGGTGCTGTACGATGAAATGATGCCCTTGTGCGGCAACATGACGGGGGTAGCCAAAGGGATAGCCGGGCTGGGAGCTTTGTTCTATGTAGCCGCCAAAGTGTGGCAGTCGCTCGCACGTGCCGAACCCATAGACGTGTACCCGCTACTCCGTCCCTTTGCGCTGGGGCTGTGTATCATGTTTTTTCCAACTTTCGTGTTGGGGACTATCAACACGGTATTGTCGCCAGTGGTAAAAGGGTGCAACCAGCTTATGGAAACGCAGACTTTCGACATGAACGAGTACCGGGCGCAGAAAGACCGACTGGAATATGAAGCCCTGATGCGAAGCCCCGAAACGGCTTACCTCGCATCGGACGAGGAATTTGACCGACAACTGGAAGAACTGGGCTGGTCGCCCTCCGACATGGTGACCATGACGGGCATGTACATGGACAGGACGGCTTATAATATAAAGAAGTCCGTCCGGGACTGGTTCAGGGAGTTATTGGAAATGCTCTTTCAGGCGGCGGGGCTGATTATAGACACGCTGCGCACGTTCTTCCTAATCGTGTTAAGCATACTGGGTCCGCTGGCGTTTGCGATTTCCGTCTATGACGGTTTCCAAAGCACGCTGACCCGGTGGATTTCACGCTATATCTCCATTTACCTGTGGCTGCCCGTGTCGGACTTGTTCAGCAGCGTGCTGGCACGCATACAAACCCTGATGCTCCAAAAAGACATCGAGCAGCTTTCAGACCCGAATTTCATCCCGGACGGGAGCAGCACCGTGTATATAATCTTTATGATTATCGGCATCGTGGGCTACTTCACCATTCCAACGGTGGCAAGCTGGATAGTGTCGGCTGGCGGTACGTCTGCCTATAACCGCAACGTGGCACGGGCTGGGTCAATCGCCGGGGCTGCGGTCGGTGCGGCAAGCGGGAAAGTAACCGGGAAACTACTCAAATAACCAACATCAATATTTAGTATATGGAATTTAAGTCATTAACGAACATCGAAACGAGTTTCCGGCAAATCCGGCTCTTTGCGCTGGTATTCATCTGCCTGTGCGCACTGGTGACGGGCTTTGCCGTGTGGAACTCGTACAGCTTCGCCGAGAAGCAGCGGCAGAAGATATACGTCCTCGACAACGGCAAAAGCCTGATGCTGGCACTCTCGCAGGACATGGCACAAAACAGACCCGTGGAAGCGAAGTCGCACGTGCGGCGTTTCCACGAACTTTTCTTCACCTTATCACCCGAAAAGGGGGCTATCGAAAGCAACATCAAACGCTCGTTGTTTCTCGCCGACAAGACCGCTTTCAACTATTACAAGGACTTGGCGGAAAAGGGTTACTACAACCGGGTGATTTCGGGGAACGTCACGCAGACGGTGGAGATTGACAGCGTGAAGTGCGACTTCGACCAGTACCCCTACAAGGTGAACACGTATGCCCGCCAGTTGATTGTCCGGGAAAGCAGCCTGACGGTGCGAAGCCTTGTCACCTCGTGCCGGTTGCTTAACGCCACACGGAGCGACAACAACCCGCACGGCTTCATCATCGAAGCGTTCACCATTACCGAGAACAAGGATTTGCAGACCATTAAAAGATAGCCTTATGGAGAGAAAACGAAATTACATCGAAAAGGTGAGGGACTGGGCGGACGACCGCCTGCGCCGGATGTGCGGACGGATTACGCCGGGCAAAAGGCTGGCGGTTATCCTCGTGATGTTCTTCTTTTTCGGCGGCTTGTCTATCTACATCACCGTTTCATCAATCTACAATATCGGGAAACGGGACGGCAGGCGGCTGCAAATAGAACACATCAAACAATACCCGCTACACGATAGCGACAGTATCAACTTATTAAACAGACTGAACAATGGACGAAGTACAGAAGAATGAAAGTAGCATATCTACTTCACCAACAAATGGGAAGCCCCCAAAAGAAAATAAGCCTAAAAAGGAACTGACACCCCAACAGGTACAGCAGCGCAGGAAAATGATAGTCTTCCCGCTGATGTTCCTTGCCTTTGCAGGGTGCATGTACCTGATATTCGCACCCTCCGGCAAAGAGGACGTGAATGTGGAAAGCGTGGGCGGCTTCAATGCCGACATACCCCTGCCCGCAGAGGACGGGATTATAGCCGACAAGCAGGCAGCCTACGAGCAGGCGATGATGAACCGCAAACGGAAAGAGAAAATACAGTCGTTGCAGGACTTCGGTTTCACCACGGAAGAAGAAGCCGGAGAAACGAAGCCGGAAATAGACCTGATACCGGAAGAAGAAGATGTGCAGCCCCGGCGGGCTGGCGGTGCTTCCTCGGCAAACGCTTACCGGGACATCAACCACCAGTTAAGCACGTTTTACGAAACGCCAGTGGTGGACGAGGAAAAAGAGGACTTGAAGCGGCAGGTGGCGGAACTGACCGACCGACTGCAACAACAGCAGAACGCCACACCCACCACTGACGACCAAATGGCACTCTTGGAAAAGTCCTACGAACTGGCGGCAAGGTATATAAATGACGGCGGGCAGAACGGGCAGGTGGCACAAGTGCCTGTTGCCGGGACTGTCACCCAAAAGCCGCAAGCCCAACCCGTGCAAGCAATCCGGGAAACGACCGTATCGGGATTGCAGCAGCCCATGAGCGATGCCGACTTCATCCGGGCTTACAGCCAGCCACGAAACTACGGCTTCAACACGGCGGTAGGCACGGGCTACGCTATGGGAAAGAACACGGTAGCCGCCTGCATCCACCAAGACCAAACACTGACGGACGGGCAGGCGGTGAAACTCCGGCTGCTCGAACCTATGCAGGCCGGGAACATAGTCGTGCCGAAAAATACCCTTGTAGCGGGTACGGCAAAGGTGCAGGGCGAACGGCTCGACATACTGGTGTCTTCGATTGAGTACGCTGGCAACATCATCCCGGTGGAACTCGCCGTGTTCGACACGGACGGGCAAAAGGGGCTTTCCGTCCCGTCCTCTATGGAGCAGGAAGCGTTCAACGAAGCTATGGCGAATATCGGAAGCGGGCTGGGTACAAGCATTTCCTTTGCCCAAAGTGCCGGGCAGCAGGTGGCTATGGACGTGACAAGGGGATTGCTGCAAGGAACGTCCGGCTACCTCGCCAAGAAGTTCCGAACCGTGAAAGTGAAGCTGAAAGCCGGGTACAAGGTGATGCTTTACGCCAAACAACAATAATTATTTAACCACTAAAATTTCAATTAGCAATGAAACAGATTTTTGTAATGTTCGCCCTCTTGCTGGGCGTGTGTGCGGCAAACGCACAGGAAACCGACACCGTGAAGTATGCGGCTGGCAACGACTTGTACCGGGGCATTACCCGGAAACTCCCGTACCGCCAAATGGTAACGCCCTACGGCGTGGAAGTGACCTTTGCCAAGACGGTGCATATCATCTTCCCCGCCGCCGTCCGCTATGTCGATTTGGGAAGCAACCACATCATAGCGGGCAAGGCGGACGGTGCGGAGAACGTAATCCGGGTGAAAGCCACGACAGAGGGCTTTCCGGGCGAAACGAACTTCTCCGTCATTTGCGAGGACGGCAGTTTCTTTTCGTTCAACGCCAAGTACGCCCGTGAACCGGAAATGCTCAACATCGAAATGAAGGACTTCTTGGAGAATGAAGATACGTCCGACTTCTCGCATACCCGGATGAACATCCATTTCCGGGAACTGGCGGGTGAAAGCCCGCTATTAGTGAAGCTGATAATGCAGAGCATCTACAAGAACAATGACCGGAAAGTGCGCCACTTGGGTAGCAAGCGTTTCGGCATACAGTTCTTAATCAAGGGGATTTACACCTATAACGGGATGCTCTATGTACACACGCAGACGAAGAACAGTTCCAACGTGCCTTTCGACACGGACTTCATCAGGTTTAAGATAACCGATAAGAAAGTGCCCAAACGCACGGCTATTCAGGAAACGGTACTGGATGCGGTACGCAGCTACAACGAGGTGATAGAGATTGCCGGGAAATCGACCGTGCGCACGGTGTACGCCCTGCCGAAGTTTACCATTCCTGACGACAAGCTGCTGGTCGTGGAACTCTACGAGAAGAACGGCGGGCGGCATCAGACCATACGGGTGGAAAACGCCGACATCGTGAATGCGGAAGTGATTAACGAACTCAAAATCAAATAGGGAATGAAGAAACACATCTTTATAATGATGCTCTTTGCGCTGTGCCTGACCTCGTTTCAGGCACACGCACAAAGATACCTGCCGGGTATGAAAGGCTTGCAGGTCACGGCGGGCATGACGGACGGGGTGCATTGGAATGACAACACGGATTTCGCCTACCACATCGGGGCGGCATACAGCGTTTACACCAAGAACGCAAACCGCTGGGTGATTGGTGGGGAATACCTGCACAAGAAGTATGACTACAAGGATATGCAGATACCAGTCGAACAGTTCACCGCAGAGGGCGGCTATTACCTGAAATTCCTTTCGGACAGGCGAAAGACTTTTTTCCTCTCGCTGGGATTGTCGGCACTCGCCGGGTATGAGGTGAGCAACAAAAGCGAAAAACTGCTGCCGGACGGTTCTACCTTGCTGGATAAGGACTGCTTCATTTACGGCGGTGCGCTCACGCTGGAACTGGAAGCCTACCTGACCGACCGGGTGGCTCTGCTGCTGAACGCAAGGGAACGGGCGTTGTTCGGCTCGGACATAGGCAAGTTCCACACGCAGGTATCTTTGGGACTGAAATTCATTATCAATTAGCCTATGGTACTGCTGGAATTATTTTCGGGCATTGGCGGTTTCAGCAAGGGGCTGGAAGCCGCCGGATATACTTTCGACAAGGTATATTTTTCAGAGATAGACAAACACGCAATCGCTAACTTCAAATACAATTTTCCTTATGCGGAACACATCGGAACAGTTACAAATATCGGGGAAGTCGGCATCGAACGTCCACACATTGTCACTTTCGGAAGCCCTTGCCAAAATTTTAGCGCAATCGGGGACGGAAAGGGACTGCAAGGGGGAGAAAGCCACCTTGTCAGATATGCAGTCGAAGCCGTTAGGCGTTTCAGACCTGACGTTTTTATATGGGAGAACGTTAAGGGAATATTCTTCGCAAGACATCGCCCGGATTTTTGGAGCATTGTCAAAGCGTTTGCCGACATTGGCGGTTATAGACTTGAATGGCAACTGTTTAATACGGCATGGTTTCTGTCTCTTATACACATCTGACGCTGCC
>ENA-OZAC01000303-OZAC01000303.1-human-gut-metagenome-genome-assembly--contig:-NODE-303-length-26042-cov-12.255243_pt1 | contig 26042 bp, 30 predicted proteins | sample MGYA00243298_ERZ653493 | MGnify/ENA primary metagenome ERZ653493 (study PRJEB26926, sample SAMN06165177) | human gut metagenome | biome: ENVO:00009003; feature: ENVO:2100002; material: ENVO:00002003...
CAACACTGGGAAGGATTCGGCAGAAGAATCCTGTTGTAAACAGAACGAGGAAATTCAATATCCCCGTAAGGTGCGGCAAAACATAAATTTGAACAGCATAAAAAGCAGAAAACACAGCAATATAGCCCACAGCTTTTGCACATTGTTTCGAGGTAAGCAGCAATATAGCCGGAACCGTACAAAGAACAAGGCGGATCAGCCCCATAGCTTCTCCGCCTGTTCCACCCATGACAAAAATGCTTATGATGAAGATGAGCAACAGTTTTGTACGCGGATCGAGCCGTAGCCCTTGTTCTGTTTTTTTGCTGAGCAGAATTTCCCGCGCCATTATGCAATACCGGCACGCTGGAAGTGCTTTTTGCAAATGGCTTTCCCAATCATACCTCCGACAAGGCCAAACACAAAGCAGGCAACCAGCAGAATAGGCGCAATCCACATAGGCATATATGTATTAAGGGTAGCTGCATATTCAGCACCGTATCCTTCGGTCAGCATTACCATATAGCTTTCACGGTTCAGGAAAATGGGAGCAAAGTTGCCAAACACCCAGATGCTGAACACGCCGCAGGAAAGAACTGTACTCTTTGCACTTTTGTAGTCCGCCTTTTTCAGGATCACGTCGGCCAACAGGCCGCCAACGAGACCAGTTACCATAGTAAGATAGCCGTTGCCGAAGAACACCATGATTAGGCCAATCAGGAAACCCATGATTGCAGTCATCCCGAATTTTTTAGCCTTTGTAACATACAGCATATAGGGGATGCCGCCAATCAAAGGGCACAGTACCGCCATCAGCGGAATAAAAATGGGGATAAAGCCAAGCATCGCCACCAGCATAACAATCACGACATAGATGACGGTGTAGATGCCGATAGTAATTAAATCTTTTCCCTCAAGCCGGGAACTTTTTTTCTGGGAACTCATACCAGTATCCTCCTCTGAGAAAATGAAAATGTGGTGTGGTTAGAGTGTTCTAACCACACCACGCATTTTAGCAATTTCATGTCCAATATCCAACCCAAAAGCAATTTCATTCTACCCAAAATCGGTATTTATTTTGGGTATGCAAAGCACCTATTTGATTCGGCTGGCCTCTCGATAATCTTTTGGCATAACTCCATACTTTTTCTTAAATGCAGCAGAAAAGTTGCTGGGCTTTGTATAACCCACAAGAACCGCTATCTGCCCAATGTTCATATTGCTCTCCAATAACAATCCTGCGGCTCGCTCTAACCGCTGCTCAATAACATACGCATGAACCGAAATGCCGTACATCATGGAGAATCCCCTTGATAATTTAGAGACGCTGATTTGAACCTGCCTTGCCAGTCCTTCACAGCTTGGCGCAAAGGCAAGCTCGCTGTCAATGATTCTCTTTGCCTCGATGATGCAATCACGTTCACTTTTTGATATGCAGCAGTATTCCGGCGAGAGGATTCGCAGCTCCAACACTTCGCTCAAATATACTGACAGCAATTCGTGGATTTTGCTTTCCAGAAACAGATACCCAAGCCCACCCCGATAATGTGTAAAGTCTTGTAACTCTGCGAAAATATGCTCCATATAGGGCGTTATGCTCACCTTTGAAATTCCGGTCAGCAGTTTCTTTTCATAGACGGTAATCTCGCCATCCTCGAAGTAGTCCTGTAATAAACGTTTGAAATATGGAACGGGAATTTTGATGTTCTTAAAATAGAAGTCGCTGTTTTGCGCATAACAGAGAGACTCCATTTTCCCGTGTCCACGGTAAATGCAGGATTCTCCCTTTGCAAGACAAGCGCCCTCTCTGCTGCCTGCAATATTCCACGACACGCCGTCGTTCAGGCAGAACAGCATTTGAATATAGTCCTCGCTGTTAATCCCGCGCACATTCATGTCAGAAAAATAATTCATCTTCCAGTCTGAAACAACGGCACCCTGTTTTGTCACCACCTGCGCAATTTGTCCGGTTCCCATATCAGAAGGAATCGGGATCGTTACGGTCTGCGGTGAATTGGAGAGCAGATCCCGATAGAGGTTGTTCATGTATTCGCTTGTCATTGGATGCCCTCCTTTCTGGGTTAGCCAAGGCTAAGCATATAATACTTTATATTTTGATGGCAGTCAAGGTAGGGTCGCCAATTGCTAAAGTGAAATTAAATAGTCAGTAGTATGAAATAGATAGTCGTTCAAATAATATCACATGAAATGTAAAATCATATCAGGTGATGTTATGAAGATAGAACGAGATGAAAGACGCTTTGATTTTCACGATATAGGGCTCGCCATCAAGCGGGCAAGAGAAGCCAGCGGCATGACACAGGAGCAACTGGCCTATATTGTTGACCGCGCTCCGCGTACCATTATGTATAATGAAAATGATGGTCAGCATCCAAGCTTCAACACCTTTTATCAGATGGTCACAATGTTTGATATATCGGTGGATCAATACTTTTACCCGTCCCAAAATAGCGGGAGCGAGTGCAGAAAGCGGATTGATGCCATGTTGAACGCCTTGGACGAAAGAGAATTGAAAATCGTTGAAGCTACAATCCAAGCGATGAAAGCATCGAAAGAAACGGAGGAAACGTAAAAGAAAGCGTAACCTCCGTTTTTTTGCGCCATGTTGCGGGTTGCGCGTTTTGGCAAGCAATTCGGGTGTGGCCACACTCCGAAATTTTTGCAGGGCGCAGGGCCCGCAAAAATGCTTGTTGGGGAGCTCCCCAAACCCGCTGTACTTCGGGACAAATTGTCCCAAAGTCCCGGTGCGCTGCACCGTAGTCTGCGGCCCGTCACTATCGTTCCTGGGCCTTATTTTCACGCTCGTCTGTTATGCCGAGCAGATGATCAATGTTCGCTTTTATTGCTACGGCCTCCCGCATTTGCCGCTGGGCATCCCGGTATTCTGCATAAAGCTCTTTCTTTTGTCGCGCCAGCTCACGGCGGGATTTTTTTAGTGCTTCAATTTTAGGGAGCTTTGCGCCGCCCAGTATGGTGTTCATAGTATCCTTTGCCGCCCGGTAAGTGGCAAGCTCTGCTTCATGCTGGGCCAGATACTTTTTGTTGTACCGCGCAGCCTTGTACCCATCGAACACCGGGCGGGTCTTGGCATAGTCCACCGTGGCAGCCATCAGCTCCGAGGTTTTGGAAAGAGCCTCCTCCGTTGTGCGGAGCTTGTCAGACAGCTTGTGAAAGTGATCCACCGCCGCCTCGGTGCTGGCCGTCAGCGCCGCATAGTCTGCCAGATGATGCTCCTGCAAATACTGGAGTGCAGCCGCCATCTGCTTTAAGTTGTAGACCTTGGCCCATCGTTCATAGGCCGGGCCCTTGCCCTGATCCATACGCTCTTGAATGTCGATGATGAGATTAACTCGCCGTGGCGGAACCGTGGGCTCCTCTGGCAGCTCAGGGAGTGGACGTTCCCCGGCAATTACTGCCTTGATGCCCTCCGGGTCAAATCCGGCTCCCAGTGTAGAAGCCCGGAGCCGAGTCGGTTTTTCCTGCCCGGGCGCAAGGAATGAGATGACACCGCCGCGTCCCTGTTTCACCGAAAATCCGGACTCCTCCATGAGACGAAGAAAGTCGGCAAAGTCTGTGGGCTTTTTCTCCAAAGCCGCGAGAATAGCCAGCCGTACCCGCTGCTTGGCAGAGGGTGGCTTTTCTCCGATCCACTGTCCATAGTGGAGAAAACGGCCCTTGCTGTGCTGGCACGGATTTTGGATAACAGACAATTCATGTTCGATGCACACGCGGTCAGAGAGCCGCCGCAGGGCAAAGGACGAACCAATGAAATTATGAAATTTCCGGGAGCGGTCAAAGGCCGTCGCATTGAAATAAATGTGATTGTGGATATGGGCCTTGTCGGTATGCGTACAGACGAAGAACTGATACTTTCCCTTTGTCCAGCGCATCGCCGTTTCATAGCCGATACGGTTTGCTTCTTCCGCCGTAACCTCCCCGGGCAGGAACGCCTGCCGGATCTGAAAGAACAGGGCCCCGCGAGATACGGCCCGGCCTGTCTCTGCAAGGTATTGACTTTTTACCAGAAGAAACTCGGCGGGGGCCGTGTTCGGATCGCAGAGATAGGAAGATACGACTCCCAGCTTTTCTGGGTTCAGGCCATAGTTGAAACGATCCTCCATCGTTTGAATTGCACTTTTTCCCGCCGCTGTTTTATAAGGGCGGATGTAGGTGGTCGCCGTAGAAATCCCTCCTTCCGGCAAATAGTATTTTTACTTTGGGACACTTTGTCCCGAAGTAGAAAAAGCCGGGGAGCGGTATCAACCACTCCCCGGATGGGTCAGAGCTCTACCAGCGCGGAGAGCTGTTTCAAGAGATCAGACAGCGGCCCCCACAAAGCGGCATAGTCTCGCTGCAAGGCCGCGAGTTCTTCGGGATAAATTGCGCCGTAGGTATTGGCTTGAATTGCCACTTGGTTCAGATTGTTGGAGCATCGCCGCTGGAGCGAAACCAGCTCACGAACAGGCAAAAGGTCAACATGAAGCACATACCCACTCAGGGCCATTTTCCGCATATAGGCTCCCATGTTACGGATGCCAGCCTCCGCCATACGTTCTTGAATCAGGGCCTGCTCCGCCTCCGACACCATCACATGAAGATGGATCGGACGGCGGCGTTTCTTTGTCATCGCTCCTCACGCTCCCGGCTGCGGCAGGCGCGGGGCGGCTCCTTTACCTTATCCAGCGGCTTTTCCTGTCCGTCTGCCGGAACGGGGCGCGGCAAATGAAATTCACGGTGCAGGCGCAGCACCTCCAGTACAGACAATTCCTGTTCACGTTTCTTTTCCATACACGCTCCTCCTTATCTATCGCCACGGTCAGGCTGCCTCCGTTGGGGAGCCGGAGCCTCCGAGCCGCGATCTGCCTCCGCCAACTTTGCCGCGTTTTTCATCTGCTCGGCAATCGGACGGGGCCTGTCGGGATTATCAGGCGCAGGACGCAACTCATAGTCGGATGCCTGCTTTTCCGTCAGGGGGCGGGTATAGGTAAGATAGCCCCAAGCCAAGAACGAGCCATTTTCCACCGGGATGCGCTGATCGTAATTGAAGATTTCCTCCGGCTTGTTATAGGGCGGCTTCGGGAATGTGCCGATGTCCACAGGCCGCTGGGTAGAATAATACTTGTAAAGGCCGGGAGCCTCGGTCTGCCTGATCCCCACGTTATAAATACGCTGATAGTCCTGCACCCGGTCTGTAAAATCCTGTTCCATCGCGGTGCGGTCATTTCCATAGTGACCCCATTCGTACTGCCGCTGGCCGTCCTTGTCATCATAGCAGGCCCATGTGACATAGCGGGATGGCGCGGTGGGATGTTCGCCCAATGCAAATCCACGTCCATTTTCCAGCATAACAGCCTTCAGAATCGAATAGCCTTGATTTTTGTCCATAGTACACCTCCCATCATCGAGACATTTCTTTGTTTTCTCTTTTCACAAACGGCTGGAGCTGATAGGGGCTTGTACCGTCCTCGGGTCGCAGAAAGTCTATCCGGGCCGCAGCACGGATGGCGTTCTGGTTAAGCTGCCGCTGCCATGCCCCTTGGCTGGGAGCCCACTTAAAGCCGTTGCTTTTCAGTTCCTGCCGCTGATCGGCATCGGGCTTTTCCTCAAAAATAAGCTGCAAACGGTTTTCAGCCTCGTTGATTTTGGCCTCACCTCCGGGGAATGTCCAGCCAGCAAACTCGGAGCGGCTGCTCAGTTCCTCAATGCGCTGGCGTACACGGCGGATGTTGGCGTTGTTGTTAGAAAGCAGATAGGCGGGGTACGGCTTGCTTTTGTCCAAGTGCCATGACTGCGCCATATCTGCTTTGAGCTTTTCTGCCTGCTCCGGCGTAAGCTCCGGGCAACCGTCCAGCGTTTTGTGTTTCCGAAAATACGCATTGACCTCCTTCATGGTGGTCTGCTGGGACTCCAGCCCCTCCAGCTTTTTTGTCAGTTTTTCCACGGCAAGATCATCGTCTGCGCTGATCCCACCCATACCAACAGAGCGGATTTTATCAAGTAGCTTTGAAATCTCTGCATACTCTCCATAGTTGCGATCCCGGGCGGCGTTCTGCTTGTGCTTTTTTGCCACAGGGAAATTACCGCCCCCGGAGATCAGAATAGAGGGCACCCGGGCATCAATCACATTGCGTTCATTCAGATTTTCCGCAAGTTTCCGGGCATAGCGATCCACCAGAGCGTCAATCTTATCGTGGTACATGGGATCGACACGGGCTTTCTGGCGTTCCGCCGCTGCATACGCTTCATCGACCATTGCCCGGTAGCCCGCCGTAGCGGAGCCCGGCTGATAGTCGGAAAAGCTGTTCATATCTTTTGCCCGCTTTGCGGCTTCTTCGTTGATCGGATAATATTTCGGCATAGTACCTCCTTCCACAAAAGCCGGGACTTTGGGACAAATTGTCCCAAAGCCCCGGCAGCTAAAATGTTGACAGCATCTCACGGAAACAGGGCCGGACGTAGAAATATACGCCTCCCGCAGAAAAGGGCCTTAAAAAGCCTTGTCACAGGCGGGTTTTGGATGTCCTAATTGTCAACACATCAGCCCCGTTTTTTCCGCATATATTCCCGCTGCTGTCTGCGGTGTGCCGCCTTTGCACAGGCCGCCGAACAATAGGTTTGCCGTCCATCAGGAGCCACGGCTCTGCCGCATACCGGGCAAGCCTTGAAATCCGGCCTTGGCCCTTCTGCCAGCAGCGCAGCCTCCAGCGCCGGATCAAGGGGCAGAACAGCCTCGCGGAAGTAGCGGCAATAAGCCCCCGTCCAGCATTTCCCAAACATATAGCACTCGCAATCCAGCGGCAGGCAGCCGCAGTCCCGGTCATAGTTGGCACACCATTTTGACACCAGCCTGCGGATTGCCGTTTTTTCTGTCCGGGTCAGTTCTCGGCTCACAGCATCACCTCCCGGTGCCCGGTGGTTTGAGTTGCTCCCGGTAGCAGAACACGCAGCCGATCCCGCGCCAGTAAGGGCAGCCGTCACAACGGGAGCCCTTCGGCGGCAGGCTGGGCGGCACACCCTTAAAGTAGCTTTTTCCTTTCATAAATCCCTCATAGGGGTTGTTGGTAAATCTCATTCATTATCCTCGCTTTCGGTATCGTCCTCGTCCCAAGGCGGCCCATCGTCCTCGGGATCGTCATAATCAGCCAGTTCCTCACTGTAATCCTCTTCGGGTACAGCAGCTTTTTCATGCTTCGGGCGGTAGATTTTGAAGTACCAGCCTGCACCGCCACCCAGAACAGCCACTGCCAAAATCAGCAGAAACGTCCCGGTATTGCTTTTCTGCTGGGGCTCGGGTTCCGGCTCCTCCGCAGGTTCCGTCACCGGAGCGGGTTCGGGAGCTGTGCCAGCACACTCGGTCATGTTGACCGCGCAGACCTCGCAATCCGTATGGATGGCTCCGGGCGCACATTTTTCTGTGCAGGAGCAGGCCGGAAGTTCTCCGCCAGCGGCCTCCAGTGCCGCCAGCAGATCGGCTTCATCCACCATGTTCAAAAAGTAGGTGTGATACTGTTCGCCGTCCTCGTCCACGGGCTTGTCATAGTCAATGACAATGTAAAAGGTGTTGCCGCCGTTGGTTTCCACCGTGATGAACTGTTTGTTGGTTGCAGCATCGTAGAGCAGATCGCGGGTCACAAGGTTTCCATCCTCCGAAAAGCCCTCGCCCGGGGTAATGGTAGGCGCTGGCTCCGGGGCCGGAGTTTCTTCCACAACAGGCGGTTCCTCATTCCCACTGTCCGAATAGGCGTAGGCTGGGATCGCAAAGCCGCATAAAAGAACGGCGGAGCAAAGCCCCGCCGCCAACATACGAAAATGTTTCATATTCAGTTTTCCTCCTTCTTTTCTTCTTCGGACTTCGGGACACTTTGTCCCAAAGTGCCGCCGTCCTTCAGCTTCTCAAACAGCAGCGGGAGCTCCATAAGGGAAATGCTCATGCCGCGCACAATGTCCACGATCTCGTTGTTTTCTGCCTCCAGCTTTTTCTGCTCCAGCTCCTTGAGCCGGGCCTGCTGTTCACTGATTTTGGCCTTGACCTTATCAATCTCGGCCTGAATTTTCATGCTTTTGGTAGTTGCCATTTCAAAACCTCCTGTCACGGTAAACGCCCGTAGGCGTAAAAATGAGATTGCCAGTAGCTTGTATTCAAATTTGCGTAGCCGATGGGATCTCCACAATGCAGCATTTTTCCATCACCGACATAAATCCCGCAATGGCTCACGCCCGGCGTGTCATAGGTGCCTTTGAAGAACACCAGATCACCGGGTTTGGGAGAACTGGTCGGCGTACAGATGTTATAGAGTCCCTGGGCTCCCAGCCTGCCCACATTCCAGCCGGAGTGATTGATAACCCACGAAACGTAGCCCGAGCAATCAAAGGAAGTGGCGGGAGAACTGCCGCCCCACACATAGGGATAGCCGATATATTTCTGCGCCTCGGCAAGCATCGCGGCAAAGGTTTCATCGTCCAGATATTCTCCGGGCACTTCGTAATCACCGGGTTTCCCGGTAATGTACTTGTTCACATAGGGAGAATCCGGGAACAGATCGGGGCGGTTTCCCAGCGTTGCCATATAGATGGCATACCGTGAAAGCCGCTCCTCGCCCATGACATATACGGGCACATGGGATAAATCAAAGTTCTCCAGCGTGACCGTACAGATGTAATAGTCGTAAGGCACCTGATAGGTGTCCGTATGGGAGTTGCCGTCCTCGTCCGTCCATGTGTCGGTTTCCGTGCGATACCGGGTTTCCACCACTACATCCTCCGTGAGAATGTACTGGCGGTCAAACAGCATTTGCAGCGTTCCCTGTACTTCGTCTATTGTCCATTGCCCCTCATGGAGCGCACACAAAAGAGAAAGCAGCACATAGGGGTCATGTTCGATTTCGTCCAGATCGAAGTGGTATTCGTCATAGTCATGGGTGCTTTCATAGGTGTCCAGATAATGCTGTAAATCATCTTCCAGCGCACAATAGGCGGCTTCGGCGGCCAGCATATCCCGATCCTCGCAAGGATAGGTGCTGGCTCCTAATGCACCGGCCCCAGCGTTCCCCAGCATAAGCATGGTAGAGGAACAGGACTGCATAGCAAACAGGAGTAACACACAGAGCACCGCAATCACGGCACCTGCAGGATGACTTTTGACAAATTCCACTGCCCGGGCAGTCAGGCGTTCTGTGGCTGTGGCAGTTTTCCCAGCCGCAGCCGCGCCCTGCTTTGCAGCCTCCTTTGCCTGCTTGCGGTATTGCCTGCGGAGCCGTTGCTTCTGCCAGTAGCGGGTAAGGGCATTTTTCGTCAGCTCCGGGTGCTCCTGTGCGGCGGTGTGAAAATGGTAGTCCGCCGTGTACTTGGTATAGCGGGCCTCGGCCTTGCGTACCACTTTTGCCGGATGTTCCCGGACTTTACGGCGCACAAAGCGAGAGCCGTGCCGCAGCGCGGTTTCTCCCACAAGCTCAGAACGGTGTGCGCCTTCCGTGCCGACATTTTCCTGTTCCACTTCAAAAATCTTGCCATGCACGAAGCTGTGAACGGAACCGCTGGCAACACGGCCTATGCGTTTTACCGGGCCGGCCTTTTTCGGCGGCTTTTGCTTTGCCAGCTTCTCCCGGGCCTGTTCCAGTTTTTCGCCTTGGGACTCCATGTGGAGCTTTGCCGCCGCAGCCTGTTCCTGCTGGCTCTTTTTGCGGAACTTGGACTTCGGGACACTGTGTCCCGAAGTGTCGGAAGCCTCCGGCCCGGGCTGTTCCCCGTCAGGGGCGTGGGCGGTCTGCGACCAAGCCTCCTCCTTGGTTTTATTCGTTTTTCGTTTCATTCTTCATATCCTCCGGGCGGGTAGTCAGCAGGTCATAGATTTCTCCGCGAGGGAACCGATCCACAAACGGAATGGTTACATTTCCATAGAACAACAGCCCCTCGCCGGAATTGCTGTGTGTGATATAGGAAAGCTGATGCTCGGAAATACCGAGCTGTTTTGCCAGAATGGTACGGTCACTCTGCGCCTGCGAAAGCAGAATCATAAAATCCGTGTTGTCCAGAATGTTCTCGATTTCCCGGCTGGCCAAAAGGTCTTTGACGTTCTGCGTCAAAGCAGACGGCACACATCCTTTTTTACGCAGCATTTTCCAGACCGCCACAAAGTAGCTGGCCGTCAGCGGATCTCGGAGCAGAATATGAAACTCGTCAAAATAGCACCAAGTCGCCGCGCCCTCGTGGAAGTTCTGATCCACCGCCTGCGAAACAAACTCATTTGTGATGTGCATTGCAATCTTTCTAAGGTTTTCGCCCATGTTTTTCAGAACGATGCACACCACACGGCTGTCCGTCTTGACGTTGGTAGGATGGTTAAAAAGATTGAGGGAGCCTGTGCAATAAAGCTCTAAGGCCGTTGCCACGCGCCGGGCTTCGGGCTCCGGCTGGCGTAAAAGCTCCTCATACAAATCCTGCAATAGCGGGGTTTTTGCGGTTTCCAGTCCGAGCGCCTGTTCCCGGTACACCAAACGCACACAGCGGTCAATGACCGTCTTTTCAATGGGCTGCAAGCCTTCCTTGCCGCCGACCACCAGCTCGCACAGGGACAAAAGAAAATCCGCCTTCATGGAAAGCGGGCTTTCTCCGGCGGCCATATTGAGCTCCACATCCATTGGATTGAGATGGTGCGGGCTGTCCGGGGCAATCTCGATCACCTGGCCGCCCAGCCTTCGCACCAGCGGAGCGTATTCGCCCATCGGGTCAACCACGATGATCCGATCCTGCGGGATGGTGAGAAACACATTCAAGAGCTCGCGCTTTGCGGCAAAGCTCTTGCCGGAGCCCGTAGAGCCCAAATACATCCCGTTTGCCGATTTCAGCTTTTTGCGGTCAGCCATGATGACATTGTGGGAAAGTGCGTTCATGCCATAGTAGAGGGCCTGCCCCGCCATGCGGAGCTCCCTTGTCATAAAGGGGATAAAGATGGCTGTGGAGCTGGTTGTCATACCGCGCTGGATTTCTACCTCGTTGTAACCAAGGGCCAGCGAAGAAACAAATCCCTGTTCCTGTTGCCAGTCCAGACGGCGCAGAGCGCAGTTGTATTTCTGCGCGATACCGCCCACGGTAAACACATCGTTTTCCAGCCGCTGGCGGTTAGGAGCAAGGTTTACCACCGTAAAGGTCAGCAGAAACATTCGCTCATTGCGGGATTGCAAATCAGCCAGAAGCTCCGCTGCGTCCTTGCTGAATGTAATCAGGTCAGGGGGAAGAATATCCGGGTCATAGCCGGAGCGCACAGCCTTTCTCTGTTCCTCCACTTTCATTTTTCCGATGTCCGAGATTTTCCCCTTGATGGTCTTAATTGCCTTGAGCTGATCCACGGTCTGAATGTGCATGGTCACAGTCATTTCTGCATCCAGCTCCAAGATTTCCGCCAGCAGCTTATCCGAAAGCTCCGATGCCATAATCTGCAAGTAGGACACCGCGCCCCAATACTGGCCGATGCGGAATGTGCGGGACTGGCGGAAGTCGAGACTGTCCGGGGCAATAAAGTCTTTTGTGCCGAGCCCGGTCTGCGGGATGTCTTTCCACGAAAAGCGGAACGCCTCGCGGCTCCCCGGATGCATCTGGCTATGAAGCAGCGCAAGGCGGGCCCGCCCGTCCATAGGCTCCGAGGGAACGCCCAACCGCTTAAAGTTTCCCATGACATCAGCCTCCACACGCTCCAGACGGGGCCGTGCCTCCGCAATTCCTTCGGCGGGTATGCCAAAGGTGATGTATTTTGAGCGCTCAATACCGTTGTTGCTTTTGGCAATCTGATTTTTCAGCATCCCGGTAAACTCGTCCCGGACGCTGTTATAGTTGTCATCCGCTTTCGGGATATTGACCTGATAGCGGCTGCGGGAATGAGAACGGCGGTTGATAAAGGAAAGCTGGAACGGCAGCGAACTGTCAAAGTAGTTGAGGAATGAGCTCCATCCGCTGAATATGGCGGTCTGATCCTCGGTGGATGCCACGGAGTAATTGATGTCCTCATATTCCACGGTTTTTGTATATAGCCCGCCCGAGAGCTTGCACACACCGTCCGGGTGCATGGACAGATACGGGATTGTCTGCTGAGCAGACAGGGCCGCCCGGCCTTTACCCTTGGCGGCGGCTCCGTTTTTCTTCTTTGTGTTTTTCAATCACATCCTCCTTTCCAGCGCCCGGCCCGGCAAAGGGCGCATAAATGTTTTCGGTTCGGTAGGCCCTGATCCCCGGCCTTAGAAACTTGGCCCGGATGATGTTCCGCACAACCTTTTCAAAGGGCAAGCCGTCCTTTTCATACATCGCCAGCAGGAACGCTGGGAGCATAATTCCCAGCATGAGAAACATCGCCCCGGTATTGCCAAGGGTGCCACGGGTCAGCAGATAGGCCGGAATCCCCACCGCGCCCGCGCTGCCGAAGCAGACAAGCTGGCGTTTGGTGAGGTTGAAAGCCATCTTTGTTTTGATTTTGGATAAATCGTTTGGTACGTTTACATAGGGCATAGATCACACTCCTTTCTGCACTTCGGGACAATGTGTCCCAAAGTCCGGGATGGTTGGTGTTACTTCATTCCCCCATACAGCCCAACCGGGCGGGGTCTGCCTGGCAAAGAGCTCCACGCGGGGCAGATCGCCCATCAGGGAAATAATTTTGTCGCGGGCCTCGTCTGGCTTTTTGCTGTGGGCCTCAATCGGGGAAACGATAAATTGATGGATATTGGCAGCCTGCCGCTTCGGGTGTCCCTTGGTAGCCAGCAGGCAGATTTCTGCATTGCCCCTTGTCCAGAAGCCAAGGCCGTAAAACCAGCTATCCGCCTTCTTGTTCTTTTTCAGCCAGACGAAAGCAACGCTTTTGTAGGTGAAGCCCCAAGCCTCGATCAGCCGGAGCGCCTCCGGGAGCTGCGGGAAAGTGGCCCATAAAAAGAGTGCGCTGTCCGGGGCTGCAAGATCAGCCACAGGCAACGCACATAACTCCTCAATGCTCATAGTGGGATAATGGTTTTCCGCCGCGCCCTGTACTTTCTTAGCCGAGTAGCGCCAAGGGGGATCGGCGTAAATGATAGAATACTGCTGGATAATTACACTCCTTTCTCGCCAGAGCTTTTTACTGCCTGCGCCGCACGGATGCGCTCACTGGCAGCGGCATAAAAGGCCGGGGCCGTTTCAAAGCATACAAAGCGGCGTTCTGTGTTGATAGCTGCAATCGCGGTTGTGCCGGAGCCCGCGCAAATGTCCGCGACCAGTTCGCCGGGGTGGGTATAGGTGCGGATCAGATACTCACAAAGCTCCACGGGCTTCTGTGTGGGATGGATGCCGCCGGACACCGTAGGCACAAAAAGCACATTTCCGGGATAGCGGCGGCCATCGTTGGACTCCGAGCCCTGCCGTTCAAATTTTCCATAGTTGGAGCTTGTACCGCTTCGGGAATGTACGCGGGTATAAGGCTTGCCATAAGTAAACTGCGGATTGTAGACCGGGGACTTCTGGTAAAACACCAAGATATTCTCGGACTTTTTCAGTGGAGCCCGGTTTGCATTGAGAAAACCTGTTCCGCGCTCCTTGTACCAAATCCACTCATAGCGGAGCATGGCGAGGTTGGATGCGCCCAGCACCTTGTCAAAGGGGCACTGTGCGAAGAACAGCACCGCGCCATTCGGCTTGACCGCCCATTTCACCGCCTCCCACAGTTCCGGGAGCGGCAGGGGCACATCCCAATAATTCCGGGTTGTGCCGTAGGGCGGATCAGTCAACAGCATATCCACGCTATGTTTGGGCAGGGAGCGCAGGCCCTCAATGCCATCCATGAGAAACAAGCCCTCCTTCGGGACACTTTGTCCCAAAGTGCGGCTATCGGTCATTACGGGCCTCCTTTGCCTTGGCAGGCGCAGGTCGGGCAGCGTTTTCTTTTCCCGCTTGCTTTGCAGCCTCGGCCATCTGCTCCTTGATCGGGGCAGGCCGTACCGCCTGGGCCCGTGCAACAAGCTGTTCCACCGCCGCATGATACGCCTCCACACCAGCCGCATTGATCCGTTCCTGTGTGGCTCGGTCAGGAATCCGAACCGTAGCCCGGTATCCCGTCCGGCTGGCAGGATCAGGTTTAGAGGGAGCGCCGAGGAAAATCCCGTTTTTCCCGTCCACAACCTTAAAATCGTCGATGACCACACCGCCAAAATTGACGCTGGCGAAGCCGATCAGTTTTCCCTGCGGCTCAATCGGGCGGACAGATACTGTGATCGGAACAACTGCCTCCTGCAAGACGGCATCCGTCCGCATTTTTACCGCCTCGTCAATACTAACGCCCTTGACTTCCGCAAGCTCCGCGATGGGAGCATCAAACAGCCAGCGCCGTTCCTCCGCAGCAATCTGCTCCGGGGTCAGCAATACATCGTCCTTCTTACTCAGATAAAATTCCTCCTTTCCGCTTGCCGGAGCAGGCTGGGCGGGGTCGTCCATCAGCTCTTTTCTTTGCAGGACGGCCTCCGTTTCCGCCATAAAACGGTAAGCGTCCGCTTCAGTAAACTCCTCCGGCGTTTTTCCATTCCATAAGCGCGTTCCATCCGCCCCGTATCTTCTCGGCATAAGCACCTCCTCCTGTTAATGAGCGCCAAAGATACGCTGGGCAATGCTCCCGGTCTTAAAGAGCATGAAGCAAAGCAAAACCGTGTAGCCCACAGTTCCCCAAATCGCCCCGATGGGATCGCCGCTTGTTGCGATGCCTTGAATGAGCACCGCGTAAATTGCAACACATACAAGAATCAGCAGCCCTTGAAAGCCCACGGCAAACAGGGACTTGATGTAGTTTTGCCCGGTGCTGCCAAGCTCCCGGTTGGAAAGCGTAGCAACGGGGATGGGGGCCAGGCTGGTCAGCAGATAGATTTCCAACATCCTGCCATACACCAAAACGAAAATGATAATCCCCATCGCCTTCATCGTAAATCCAATGAGCGCAGACTGCAGCCAAAGCCCCAAAAGCGGCCCCAAGTCCATCGCCTCCAGCGAGGTTTCCAGTTCAGCAAGCATATCCGCCGAAACATCGGTAGAGCCTTGAATCAGCCCGCCTGCCTGCGCGATAACGCTCTGCGATACATCGAACACGGCCATGACGATATTGAATGTATTTGACAGGATCAGGATTGCACAGGTCGTTTTGAACATCCATTTATAGAGGTTCGCAACGTCAACCTCGTGCATATTGTTCTTTTCCAAAAGCATCTGTATGAGCTCATAAGTGGCAACAAAGGTCAGCACCATTCCGGCAATCGGCAAGATCACCGTTTCGGAAAGCTGTCGGATCAGGGAGAAAACCCCGGCGTGCCACGCCGCCGGGGTAGTCCCTACCTGTACCGCAATCTCTCCGACTTGGGTATTGACGGTATCAAAAAGCCCTTCGAGGTTTCCCATGATCCCGCCAATCAGAAGCTCTTTGAGCCAGTTTGTGAGCCAGTCGGTGAGAAAATCCATAAGCGCCTACCTTAAAACAGGCCAGACAGCAGAGGGATCAGTGTGGTGCCAATGACGATGATGCCGCCGCCCGCCATGAGCTGCTTCATGCCCTGGGACTTGGAGCCCGGGTTATCCGAGCCGTAGCCCTCCAGCAGATTAACCACGCCCCACACGCCAAGGCCAGCACCGAGAGCAATAACGAGGGTCTGTAAAGTATCGATTGCAGATGAGAAAAATGCCATATAAGCCTCCATTTCTCCGGGATTTTTCCGGTAACAAAAAAGCCGCCCATACAGGCGGCAGGTTACAAACTTCGGGACACTTTGTCTCGAAGCGTTTATGCAAAGGCGTCTGGATCGTCGATGTCATCATAGTTGAGGATGTCCTCGTCCTCTTCCGTGAGTGCATCGTCCGGCACAGTCACCTCATACATCGTACACGCCTCGTTCAGACCGGGCCGCCTGCGGCGGTTAATGAGCCTGTCGAGGTCAAAAGCGTTTTTCTGTTTATCGGCCTCCGCCGTATAGCGGTAGTTCGGATGCCGTTTCAGATCATACTTGGGAGAGAAGAACGGGGGCAGGCCCCGAAGCTGCAAAATACATTTATCTCCCGGCATGGTTGCAAGTTCGGCTGGGGTCATCAGTTCCCGGCCCAGCCGCTGGGTATTTTGACTGTAGCTTTCCGACTGACCACGGGAGCGGCTGTCAGTCTGCATACTGATTGTGGCTTTTCCCAGCCAGTTCTCGGATATTTCCTTGATGGTGCTGGCTTCGCGGCCACCGAGGAACACCACGCTATCCATGTTGCCGAGGATTGTCTCGGCGTGTTTATCGTAAATGGCCTTGCACTGTGCCAACTGTTGATACAGCAGGCAAAGACTCACCTCGCGGGAGCGGATAACCGCGACCAGCTTTTCGAGCTGGGGCACCTGTCCCGTGTTGGCTGCCTCGTCCCACAGCACTCGTACATGGTGCGGCAGGCGGCCACCGTGAACATTGTCCGCCCGTTCACACAGGAGGTTGAACATCTGCGAAAAAGCAAGCGCCACTAAAAAGTTGTAGGTCTGCGTGGTATCGGAAATGATGAAGAATACCGCCGTTTTCCGATCTCCGATGCGGTCAAGCTCCAATTCGTCATAGGCCATGACTTCACGAAGCTGCGGGATGTCAAAGGGAGCCAGCCGCGCACCGCAGGAAATTAAAATGCTTTTTGCCGTCTTGCCGCTGGCCAATTTGTACTTTTTATACTGTTTGACCGCGAAGCAATCCGGCTTGCGCTTTTCAAGCCCGGCAAACATATAGTCCACCGCGTTCATAAAGTCCTCGTCATCCTCCTTGACCTCCATGCCGGAAATCATATCCACAAGGGTATTCATGTTCCGATCCTCGGCAGGCCCCTCGAAAATGATGTAGGCAATCAGGGCGCAGTATAAAAGCGTTTCCGATTTCGTCCAGAATGGATCGCCTTCCTTGCCTTCGCCCTTTGTGTTGGAAATCAGGGCATCCACGAATTTCAGAATATCGGCCTCGTTGCGGATATACGCCAGCGGGTTATAGTGCATGGATTTTGAAAAATTTATGCTGTTGAATACCTTGATTTTGTACCCGCGTTTTTGCAGAAAAGCTCCGACCTGTCCCAGCACACCGCCTTTGGGATCGACCACCACATAAGAGGAATGAGCCTGTAAAAGCTGGGGCGTGAGCCAGAAGCGGGTTTTGCCGGAGCCGGACGAGCCGATAATGCAGCAATTCAGGTTTCGGGCATTTGCGGGGATTTTCGGGCGGGTGTTCATCGTGAGAAACTCCGTCCCGGTCAAAATCACGTTGTTTTCAAACCTTGGATCAACAAACGGTTTGATGTCTTTTTCCGTTCCCCACCGGGAGCTGCCGTATTCTGCATCCCGCCGAAACTTCTTAGCGTTTTTGCTTTTGAAATAGATCAGCAGCCGGAAACCAACTGCGCCTACAATACCGACAAGCCAATCCAGCGGAGCAAGACCGGGTGCAAAGTCAGCAAAGGCCGGGCCAATCGTCTGGCCCAGCCCAATGAGCTTATGTGCAAAATCGTTACCCTCCGCCAGCCGGTAGGCCGTTCCCAGCTTGAGGAACGCCCACAGGATGAACAGATAGGGAATGTTTGAAATGAGATATTTTCTGATCTTATCTGTCCTCATGGGCCACCTCCTTTGCACGTTCTTTCTGCTTCGGCTTTTCTTTGGAAAGCTGATCTGCCGCCTGTTGCAGTTGTTCCCGGATGGGAACACGGTTCGATTTTGCTTTGCTTAACACCTTCCGGGAATACTCAGAAAAGCAGGCGGTCATTGCGTCTGCCTGTCCAGCCTTGAAAAACAGCAGGTATTTGTCCGGCCCGGTTTTATAGAACGCATAGTCTACATTCCATTTCCGGGCTACGCGGTCAAAGGACTTGGCATCCCCGGATAGCTCAATGCTGTTGGTGGCTGTGCCGTGGGCCATGAGCTTTCGCACACTTTGTTTGCCGTGCGGCACTTGCCGTCCACGGTATGCCTTGCGGATCTTCCGGCCCACCATGCCCAGCACATACGCCAGTCCCCGCGCCGTCAGCTTGGTTGTTTTTACGGATATGGCTATCGTGCGCCGGGAAATATCTTCATCAATCAGTTACACCGCCTCCTTCCTTGGGACAATTTGTCTCGAAGTGCCATCACCGATCCCCACGGTCTTTTTTCTGCATTTGACGGTAGCCCTCCAAAGAAGAACCGTCTATGATTTCCTGATAAGCGGCCATTTGCTCCCGGATAGAGAGCTTCGGGAAAGAGAATACCTTATGCTCCTTGGGAATATCCTGCAAGCCGTGATATACTTCCACGAAATGATCGCTTTCTTTGACAACATAGCCGCCCGGGGCAAAATGGCCGTTCTCGTGGATGCAGGCATCCCGGCCATACGCCTCATAATCGAAATACGGTTTTACCTGATCCGGCACATCCAACATTTCCAGATCGTCCACATAAATACGCCCCAGCGTTTCCTCATCGGATACGCCGGGGTAAAAACCGTAACAGTCCAGATTTTGTGTCAGATTGATGATGTCCCGCACCGAAGAACAGTGATCGCCGCTGTCGAGGACGGCCTCCAGTGTTTCCAGCTCCGATGAGGTAAGCTCGGAAAGCAGGCAGGCCAGATGATTAAGCTCGTCCAGATTTTCATACTCGCTCAAATGGTCATAGAGCCCCAGCACATCCCCATCGAAAGAGGTAATAAAAATTTCCTGATAGCGGACGCCATCCACGCCGATCCGTTTTAAGAGAGCCTCCACCTCCTGGGCGGTTGTGGGAAATTTCAGTGTTTCACCCACAAACTGGCCCTCGCTGTACTTCCCTGCGTTGGTAACGTAGGCTTCAAACAGGGTCGCCATCAGCGGCGGCCCTGTCCCTTGACGGTCAGGATGCCCTCAAGGGTCGTTGCCGTAATTCCCAGCCGCTGGGCCACGGCGATGTCATTTTTCATGGCTTCGGTCATACTGTGCCCGCAGACAACCAGCACATGAGAACGGCGGAGCAAGTCACGGCTCATGTCGATGCCGCTTTTATGCTCCTCGGGAACAGCATCGTTGAGAAACAGGGGCAAGTACAAAGGCGGACAAATAGGAGAAAAGCCTGCCTCATACACGGTGCGGCAATACTGCGCCGCCAGTTCTGCGTTTTCACTATCGCCACCGAGCCATGCAGCGGTGATATAAGCAAGGGGTCGTTTCATCGTTCATACCTCCGATATTTTAATAAGAAAGTTCAACCCAAACCCCACGCCCTTTCCCAGTCTTGGGAAAGGGGGCGGCTCTGGAGGATATACCCCCGCCGCTTGCCGGGGAAATAGCACAGCCGGGGCAGACCGTCAAGGGCGAGCCGCCGAAAACGGCGGTGCGCTGCACCCTTGACGGCCCACTCCCGGCTGTACTAAAAAACAGGCGGCGACGGGGGATATATACCACCAGAGCCTCTGCGCGAGGGCGGGGCCCTCGGGACAAAGTGTCTCGAAGTTGTTACTTGTCAAGTTCCTGCTTTTTCGGGGCTTTTGCCAGCTCCGGCGGCTGTTTTTCTTTCCAGTCATCCAGCAGGGACATAATCTGTTCTTTCATTTTGGCGGGAGTGACCTCCTTGCCAAAATACTTTTCCAGTTCCGCAGTAGAAATAATCACGCCTCGATCCTCCTTTTTCTGTTCTGATAAGATACCGTCAATGACATCGCCGTTGAGCTTGCCTTCCTTATCCAGCTCCCGGAGCCGTTTAGCCTGGGCCAGCGAGGGCGAAGCCTGCTCCCCGTCAATGGAAACAGCAATAAGCCTCTGATTTTTCGGTTTGATGTAGGAAAGCTCCACGGCAGGCATGAAGCCCATCTTTTTATCGTCTACCTTATCCAGAAGCTCCGGCACAAGGGAGTTGAGCCGCAAGTAGCGCATGACCTTTTTATAGTTCATTTCATGCGCCTCGCCTACAATCTCAACCGAGCGTTTCCCGACATCGCCTTCCGCAACACCTTTCAGCCGCCCGCCCTGATGCTTGATGTCCTCAACCTCGAGTTCCAGCAGCGCGGCCAATTCGCTGGGGAGCATCCCGTCACGTTGCTTGTTGCTGTCCTTCATGGCCTGAACCGCTTCGTGGTCGGTCATTTCACGGACGATAAAGGGCATTTCATCCAACCCGGCCAGCTCGCTACCGTGGGTGCGGCGATGGCCCGCTACAATTTCGTAGCCGTTTCCGTCTTTCTCCGGGCGGGCAAGACCGGGAACCATTACACCGTTTACGCGGATAGAAGCAACGATTTCCTGCATTTTCGCATCGTCCCTTACCTTAAAAGGATGCGGACGGAATGTGTGAAATGGATGAACCTCGGAAAGTTTCAGATAAACCAGCTTGCCTTCCTCAACCGGGCGGGGAGGTGTGGTCGGCGCGGGAGCCGTCTGTTCCACAGCAGCTTCCTTCGGTGCCGTATCCTGTGTGGGCTTTACGGGCTCCTTGGCATCCGGGGCCTTTCCGTCACTTCGGGACACTTTGTCTCGTTTGGACGGCTTGGGCTTGTCAGGGGCCGCCTTATCCGCCTTGGGTGGGCGGCCCTTGCGGGCCCCAGCCGATTTCTCCGCTTTCTGATTTTCAGTCGCAGCCTTTTCCGCTTTCGGCGGACGACCACGGCGCGGCTTTTTCGGTTCCTCCGTATTGGCGGGCTGCGGTATTTCTCCGGAGGCTGCCGCCTCCGGCGCTTCGGGGGTTTCCGCCTTTTCGACTTCGGCGCGGGCGTGCTGTCTCTTTTCTGCCATAAGCTCATTGATTTTGTCAAAGGACACAACCACATCGCCGGGCTCAGGTATGGCAGGCCCGGTCTGTTCCTGCCGGGGCTCAGACGCTGCGGCCTGTTCGGGTGTGGTGATAGGCCCGGCGGCCTCCGGGGAAGTATTCTCCGCAGGGCCTGTGTTCAGTTTTTCATCGGCCATTTACGATCCTCCTTTTCGTTAAAGTTGCACAAATTTGAACGCTAAAATTTTGTAGTTATTTTTGTGCCTCCTTTCCGTCTATCCACGCAAAAAAGCCGCCCGTTTTTCATGCCGGACGGCTTTTTGCGTAATGTGATAGATCAAATATTATTTTTTCTGGTTTGTAGGCTCCGAAAAGCCTTGTATTTACAGTGTTCCTAATAGGAAGTAATCATACGCTTGTGGTGCAGGAAAGTCAGGCAGAGACTGTCAGAAAAATTTTTGCTTGGTATGCCGATGGCATAAATGGCACCGAGATAGCCCAGACACTAACGCAAGAAGGCGCACCGAATAAATCCGGAATGCCACAATGGAGCGCGCGTCAGGTTCTCTCAATCATCAAGAATACGATTTATAAAGGGTATTTGACATACAACAAATCGCATATTGATGATTTCCTCAGCCATAAAAGCATCAAGAACAGCGAACAGGATTACATTCTGGTGAAAGGCAGTTTTGAGCCAATCATTTCAGAGGAACTATGGGATAAATGTCAGCGCCGCAGACATGCATGGCAGTCGTACAAAGACGGCAATATAACGCAGGCTTACTTGTATGGAAAGAACGAACACGCCGACAAATGGGCTTGCCGCCTGTTTTGTGGCTGCGGAGCCAGAATGCGGGCGTTCCGCGCAGAGAAAGGCATTGTTCGATATATCTGTTATCAGCGGTCGCTGAGGAATGTAGCCCCCAAATGCAGCGCCCCCAATGTGCAAGCATGGAAGCTCGAATTGATGGCGCGAGAAATTTACAAAAATGTTTGGCAGGATCACCGGCAGGATATTTTAGAAGAATACCAGCAGGAACAAGAAAACGGAGCTGCCAATAGTGAAAAGGTAGAGGAAGCACTCAGCTGGCAAGAGTCGTTCCCAAACGATGAAATCAGCCGGGAATTTCTGGACAGATTTGTGCTGAGAATCTTCTCCATCGATGGACAGGAATTCATCTGGGAACTAAATCTATTTCAAGAGTCATGCACTGTTCAATGCAATGTGCGCGGAACGTACAATTACCATTCGATTTCGGCGGAAAAAATCATGCCGGGAAAAACAAAAGCGAAGAAAGGGGATGGGGCCGTCAATAGGATACTTGAGGATGCAAACAGTACGCGCTTTTGGGTACATACCTATGATGACGACCCAATAAGCAGGCTGCAATCAAGAACCCGCGCCAGTAATTTGACCCGTTCTTGGTCGTTCACACTGGATTATGATAAGGCACGTTCTTGTCAAAATTCGCGTGGCTGCGTTCTTTGGCCTAGGCAATGGAAAGACCTCACTGTAGAGGTTGTTCTATAAAATACTTTGAGCCCCTGATTACTGTACTTAAGTAATCAGGGGCTTTTTGTATGCAAAAATGCCCTTTGTCTATGTGCTGGACAATGCGGTGGTCTGCAAGGTGAAATGCGCAGGAAGCGAAAAGCTGACGGATTGTACCCCACCAGTATGCCAAGAAACCGAGGACGCAGAATGACCGGCAAAGAGTTTGAACAGATCATCCGCATAAGCTTCGAACGAAAAAAAGTTTACGAACTTGATAATCGACAAGAAGCTGTTCCGGAACTTTGCGCACGTCTATTGCAAAAGCGCAGTGCGCCCCGGCAAGTTTCATTATAACTTAAAGAAAAAGACCGAAGTTGTAAAGCCGTTTTATGGCTTTTACTTCGGTCTTTCTTTTTTAGGGGATGTGCAACAGCCCCGTCCTGTTTTTCCGCTTGATGTGTATGCACCGGAAATCATTTTTCAAACAGATGCAGCAGATATCCGTAGCCCTCGGCTTCCATTTTTTCATAGGGGACGAAGCGCAGGGCCGCGCTGTTGATGCAGTAGCGCACGCCGTTGGGCGACTCCGGGTCGCCGGTAAACACATGGCCGAGGTGGGAGTCTCCGGCGCGGCTTCTGACCTCCGTGCGGCGCATCCCGTGGCTCAGATCCTCTTTTTCCACCACGGCAGGACCCTCGATAGGCTTTGTAAAGGCAGGCCAGCCGCAGCCGCTTTCGTACTTATCCGTGGAGGAAAAGAGCGGCTCACCGGTGACGACATCCACATAGATGCCCTTTTCAAACTTGTCCCAGAACTCGCCCGTGAAGGCACGCTCCGTGCCGCTCTCCTGCGTGACGCGGTACTGTTCCTCCGTCAGCTTGTCCCGGATGGACTCCGCCGCGGGCTTCTGATAGTCGCCCGGGTCGATGCGCAGCCGGGAGAAAAGCTCCATCTCCGCGCGCGGGATGTGGCAGTAGCCGTTCGGATTCTTTTCGAGGTAGTTCTGGTGGTATTCCTCGGCGGGATAGTAGTTCTTGAGCGGGCCGATCTCCACGAAGAATTTCTCGCTGCGGCCGCGCTCGATCTCCGCGATGCGCTTCACCGTTTCTCTCGCGCTTTCATTGGTGAAGTAAACGCCGGTCTGGTACTGGCTGCCCCGGTCGTTGCCCTGCCGGTTTTGTACCGTGGGGTCGATGACATAGAAGTACGCCAGCAGCAGCGCGTCAAGACTCACCTGCTCGGGGTCGTATTCCACCCGCACGGTCTCCCGAAAGCCGGTCTCTCCCTTGCAGACGGTCTTGTAATCGGCGTCCGCCTCGCAGGTGCCGTTGGCGTAGCCGCTCTCGGCGTCGATAACGCCGGGGATGGACTGCATCAGCTGTTCCATACCCCAGAAGCAGCCGCCCGCCAGATAGATGACATTTTCCGTAGTATCCATATAGGTGATCTCCTCATCGGACCGGTCAAAAGCCTGTCCGCTCTTTTCCTTCGGCACAGTCTGCTGCCCGGCGGCACAGCCGCCCAGCAGCAGCACTGCTGCGAAAAGCAGGGCCAATACGCTTCGATACATCGCGTTTCCTCCTTTCAGGGGAAGCTGGGCTCACTCTGCCCCTTCGTGCGCCATGGGCAATGCAATGGCGCGCAGCAGGCACTTTTTAAATCTCGGGTCAGCCCATATCGGCGGCAAGAGCCTGGTCGATGAGCTTTTGCAGCGTCGCCGCCTGCGTCTTGTCGGTGATGGCACCCACAATGGGATCGCCCACGATGTTGCCGCTGCGGTCCACCACATAGGTGGTGGGGTAGGCGAACACGTTCTCCACAAACTTGCCAGCCTCGCCCTGGGCGGGGAAGTAGACATTGGGATAGGTGACGCCCTTCTTGGACAGAACGGACTTGGCCTCGGAGATGGCAGCCTCATCGCCGCCCAGGGTGAAGGAATTGATACCGACGACACCGCCGCCCTTCTTGGTCAGCTCCTGATGCAAGGACTCCAGCTCGGAAAGCTCGCCCACGCAGGGATTGCAGGTGGTGAACCAGAAATTCACCACGGTGACGGCGTTCTTGGAGAACAGGTCATCGCTCTTGACGGGGTTGCCGTTGAGGTCCTTGCCCTCGAAGGCAGGGAACTTCTGCATCTTGTCGCCGTTGCCGGGGGTCGTGGGGCTGTCGGCAGGGATGCTGTCACCATTGCCCGGGGCCTTGGGAGCCGCCTCGGGGAACTTGGCCTCAATGGCGGTCAGGGTGCGCTCGATCTCCCGGATCTTCTCGCCTCCCTGGCGCAGCAGCTTCAGCTCGTCGGCGGTAAACTTGTCCTTGGCGGACTCAATGGTGTCCAGCAGGAAATCACCGTAGTTCTTACCGTCCTCCTGCATGGTCATGCCCTTGTCGGCGGACATGAACACCTTCTCCCAAAGGGACTGGTTTTCCATCAGAATGGCATTCTCCTGGTCCATCAGCGCCTTGTACATAGCGGCCGCCTCCTGGGCGTTCTTGGGCTCAGCGTTGGGCTTTGTCATGTCGTCGTTGCCCTTTTTGCCGCAGGCGGCCAGAGAGAGCACCAGCAGTGCAGTAAGCAGCAGCACCAGAATTCTGCCGGCAGTATTCGTCCTATTCATTTTCATTTGTTTGTTTCCTCCTTGATATTGTTGTTTGTCTGCAGCGTTTCCGCTGCTTTTGTCTTATCTTTACCGTCTCCGAAGCCATAGCGGAAACACACGGCGTTTGTGGGACAGGCGCGTATACACATCCCACAGCGGATGCACTCGGTGTGGTTGGGCGTCTTTGTCACGTCCACATCCATCTTGCAGGCTCTGGCGCATTTCCCGCAGGAGACGCACTTGTTTTTATCCACCTTCATCTGGAAGAGGGATACCCTGTTGAGCAGTGCATAGAACGCTCCCAGCGGGCAGAGCCACTTGCAGAAGGGACGGTAGAACAGTACGCTCAGCACGATCACCGACAGTAGAATGCTGAATTTCCATGTAAACAGCTTGCCCAGCGCCGCCCGGATGCCGGAATTGGCAAGGGACAGCGGGATGGCCCCCTCCAGCACACCCTGTGGGCAGAGGTATTTACAGAAGAATGGGTCGCCCATGCCAACATCGTTCACCAGAAGCGCCGGCAGCAGGAAAACCATCACCAGCAGCACGGCGTACTTCAGGTATGTCAGAGGCTTGAGCTTCTTTGTGGAGAGCTTCTTTGTAGGAATCTTATGCAGCAGTTCCTGAAACCAGCCGAAGGGACAGAGGAAGCCGCAGATAAAGCGCCCCAGCAGGACTCCCAGCAAAATGAGGAAACCTGTGATATAATAGGAGAAGCTGAACTTGGACGAGCCTACCACCGCCTGAAACGCCCCGATGGGGCAGGCCCCGGAGGCCGCCGGACAGGAGTAGCAGTTCAGCCCCGGCACGCAGACGGTCTTCCCCGCCCCCTGATACAGTCCGCCCTTGAGGAAGTTCGGCAGATGCAGGTTGGTCAGCAGCGTCGCTCCCGCCTGGATCCAGCCCCGGAAGCGGGACAGCACCTGAGATACGCCACTTTTTTTCTTATCCAATGCCCACACACTCCAGACATAATTTGATTGCTTTGCTCAGCACTGTCGCTGCCTCGCCCCGCCAGACGCCGAAGCACAGCATGGCGGCTCCCGCGGCCAGCAGGATCACCTGGGTCGCCGCCTTTTTTACATGGCTCATTTTTCTCACCCTTTCCGATTTTCTGCCCCTATCATAGCGCAGGGGAGTTAAAGTCTCTGTTAAGAAGAAAAATTTAACGCAAACCTTATCTGTTTTTGCTATAATGAAAGCAACACAAAAACGAAGAAATAAAAAGGAGGGCTCTCA
>ENA-OZAC01000330-OZAC01000330.1-human-gut-metagenome-genome-assembly--contig:-NODE-330-length-24425-cov-6.763151_pt1 | contig 24425 bp, 27 predicted proteins | sample MGYA00243298_ERZ653493 | MGnify/ENA primary metagenome ERZ653493 (study PRJEB26926, sample SAMN06165177) | human gut metagenome | biome: ENVO:00009003; feature: ENVO:2100002; material: ENVO:00002003...
TATCCCTCTAAACATAAATGGGAATAACCCCAAACTATTCATCAGTTCTCCCAGGACTTTCGCGGCAGCCGAAGAAGATGTTAAAGTTGGGTTCTTGGAACCGTCCAAAGTACGGAGCCAAGAGAAGGTGTCGGACTGGGGCAACTGGTCCTCAAACTCATCTGTTCCGGCTGCCGCAGCGGCAGCAAATGTTGATATTTCTGATGCAGCGGAAACAATCCGTGCGGAAACTAATTCTGTCATCTCATCGACGGTCACCTGTCGTTCTTTGCCGTTTTTATCCACAGCTTTAAAGCCAACTATATTTTCTAAATTCAAATCACTCATAATATCCAAATTTTATAAAGTTCTTATATAAGTTTTCCACGCTTTTGAAGTGCCGCCAATCGATTTGTACAGCTTCTTCCTGCCACCTTTTATCTTGTACCGGGAAAGGTTGCTTCCGTCATAGTTCACGGGATAATCCAAATTGCCCTCGTTGGCATACGCCTCCATTTCGTATGAGATGGTATAATATGCCGAACTCGCAGGATGGCAGATAGGGTTTCCCTTAACCCACTCGACAAAATACCGCCAGTAGTATTTTACCCATGAGCCGATAACCTGTGCCTGACGCAAGTGTATGGTTTCGTGCGTCATACTCTCCTTACCCGCATAGGTCTGCATATACCTATCTATGTTCTCCTTGTTCTCGGCACGGTATATCATCCGTCCGCACCACATCATGAAACGGTATCTCTTGAAAGGATAATGCTTCATGGGAAGCAGCTCAGGAGTATCAAAATCACCCGGCTTGCTTGAGAACAGCATCTTGATTAATTGCCATAATTCTTTCATACTACTCCCTCTTTTTATCCAGATAATCATTCAGTGAGTCCGCCAGCAGACCGGGCAGCATGGAGGTGGAGCGTCTTATGATATCCACCTCCTCTTCGTCAAGTTCCACACCATCTACAGTCGACTTGAAGATTTTCTCCGCAAGGAGATGCGCCTTCAAGCCCGCTACGTTCTTATATATCCAGTCACCGAAGGCCTCAGTGATGTTACTGGCTATAAGCTTTTCTTTTTTAATCCCATCATAAATAGGGAATTGTGCAAAATTTATTCTCATACTTTATATTTAAATTATCCGCAATAAAACATAACCCAATAATTACCCATACACTTAATGAAGCCGGATGCAAAATCCAAATCAATATAAGACACCTCCTGTCCTCCGGGAGCAGGCAGGATCCGTCCTCCTGTCAATCTTACTCCGCCGCTCATACGTTTGAAGTATATAGTATGTCCCGGAACATCCGGAGGAAGCGTCACTTCTATATTGTCTCTATTAATAAACATCACATTATCATCGTTGTTGTTCAATGAAGCTTTGACAGAGATATTCCTCCAGTTGCCAACTATGCCACGAAGAGAAACATAGCTGTCATTGTTCGGATGAAGGAAAATGTTACCTCCCTCCACGAATAGAGGAATGCTCGGAGTCTTGATGTGCATCCCGATCATGGCATTTGGACTCTGTATGTCAATTCCAGCATCATACTTAATCCCTTCAATGGTGACAAACTGCGTGTTTCCCCCGATTCTTACGTTTGCAAATGTCCTTTCGTTATAAAACTCAATTTGTCCGGCAGACAAATTGAAACCGACGTATTTATTTGTTTCATTTTCATAAAGGATCTTTGAGGACAATATTCCCGAAGCGATGGAGAACGGACCGATACGTCCTTTATCCGCTGTGATTGTTCCTGTAATCTCTGCATTCTTACATTTAAAATACCCGGTTACGCCGTTGATAAGAAGAGTTTCACCTTTGTCATTAAAAGATTTGAGAACCTTGTCTTTGAACATGAAGCCGGCTACATTCGCACCATCGGCAAACAGGGTGTCAGTGGCGATATTCACAAACTTCTGCATAGCTTCCCAATTGGAATCACCGTTGACAGATGTGGGTGCAGCGGTAACGGAAGCGCCGTAATTTTTTACAAGGAAATTATAATAAACTCCCCCTATCAGATATATGACCTTATCCCGGTAATCCGCATTCCAGACGTAAGTCTGTCCGGAAGCCCATACGCCTCTGTCACGGGGAAACGCCCCTGTTGCTCCTGTCGCTCCTATGGAACCATCATTTGCAACACCCACCCCTTTTTCAGCGACAAAATTATTATTCCATGCGTTTGCGTCCGACGCGGATTTATAAGCCCGGACGGCAAACTGGGTGTATCCGGCTGTCGCTGGAACGGATATCTGATTGCTTAGGGTAGCACCTACGTGAGCCAGCCAGCTTCCGTTGTATTTGCGGGCTGCCAGATAAAGCGTGCTGCACGTGCTTACATTGCCTGCCACATTCTGTTTGCAAGTGACAAGGAATCCAGACGGGGATGGCGTGCCTGTTGAAGTGAAGTTGATCACGCTGACAGGACTGTCCAGCCAGTAGGATGCCGACGGTCCGACGGGAGCAACCATCTCCTGCCAGTCCGCATGTACCGTCCGGTTCGCAGATCTGCCGGCGAGGATGTATCCGCCGTCTCTTTTCCTGCGGAGTCTGCCGTTTCTGAACTTGGCGATTTTAATCGGAGGGTTGGAGGTTTCAACCTTGCTTAAGTAAGATCCTCCGGCAAACGATACTGTGCTGTTTTTCGCATACGGAGTGTTGGCGGATTCCCAATGACCTGCGGCTGTGATGCTCTCACCGTCAGCACCATCCTTTCCGTCAGAAAGCATGGGAACGGTTTCAACATCCACTATCTGGTCATTCACGTAAAAGATAAACTTCAATGTCTTCGTAAAGTTTCCGCTTGATATGGCTGTATTGTTGTTTATGGTAGTTTCTGTTCCACCGTCTATGCTGTATTTCAATGTACCGTCCGTTGTGGTGGATATCACGCCTCCCACTGACTTTTGCCTGTAACATGATACGGAAGACACGCTGTAGTTCCCATTCTTGTCCTTGCTTACAGAAGTGGCAGAAACGATTATACTGTATAGCACGGCATCTGAACCGTCCGCACCTCCACGGACCCCGGCTACAGTGAATGATAGATCACGGGAATACTGCTGCCCGTTCTTTGTAGCCCTGATTGTGATCTTCACCGTGTTTGTCGCAGCAAGAGTAGCTCCGGCAGATACCGATATTGTCACCACTCCCGTATTCTTGTCTGTCGCACACAGAAGATTTGTGTCAGGTGTACAGGTGATGCTGTCAAGCGTGAGCTTCTCCGTTCCATACCACATACTGACAGTTGTATTCCAAGTCTGTGAGGATACGACCTTTCCATCTGAAGTAAGGGCTGCATTGACCATCTCGTTATCGAAGTCCGCCATGATGGCATTCTCCCCGTCCTTACTCCAGCGATGCACCACAGCCGGATCACTGAACTCAGACCATACGCCATTTTCCTTAAAACGTGTACAACCCCATTCAACCTGATGGTCTGCGTCCGTACCAAGATAATTATCCGTCCAGCCTTCCGGAACATAACCATCTTTCTGCTGACTGTCCGGCTTTTCAGGGGTGTTATCTATGATATTGCCTCTTGTATATATATACTCATAGCCCTTACCGTCTTTTCCGTCCGATATCATAAGCTGCCATCTTCCGTCCTGATAGATGTAGGTAGCACGATCAGTCGTGTTACGGTATGAATCACCATTTTTCGGATTGGCAGGAGCCGTGGCAAATTCACCCAGGAAGGTGATGCTCTCGCCTTTTAGCTCACGCCCGTCAAGCAACATATCCCAATCCTCGTTAACCTCCCAGTCGGCTGACTTCCCGGCAAGGATATAACCGCCATCCTTCTTCCTTAAGAAATTGCCACTTTTTACACGCAATATTCTGATGGGAGGATTGGAGGTTTCCACCTTGGATATAAAGACACAATTGGCAAGAGTGACCATTGTATTGGCTTTGTACGGGGTCTTGGAGGATTCCCAATGACCGCCACCTACTACGGACAATCCCGGATCACCTTTTTGCCCTTCCGCCACTTGTTTCAGCCATGCCGGATTATCATCTGACGGTTCTGTTGTCGTTCCGTTGTCATCAACACACAACCACAAAGCCCCGTTATGTGACACCCGGTCATAGTAGGCGTACTTCCCTGCAACCCATTCACCCTTGTCCAAGGGTACACGAACCTTGTTCCCCGTTATCTCATCTATCTGGAAGATAAGCCCAGTCAATAAGACCTGTTGCAACACGGCTGAATATTTCTCGCAATCAATTCCGTTAACGGTCATGCCCTTTTTTTTGCCGAACCACGCAGGCATCTGCGCCGGCTCCGGGTCCCAAGTGTTGGCATTGTCAAAGAATGTAATACAGTTGTTTCCGTTGACTGAATCAATAAGTATATAAGTCTGACGTTCCGGGTCCGTAAAGTTACCTGTTTGTGCCAATACCATCTGCTCGGCAGGTTTCCAGTCAGAATGCCCCGGACGGGGAATGACAGTAAACTTCTTGGCAGTATAATCTGCGGCAGTCACACGGAATTTCATTTCTTCAAAACCGTTCAGTTTGCCTTCGCTATTTTTAGTCACAAAATAGGTGGTAAGGATGTCATCAACAAACTGGCTCAATCCGTCCGCATCTGTCAGATCGGGAGTGATGGTGTAGGTTCCATCGCCGTTATCCACGTATGACAATACGGTACAACCACCACCGGGGGAGTTTACCATACGTCCTTTGAAATAGGTTGTACGGTTATAGGCTATTTCAGGAACAAACAAACGCTTACGAAATACACCGCTTTCCATTTCAAGATTGCCTTTTTCGTCTATGTATCCACCTAATACGCCGGTAACGAAATCACCGAACTTGGCATATTTCTTAATGACAGTTCCGCCCAGTAATGATAAAAGAAAATTTGTAGAATCCTCCTTGTCTTTGCGCAAAAAGTATTTGGTGAGCTTTTCTATATCAGAATTATCCATGTTTTCTAGAATCCCGATAAATATGCGCCCAATTCTTTCAGCTGTATTCTCTCCTTCTGTAGATGCGTTTCTTACTTGAAGAGCCAGTTTCTTTAATATGTCAACAGAATCGCTCATTCTCCTATTACACGAAAAACAGTTCTATTAGATTTTAATTTCCCTTCACCGTTATAAAGTGGCATACCGCATTCTTTTAGGTAAAGCACGCATTCTTTCAGGTAGCGGTCAGCTATACTACATGCATCGCTATACACCATCATCTTTTCCTTGAATACTGTATGACTGCTATATTCACCTTCCTTGTTCACGAAGCCGAAACGGGATACATTTCCATCTCCATTTTTGACAATACAGGCATAGGTATAATAAGCCAAAGCTACGCGAAGTCCAGTGATGATTATCTTCTTTTTACATTTAGTTTCATAAGTACCTCCGTCAAGCAGTAGCTGGTATTTTTCAGGATTTTTTTTCACGTCAAGGAACAGTTCGTCTCCCAACGCTGATTTGATGTAGATATTCTCCGACTCACGGATGTAGGTTTCTATCTTGTCAGGATCGAGATGTACAGACATTCCGCGAGACAAAGCCGATACCTCATCTGTTGTTATTAGATACTGCTGCATTTCGTACATACTTTAATGGTTCCACACTATAATCATTAGAGGGGTTGACTACTTCATACCAATAGCTGAATATACGGCTAAAGGTACGCTCTATTAAGCGTTGTTGCTTGCTTACGATAGAATTGTAATACTCGAAAGCATCTTCCAAAATATCGCCTGAGAATCCGACTTTACCAATACGGATGCAATACCATGGCTCTTGGCCATAAGCTGAATAAATACGTTCAACCACACTTGCGTCAGTAACGGTAAATTCTTTGTCGTAATTTTGTGAGTTCAGATTTATTATTTCAGGTTTTTCCTCATCGCTTTCTAAAGTAACTTCCATAATCTTTCCTGCATTCGTATCACCTTGCAACTGGATGAGTGTATTTGAGAAACTGTCGTCATCATCTGTATCTTTTACTTCGTTGCCTTCTTCGTCAAAGGTTATGTTCGATCCCTTTTTGGTGAATACCATAGCGCCAGGGAAGAAATTATTTCGTACATTTCTGTACTTGACATTGGACAGCCCTTCATCGGTACTCATTTCTGTAGCCACCCGGTCACCTTTCCCGACAGGATAAGTATTTTTCCCGGCCATTGACACCCATAGGATTTGACCTTTGTAGTATTCAATGCCTCCGGCTGCTTCTATTTGAGCCAGTATAACATCTTTTTGAGGGTTAAAAACATCTATATAGTCGATGTTTTCTTTCTTGACCTGCAGAGCTTTCCCTTTACGTGTCTTCTTTCCGCTCCAGTCTGGATGTACTGCTATTTTTGCCACATAACCGTTTTCATCTTCTTCTGTCAGACGGCAATTTTCAAATGGTACGTGCTGCATCTCCACTATCTCACAGAAAACATTGTAGTTAACATGGATTGCTATTCCATTGAGTTCGGACATGTCTTTACATAGTAACATGTGCACATCATCCAATGTGTCACCTTTTCGATTGACTACATATTTGGAAAAAGCAACCTCACGGAATCCGTTTCCTTCAATGAAGTCAGCGAAACGGTCTGAGCATTCAGATGCAGTAGAGCTTGCAGCAATGATATTCTTTAATGTCTGCGGATATAGGTTGTCCTGTCCGTAGGCTTGAATTCCTAGATTTTGTAAATAGCTTGTATCAATGCGGTTACTGCTTTTCTTTTTTAGATCTCTTACTCTCATATTCGCGAGGTTTACGTTCGTCCTTTATTTCTTTTATTCAACTTTATCTTCGCCTTCTCCATTCATTGCGTTCACAATTTCAATGGCCTTGCTTAGATGCAGATTCAGAACTTTTTTACTGATTTTCTTGCCGTTGATTTGGAAATCTTTCAACGTGTCAGCCACGGATTCTTCAGAAACTCCGTCTTGTAATGATTCTACCATTGAATCAAGCAGGCTTTGATTGTATCCACATTTGTTAACACGTTCTTTCCAGTCCGTAGGTACATGGGCGAAATAAATTTCACCTTTCGGATTTTTGGCAAGGTACTTTTCAGCAACTTCATCAGTGAGGTTGTCATTAGTGTACATTTTATTGCTTCCGAACTCCGGTTGAAGCAGGACACCATTCTTTAATATATAATTACATTTTTCTTTCATACGGTTATTCTTTTTGATGTAAACAGTCATTTCGATTACAGCATCGCGATAGCAGTCGTTACACGATGTCTTGGTGAATTCTTTTCCTAATACTTCCTTGTACAATCTTTCTATCTCCGATTTATCAGAAGAGGAGTAGGAGGGAAGTTCTCCTAGCTCCTTTAATTTATCAACCACTTCTTCTAACTCCATAATCATTCAGTTGGTTTTGTCAGTGTTTCAACAAGCGTTTTTGTCGCATCGTAAGATGTTTTGTACAAGAATAATGCTGATTTGGGAACCTTGGTTTCTTGCAAAGAGATATTCCATCCCCCTTCCGTTTCTTCGGAATACTTGTCATTGCCGATCTCTGCGGCTTTCAAACCTTGGTAGTAACCGTAAACCTGGAAAGCTGAATCTCCCGGATTTTCGGTTTTATTTAACCCTTTGGCTTTATTTTCCAATACAACGACAAAATCACCGTTAGCAAGCCCGTCAATAATGTCATTGCATACATCGGGGTCATTTGCTAATACAACCATGTTCACTATGTTAGTAAACGTGTTACGATAGGTTCCTGTTGCCAAGGTTGTATTGGTACCAGTAAAGGGGGTTGCACCGAATACCTGTACCTTGTAACCTTTTTTACCTGTTTTCAGTGCAAGAGTTTCGATCACATTCTTACGGGTTGCGTTGAATGTAACCGCACCGAAATCCACGTCTGCGCGATTCATTATCACACCTTCCTGTTCCAGCCCGGGAACGATAGGATCATCGCACGATGGTGCGATGTCCTTTTTGATTGTTATATCACATATTGCCATATTTGCTCTTTTTCGTTAGTATGCTACCTGTACCAACTCATCTTCGCCAATCATGGAGCCTAATTTTCCTGTTGAATAAATGTAGTTCTTGCGGGCTTTCTTATCAAACCAGATATCCAAGTCCGACATCGGTTCGGTGCCCTCACATCCATACATCAAGTTCTCAGGAGAACATAAAACAGCACGATGCGGTAAGTTAAGTTTGGTTTTGTTGTTCTGATAGGCTTGAATAAATCTATCCCAAATGGAACATTTAACGATGGTTGTTCCATCGTATTTGCTGACCTCTACACCGTCAAATACAACTTCCCAGGGCATGATTACCTTGTACTTTTCTTTCATATCGTGAGTCAGAGCATCGCACATTGACTTGGTGGCGAAAATTGCGCATCCGTCTTTTTGGAAAATCCGGCTGTCGGCATCTTGCAACATCGCATCGAATATTGATGTGGCAATGCCTGTTTCTTTCATCTTTGATTTTTGTAATGCATATGATTCTTCTGCGTTGGCTGCAATTTCAGTGTGCTGTTCGGCATTGTTGGAACAGATGGCAAACAGACGTTTGAAAAAACCGTCACATGTTTTAAATAGTTCGATGTTTACTCCGTCAGTGATTTGACCACCTCCAGTGACAGACGCTGCTGATTTATCTCCAAACCATGTAAAACGCCACATCATTTTCATCATAGCTTCAGACAGCTTCGGCAGTACAATACCGTCCATATATTCGGTCGATGTCAGGTCTCCTATATTTGTTCCCGTTTTAAGGCAGTACTTGGCAATGGTGTTTTCCAAGTCTGTATAGCACATTTCCAAAGGAATTTGCCAATCCCCGATTTCCCATTCCTTTTGGGCGGCAGCGATAGCCACTTTTTTATATTCAGGGTCGCATCCGGAGCCGGCTACTCCGATATCTTCCATTTCACCGATAAAACCTGCTTTTTTACCGTTAGTCACATTGGGCATAAACGTCATAAAACGCTCCATGTCCTCGTTTTGAAAGACTGTTAACTGAATAAGGTCTTTCAAGTCTTTTACAGCCTGATTATCAGGTGTAAGTTTGTCAAAATCTAAAATAGGCATTTCCCCTCCTTTTATTACTTGTTGTTTCTTTTTTCTCTTTCTTCACGAAGTTTTCTCTGAATAGGCGTTTCATTTTCTTCTACTCCTTTTATACCCTTGTTGAACGTTTGGGTACGAGCTGACACTTTATAAGTACTACAATGTTTTGCCAGCCAGTTTTCGCCCCCGGCCATACGGACTGCGTTCAGAATCTTGTTGTCCTCAATGGTACGGGCATTCGTCTTTAGAGAAGCATTCTCAGTTTCCAACTCTTCTATACGGGCTTTTAAAGCTTTCACTTCATCCTCTTCCAATTCATCAGGATCTTTAATTTCTGTAATAACGCCATCTGTCACAATGATAGTCTTTCCGTCAGGCATGACATGTTCGCCATCGGGACTTGCTGTATCTCCTACTTGGGGTTCACCTTCATCTCTTTCCACGGTAAGCGTGTTACCTTCGGCATTTGTCAATTCCATAGATACGACCTGTACGTCTTCAATTTTTTGATAGCCGCATTTGGCCAGCAGCCTGTCTATGATAGTCTGCTTCACTGTTACTTCTTTTTCTTTGTTCATTTTTTTGTTATTAAATGTGTAAGTTCTCCCTTTGGCAGTTGTAGGCATAAGAACGGTCGTGATAAAACCTAATTGTTTGGCTGTTTCACCACCAAACCAACCGGCTTTATTCATTTGGGCTTCGATAACTGAGGCTTCCGATCCTGTGCGTTCTACATACAAAGCTAGCATCTTGTTTTTTTCACTCTCCAAGTTTGATTTTATTGATTCTAGGGTTTCAAGATCAAGGTCTCCATCGTATGAAGCCATATAAGGCTTGTGAATAAGAAACTTTGCATGTGGATAAGCAAAACGTCTTTCTTTTGCAGCGGCCAATAATATCACGGTTGCCATGGATGCACATCGTCCTACTGCAGTACAGCTGATTTGCTTTCCTGAAGCACGTAAGGCGTCATAAATGGCATACCCTTCAACGGCATCACCACCGCATGAATGTATCTCAATATCAATAACGTGGTCATTCGGATCTATCCAAGATAGGAAATTTTGAATATCGGGAAAAGACAATCCCTCTTCACCAGTTAGATACCAATTTTCCATTTTGTCTTTATCCGCAACAATATCTTTGTTGATGTATAATTTCGCCATATATAATCTATTTTGAAGCAAAGGTAAAAAACGGTATATGGCTATAAGAATTTCAGAACATAATAGCACTGACACGCTTTGTCAGTAAAAAAATAAGGGGAAGAATAATCTTTCCCCTTATTGAATTGAAACGTCAACGGACAACCTGTCAATGACTCTATAGATGGTCCTTTCTGAAATGCTGTATTCATCTGCCAGGTACTGCATGATATATGCCTTTTTATGACCTTCAGCCGTAAGACGGGTGTAGTCTTTATACATTTCTAGGTATTTAATATCTGATGCATCTAATGACATTTCAGACATTATCCTAAGAGTGTTCCTGTTTATATATAATAGTTCGTATGCTTTCATAAACTACCGCTTTCTTCTATGTATTTAATTCTATTCGCAACTGAAGTAAACTCTTCTACAGAAACGACAGGGGCAGGAGCCATCATCATTCCTTTGGCGACTGCTCTGGCCAGCATATCTTCGCCTAAAGTTTGATTATTCGTTGCTGTTACATTAATAGGTACACCTCCACCCATCATATTGAAGGATGATAGGATAGGGGCGAACATGGACGTAGCTTTGGCAGTTATAACGGATTCTCCATTCGACAATTGTGCCGGAATACTGTCGCTCGTTCCTGTCCCCGGTCCTGTAACCAAACCACCTTCTGCAAATTTAGCACTTTTTACTATCTTAACAGCATTTGCAATGTTAGAAAGGATTGTTGCAATACCTGATGCCATTGTAGCTATACCAAGAATACCTTTCCCTGATTCAGCGGATACCATTTTTGCGATCGCCTTACCTGAATTGATGGCGATCTCTGCCAAAGCCAACATTTTGCTTGCCATAGCAAATCCTCTGTCAGACTCCCCAATTTGTTCTGTGAGAGCTACAAGGCCATTTGTCACCTGTTCCATTGCTTCATATTTAGCTTGTTCTATTTCAATCTCCTTATCGCTCAGTTCTTTTTTGGATTCCAGATAAGCATTCTGTGCTTCCAGCTTGCGAAGATTGAATGCTTCTATACTTTCACCTTCCATTTGCTGCAGGCTATCGAGCTCGGCTTTCTTTTGTTCCATCCTTATACGAAGAATTTCCTCTTCGTTATCATATGCTTGTGCGATTTCCGTTTCAAAGCGTATGCGCATGGCTTCCTGTTGCTTGTTGATAATATCCTGCTCATGGGCGGCTATAAGTTCATCCATTTGAGTGTTATATTTAGTTTTGATGGCAAGTTTCATTTTTTCGGTCTGTTCTGTGCTGGAGAGTTCCGCCTCGTATTGTGCCTGTAATTGTTGTATCTTTAACTGATACTCCTGCTCGCTGCCTTCCTTGACCGATTCCAATTGCAGGGATATCATTTTTAAACGGTTCTCCAGCTCTTTTTTCAGCTCCTCATCGGACAACTTGCTAAGCTCCATAGATTTTTGTTGTTCCAAAGCCTTTATTTTGGCGTTGATGGCTTCACGAGCCTTAGCGGTAAGGTTCTCTTCTTGCTTTAAACTGATTTGCAAATCCTCAATCTGCCGGGAATAGTTCAATTCAATCTCTTTCCGTGCTTGTTCTCTCTTGTCTTTCACTAAGGCAAGCATAGCATCTTCTGCTGCCCTTACTGCTTCCAGTTCTGTTTGCTTTGCTTCCTTTGCTTTGTCTGCACCTTCCTGGCGGATAGAGTTTAGGGTGTTTTGCTGCTCTGTCTGACGGGTGTAACTGCTTTCTTCCAATTCACTTAATCTGTTTACTTCTTCGCTTAATTTCCTAAGGTCATCAATAGTGCTTTCCGATATACCGATTTTTCCAATAGCTTCATCTGCTGTAATTGCTCCTTTTTGCATGTCCTCAATGGTCTTAAGGGCTTCCTTTGTTACTTTAGTATATCCGAGCATATTGGCAATTCTTGCTTTCGCTAAGTCTGTTTGGATTTTTAAGTCCTCTTTTTCCATTGCTGCAGCTTTTTCCGCAGCTTTGATACGTTCCTGTGTGGACAGGGTCTGGTCGTCAGCAGCTTTTTTCAGCTTCTCAATTTCAGCTCGGTTAGAGGCACGTGACATGGACAGCATGACTTCCCTCTTGTCTATCTCATTCAAGACTTCTGCCAGCTTCCACGCCTGTTTGGTTTCATTGACTATTTCATCACCGATACCAGCGAATATGGATTTGGCATCATTCCCCGCCTGTTTGAAGTTCCCGGTAAACAGATTCACTAAAGCACTTCCCAACTTGCCTGCCCGGTCTATTAAGACATTTACAGTGGCACCCAGAGCCCCCATTATTTTATTGGCTGCTTCCACGCCCTTCTGTGTTTTGGTGAACCATGATACCAAAGATCCTAAAGCTACAATTAATACTCCAATACCAGTTCCAAGTAGAGCAACTTTCAACAGTTTCAAAACTTTAATCCAGCCGGTTGTGGTGGTCGAAACAGTAAGCATTTCTGTTTTTACTCCAGACAAATAATTTCTTACTCCACCCAAGGAGGTCACCATTACATTTATCTGCTGCACGAACGGGATATTGGCATTGGCGGCTTCCATTATAGCTTCCTTGTAATTGCCAACATTTCGGTAATACCGCTGTGTCTCTTCTTCAGCGCCCTTTAGAGCATCAGTAACCTCATTAATCTTGTTTTTCAATTCTGTGCCGCTAGCACCTTTACGTTCCGCTTCGGATAAAGCATCGTATTCAGCCGTTAGGTTTGACAGTTTGGCACGGAGAGAAACAAGGCTGTTTTCTTGTGCCTTCTCCTGCTTGAGCTGATTTTGCATTGTTTTCGTTATAACACGTATCGAATCATTACAGTCGTTGATATAGGCTTTAGATGCCGCCATTTCTTCATTGTACTGCTGCCTTTTTATGTCTCCAGCCTTTAACTGTTCCTTCAGTTTCGCCTCTGCTTCTTTGGCTTTGTCGATTTTTGTCTGATACTCGGCTATAGCTTTGATAGCCTCATTATAATTCACTTTGATATCAAGTATCTTTTCTACTTTGTCTGCCATAATTTTAGATGTCTAATTGTAATAATTCAACATTTGCTATTCCTGTATTTTCTGCTGTAACGGATAGAATTGCATAATATTTCCCATATTGGGCCAGATATGCTGGAGTGGTCATATCTAAGTCTCTCAAGTCTTTTTCTGTTATTTCTATTTTTTCTTTAATGATTTTGGGGGTATACACTGCATTTTGAAAGCTTGTGTAGAATCTTTTTATGATATCTGTGAACGACAATTGTGTGAAGGTTCCATTTGATAGACCTCCATTGTTTTCCTCGAGAAGTATTCTTGGTTGAACTTTTTGCAGTTCAGCCTTTCCCTCTCCGTCATATTTGTACAATCGTATGAATGCTGTAATTCCTCTCATGTCGCATCCTGCAAATTTCAACTCTGCCATTTCTCTAGACTTCTCTAATGAGCTGATCAAGCAAGTAATTTCTCCACTGTAGTTGCCTTTTACCGTATCATCGTCTTTGTATTTAAGTATATTTCTTTGTGCAAAGCCATCGATAGTGAATTTCATTTCTTTAGGCTTGTTGGCCATATACGATGCTATTACCCGTCTAGTCCAATTGTACGCTTGTTCTTTTTTCTTTATGATATCATCGACAGACATAAATCTTATAATGTTCGTGCCTTCAATAGGATATGCAAATACGCCTAGCATGGTAGATATTGCTTTAATAAAATCAAGCTGTGTCATATCTGGCAAATTTGGTATAATGGGGTAATGACCATTCCCGTTAAGAATACTTTCGTCTGGTTGCTTGGGCGATACAAGGCTGTTTTCCATTCTTAGATTTATGATTCCATCTACACCGTTTGATACGTCTGCAATAAATCCGATATTTGTGAATCCAAACCGGATATCTGTACCTTTGTTTACTGAGTCAGACTCTACACCTTCGAACTCAAACGTAATATTGTAAGAGTTTCCTCCATTGCTTATTATATCCGTATATCCTATGTTGAATATTTCATTGTTCTCTCCGTTCTCAATATAATAAGCTATCATGGCTGCATTGCTGGGATAGAAAGAAGTTAAAGTATGTATTGATACTTTGCCTGAAGCATTGAGCTTTATGGAGTTTCCTTTTGTCTTTATTCCACTAATGAATGTGCCTTCGCTTAGCGAGCTTTTATTTACCGTTCCATAATATGATGAATATTCTTTGTTTTCGAAGTAAAGTTCAATAGGCCCGGTTCCTTGGTTAAGGTAATATTTTGCATTCAACCACAGTTCATTCTTTTGAGAGAATTCCAACCCGTCATTTCTTGTCAGCAATGGGATAAACAGCTTGTTCAAGACTGCTTGCTGTTCACTTGGAAAAATGAATATCACATCATTATCAAGTGATATATGTTCTAAAATCCATGTTGCTTTAACTGCCGGATGATAGGGTAAGTCTTTATCGGCTGAACGTATATTGTAATTTACTTTTGGGAAAAAGAAATCTCCATGACTATCATATTGGCTTACGTTCTTTCCGCTATTCCATTCGATGTAATAATCAGGAAATGGATCATTCCCTTGGCTTTCATAATGCCAACGTTCTTTTAAATCTTGCAGTTTTTTTTCTTCATTGGCAATACTTGAAAATTGTGTTGCGTTTCCCCATATTAATGCGGTTTCAAACACATCAGACGTGCCTATCAAGTATATTTTTGCCCCTTTGATAATTTCTACTCCGTTTCTTATGTATCTAGCGTCAAGGTAAAATGAAGCAACGGAATATTGGCAGGATGGCAGGTCTGCGTGAAGAAATGCAGACTGATTCCTCACTGTGTTTGGAAGTTTAATAGTGTAGCTTGTGTTACTTACAATTTTGCCTATATCGGTGAATATATTATTCTTGTATTTTAATGTGATATTGGTGCTGTCGTCCATATCTACTAATTTGTTGTTGGCACCGACATATAATAATTCATTTCTCATAAGCTCTGCACGTTAGTTTCAGGTAATATAATGTTCGCTTCAAAGTCTTGCAGTGATACCCGCTGTTTGACGAAATTTCCCACAGACACATTTACGGCCATCCATCTGGCGTTACCGTTATCATCATAGCCCATGAACATATCAACAACAGGAGATGTGGCCATTTGGTAAAGGAAGTCATAAGTTATGCTGTCTATTAATGGAGCGCATACGGGAAGTGTCGTTTCTTCCATTTTCCTTTGCTTTCGTCCGCTACCTCCATGGTATCCGTTCTTGTAACTGTAATCCTGCATATTGTTTCTGATGAACTCTCCGTCATTGGATACCTGCGAAGTCTCGTCTCCTTGCATGAATAGCCAGTAACACCACATTCCATGGCGGTTGATCCATCTCAAGTATATTCCACAGTCTGAATTGTCAACCTTACAAGTGATCTTTGTGGCCATATTGAGCAGCCCTCGGAAGGTGAAATCAAAGGTGTGGTCAAAAACAGATGCTGCCGTATTACTTCCAGGTAGATAAAATTCCACCCTGTCTGAAGCATCTATTCCAGCAAGAATGATATTCCATGCATTTTGTCCTGATAATGCGATAGGGGAGCTTTCGGAACCATCTATAGTTACTTTTACATTCCCTGATGTTGCAGAGTATAAGCCTACAGAGAATGGGTAGTTTTTGAACCATGTCAGCACTCGGCTTCCATTATACTGCTCTCCAACCTTACTGGCTCCCCACAATATGAATACGTTGAACTGGAAGCTGTTTTCAAGTGTTCCTGATTCGTTATACATATCAAGCTCTATGCTAAACAGACGTCCTAACTTACTATCTTCGGCGTGAGTTGACTTGTAATCGACTTCTCTGTATTCGTCAAAATAGCTCTGCGTATAGAATGATAGGTCAAAGAAGCAGGAACCACCGAACGTCGCTCTGTTCTCTCTGTCTGATGTGGCTGTGGTGGTGTCCGTTACCGTTGCAGTAACAGATTGATAGTTTCCGCCAAGGATATTTATTATCACAGGATTAAAGCAGAATCCTATTTGGTCAGGATATTCAATTGTTGTATTATCTATCGTATGTGTTCTCATTGTCGAAATTCAGATTTATATGTTCAACTTCTGTTTCATATATAGCCGATACCCTGCTAGCTATATTGTCCACGGTATTTTCTAGATCACGGGAATAGATTTCCTCATGTTTTCTGTTTCGGTATAGTTCCGTTCCTTCCTTGGCTATCTTTCTAGCGACAAGGTAGGCGAAGGAATCGGGCTTCTTTACTTGTATACCCTTATCTTCCACCCATTGGCGGATAATCTTGTAAAATCCTTTCGGAACGTTCCCTGGTCCACGTCCGGTTTCTAGTACAGCGAATGCCTGCCTGCCCCACAAAACGCCTCCGTCCTCCGACATTTCTACTTTCAGACTGCCCTTTGTCCTTCCACTGGCTACTTGTCCGGCTGCTTCATGGTTGGCTATAATTCGCTTGCGTAACGCTTCCAGCTCTTCACCTATTATTCTTAGGGTTCCGGCTTTAGTTTCTGCTGCCATATACAATCTCTTTCACGCTCTTGTTGCAAATAACAGTACCCATTATCTCTTCTAACTTAAGTTGGATAACTATTCCGGTTACATTAACATCCAGCTTGTCATAGAAAACAGAATAAGGGATATCTCCTGATATTTCTTTGAACATCCCACTCCTGTTCAATAGCAATATGAATTCTTTGGCTTTATTCTTGCATCCTTCTATCACTGCATCATTTTCTGTGCCATCAAAATCGAACTTGGTTTTATCCATGAATGCCATCATACAGTTAGGGCAGTCTCTTAACTGCTGTCTGCCTAGATTAAAAGTTCCGCTTACAGGAAGGAGATTAAGCACTGCCGGCAATTTAATCTTGTCCAGTCTTATATTGGCTGTTTGCCAGTTGTCAAAAAGGTAACTTACACCCTCCATGGAGTCTACTATCTTTTTAATTTTTTGCTCTACCGTCATTTCTTCTTACTTAATATGTTTCTTAATCTACGTTCGAATCTTACTCTTTTGGCGTCCATGTCAAGACATTTATATACTCTGACCCATGGCACGCTGTCTACTTCTGCATGATCAGTGATACCCATGCGCTGCGCATAGTAATCAATCATGCCGAAAGGTCCAAAATTTAGCAATTCGGATCCTGCTTGCTTCTCTTCGGGTGTGGGTGGTACATTAGTCGACGCGAATAGTTTATTTATTCGTTCAACTTCTTTGGCCACCCATTGTACGAATCCCAGTACATCGCTAGCTGGAAGTTGGGATATATAACGTTTACTCAGCCCCATCAGTACAGTACAGGGAACGAACAAGATATCGTGTTCTGTTTCGATGGATTGCAGTTGCATCAGTTCTCCCATATTTATGTCGTTTAGGGTATCTGGTGTCTTATACTGCCCTAGTTGATAAGGTTTTCTCAGTTCATCCAACTTGGTTCTAATGACCTCGGGTTCGGTGGCAATGCTGCTTATTGTCAAAAATTCTTTTACTGTCATATCTTTCCTATTTTTGCTTTTGGTCGTTTGGGTGTTGGTTTGATGCGGAATATCATTGCCATTATCAGCATATCAAGGTAATCTGTGGAATGACCTAATATTTCTTTCATTTTTTCTTTGCTGATTATTCCTTTCTTCCGTGTGTCTGCATCAATATGTGCTTGTTTGAGAACTGACAATTCTTCAATGATCCGTTCTCGCTGTGCTTCCGTGCATACGATACGAAGCAATCGATTGTTAATCATCTCAGCCAGTTTGAAGGCACACTCTGATTTCAAATTGTCAAATTCAGGATTAATAGGTCGTGCTCCTCCATGAAACTCCTTGATACCGTTCAGATAGCTTTCAAGATAGTTTCCCAATCCGTCAGAGTCCGCAATCATCTTACTACGAGGAATTGAGCATTCTATCATCATCCGCTTCAGGTCTGTTTCAATGGATTTTCCAGTACTGTATTCCTGATCCAGTTTGATAAAACACACATTCCCTTTCCAATGACCGGCGATAAATCTGTCTCGTCCCTTCATTGCAAGGTCTGCAGAACCGGTAGATTCACCTGCAGGAGCAATGAACTCATTCGTGAACAAGTCACAGATAGCGTCGTAGTTACACAGGGCAGTCGGGTCATTATCATACTCCCAATTGCCGAAATATAGGCGTTCCTTTGTTACCCGGTCTTTTGTGTTTCGAAGACTTTCGATGTAGTCTTCTGTTGCCCAAGGATTATCCTGCACCAAAGCTTGGATAAATGCATAAGGAGCTTGTAATTTGTCTTCTTTCCAGGGCTTGTAGAATTCACGGTATAGCCAGTTTTTCTTCGGGTTGCAGGTGATAAGTATCTTTCCGGGTACATGGTATACATCGTTCATGTGGCGGCCGATACGGGTTTTCAAGACTTCGAAGGCAAGGTAGTGCACTTCACCAGCTTCCTCTATCCATCCTCCTGTATATTCCTTAGACCCCAATCGTTCATACATCGGATCTTTCACCGGATAATACGTCAAGTCAATATAAACGATTTCACTTCCGTTGTCGAAGGCTATCCCTTCATTTGTTGTCTTGTATGCCGTGAAGCTGTGAGAAGATGCTACCTTATTGAAGGTCACGGTAACGGACTCACGGCTATCCTTCAAATTATTTCGGCCAACAAACCAGCGAGTACCGGGAAGATAGTAGGCACATTGCATCAGCCATTCACAGCCTAGCCATGATTTACCACCACCTCCGGCACCACCATACAATAAAAATTTCGTTTTGCTGTCACGAAGAAAATTGTATGCCAATCGCTGTTTTAAGTTAACCTTTTGCTCCATATCACTTCAATTTGTCAGCTTCGGGAGTATAGGGAAGAAAGTCAAATCCGTTGAAGGGTTTGCCTTGTGTTGTATGATCCACTTCCTGTTTGTCGGACAACCCTAGCTTTCGGGCTATAATGTTTGCATTGAAAGCGCCAACACAGGCTCCTTCAAATTGTTGAGTCTCGATGGTTTCTTCCACCCGCGCGATGACGTGCAAAAAATCTTCATCATTTTTTTTCATGCATTCACTTCTGAAGCTACTCCACCAACGTGATGAAGTACCTAGATAGATACATAATCCGGTGAGAGAGTAGGGGCGCTGTGTAGGTGAAACTTCTTGTTGTGTTTGCTGTTCATTAACAGTTTCTGTTCTTTTACCTTTTTTGCGTCTAACAGGCATGGTACGTTGTATAGCCTTTCTTGTTGTCCATGGGTTTTCATCACACCATTGGAAATATTCGCACGCCGCCTCCCATAACGCTTCAGGCGTGGCGAAGAGTTTATCCCTGCCATGCTTGCTGCGTAACATCCAAAACTGATTTCCTTTAGGTGCTGCCATTGTTTATAGTGTTTTAAAGATTGGTATAATTTCTTTGTCCAAATCCCATTTGCGATTATTGGGAAGAGGAAGTGTGAATTCATATTGCAACGCTTTCAGATAATCACTCTTACTTGCGCTCCTTCCGTTGGTTGATGCTACTTGAAATGACGAACCTCTTAACTCTTTTTCTGGGCTTATCTTCATTCCTTTATCGAATATGTTAAAATCCTTTCCGATGTAAGCTGTGTTTAATCTGACGATGTCAGCTGTGGAATGATAATGCTGGAAGTACCATTCACCAAAACGGAAGTTGGCTGTGAAGTTCTTTGCATCAAGAAATACGGCTTTAGAACGATGGTCGTGTGTTTCCTTGCGTTCAGATGATTTCTGGGCGAACAGCAGCGGAATGCCAGACCAGAATATCATTCCTCCGGGCTTGCATAATGCTGATAACGAAAGTAAGACATTCTTTTCATCCTCTTCTGAGTTCACAGAGTTCAACACGCTATCGCACACAACCACATCGTACAGCCCGTAGTCCGACAAGGTCTTGCATATGGAAGCACAGTCTTGCCTGATTTCCTTTTCATCAATGATGTCCGCTCCATCTTTGCGGTGGAAGAATTCAATGGCGTCAATGAGATAGCCTTTTTTCTTCAGTATGGTTGCGTAATCCTTTTGTCCGGCACCGAAATCGAGTATGCGCATATCCTTGGTGATGTATGGTATAACCTGCGTTTCATACAACGTTGAATGGCTACGCTTGCTTGGAACCCCGTTCTTTTGCCGTAGCCGTGCCTTTTGGGCAAAAGACTGTATATAGGTCTTTCGTTCCAGATGGGAATACTCGAACACTCCATATTCCTTAGAGAAGTATTTGAGCGCGATTTCTTCTTTCCCTTCTGGAAGGACATATACAAGTAGGTCCATACCTAATAGTTTTACCGTTTTGGCATATACTGTTGAGATGATCACTTTCCCGGTATGGTCACATACGGCATTTGCAAACTGGCCGTAACGGAGAATCATTTTCGTAAGGTCAACAACACGTGAGTTGTTTCCTCCTTTGGAAAGAATGGAGATATCTTTGTTGGATACAGTATAAAATCCTTCTGTTCCTTTAGGAAGACTTACATTGATTTCTGGTTGGATTTCCGACAACTCACATTCCGCATAGTTGTGAAGTTGGTTGAACCTTACTTCATCGGTGGAGTTTACACCATCAAGAATAAAGGCTGGAACATGGGTATACCCAAGCAGCTTCATTGTCTTTGTACGTTGGTGTCCTGCCATGATACGTTTATCCGATTGACGTATGATGATCGGTTTGATAATGCCTAATTCCTTGATGGATTTTTTTAAATCTTCTTGTGCTTCATTAGTGAGCAGGCGTGGGTTATATTCTGCCGGGTTCAATATTGATATGTCTATGTATTCCATCATAAGCTAAGTAGATTATTAACAAAACCAACCATTACACCGTTCTCATCCAAATATTCAGAAGCCCGTGCTTTCAGTGCTTCCAGTTCGCTTTCACTGACTGGAATCTTATACCCCTCAAATACTAAATATTTGATATGAGCTCCGGCTTCATAGTTTGCGTTCTTGAGTACATTATGACTGTCTTCTATATCTTCTGAAAAATCTGTCGGATCAGGAAAGCTGATGCCTTCCATACCCCAATTAAGCAACTCGTTACAATCCCAGTCAAACAACTTGGTTATGTCCCATTGTCCGTTGTTAACGTTATCACGTATGATTAGCTCACGTTCCCTTTCCTCGGTCAGGTTGGGTATAAGAACGGTCGGTACTTGTTGCATACCTAGCGATATACAGGCATCATACCTTTGGTTTCCGGCTATAATGATCAATTCGCCAGTACGGTCTGACAGGATGATCGGTCGGGCTTCGAAATAATCCGGATTGTTTCGGATTGACTCTTTAAGTTTGTCTAGCTGTTCATCCGAAATAGTTCTTGGATTGTTTTCCAGTTTCTTCAGTTCCTCTAGTTTTCTGTAAATAATTTCCATAATTGCTTTTTTTGCGTTACAGAAACGAAGGTACTTAATAAGGGAGCTAAGGGGAAAAATGAGGAAAACAAAGTACTGACACGGCTTGTCAATACTTTGTTATGTGTGTTATAATTCCTTTGTTGATATCAATGCCGAATTGCTGGTAAGATAAAGAATTACAGGAAAGTATTTCACTGGTAACCTGTAAAGTCTTGCATTCTTCTTTGATGAACGTTAATATGAAAAGTGGGAAAGATAGATAATGCTTTTTGCAGATTTTTGGAACGGAGTAGAAACGTGACTTTACTTGTTTTCGTTTTCATTTCCATTGTAGCTATCCTCTGATAATCACATATCTTCCGGCGGCTATTTCACTTCTATACTCGACAGAATAGCCCTTGTCTATAAATGCTCTTATGACATTATCGTGCGCCAACTCCGAAATTTGGTGTCTGTCTTTAGCGTCACTTCCAGTATTTTTTGCCCAACAATGAGGCCAGTTATTTCCCCATCCTACGCCATAATGAAAGTAAACACATTCACCTTTCTCTTTGATTTCCGAGAGGATGAAAGATGCAAGTGCGTCTTCCTCGGATTTTCTTCTATTTGATTTTGGTATTTCTATTGTCAACATACTGATTTATTTTTAGCGTCCAACCATTTATCCCGTCTTTCTCTACACGCCTCTAAGGTAGGCGCACAACAAGCAAAGAGTTCACCACTTTCAGTACGGTAGTCATACTGGTACATTCTCACTCTCTTACCTCTCAATTTGGTAGTGTAGGTAGTGTAATTCTCTTTGCCGGGCTGGCATACGCTGCAACCGTTTTCGTTTATTGAGTTCATAATCTATATTTTATTGTGTTGTCTTCAATCCAAACATCGGAAGCGTTCAGTCTTCGCATCGCACTATCATGGTAGACTTGATTTTCTTTGGACATTTTTGCAAGTTCAGTTCTAACTTTTAATAATTCACGTTCTAACCTTAATGCTTTTTGAAAATCTGATTCACCGCCACTACTCATAAAAGGTGTCATCCTCATTTCTCGCATTGCGTCCAAGTGGTCTATAAAATCACTTGTTATCTTTTCAATTATATCAGTGGGTACAGAAACACCGTATTCTTGCAATATTTCTGCCATCGCATCAATATCTTCGCTTTTCATTTTGACAATGGTTTTAATTGATTAAAAGTCCACCCATCTGCCTTCAACTTTTCTAATCCATCTAAAGAAATAGCATAATCGGTATGATATTCAGAACAATCGCCATAACCACCAAAGTAGAAAGTGTCTTTATGGACAATACCAAGAGATTGTAGCTCTTTTACTTTGGCTTCTGTATTGCGCCATTCGCTATATCTACATTCTGATTCTCCATTGTCAATTTCAATAAAATATCCTTCAATACGCCCATAGTTGTCGAATGCCGAAATGCTGATATATTTGGCTTTCTCTACTATCTGTTTTTGCAACCATTCATCTGTCCTAAAATTGTCTTCGGGGTTAATATAAACCTCTTTTATGCCCAACCCTAAAACCTTATCTTTAATTGTTCTTGTTTCCTTAAATTTATTGCCCCAAATAGTGGTCGTATAAGTCTTTTTCTTATATGAATACACGTCTTCTGTATGAAATAACTTAGGGTTGTCAAGAATAAACTGCATCAAATCTGTCTTGCTTGCCCTTAACTCTTTTGCAAGTTCAGAAACAAGGCAATAGTTGGAAGCGTTTGCCGTTTTCAGCAAATCGAATCTTCTTTTTATTTCTGCTATGTTCATTTGTCAAGTAAATTTTTCATCAGGCTATTCAAATACGCCTTAAATTCATACTTGTATTCATTAAAGATTATCTTATACTGACGTGACAGCTTAGGCAGCTGCACATACCCCTTACTTTGCAAGAACTTTGATACCAGTTCAACCTTTTTTGAGCTGTCAAAACCTCTGTCCTTGCACATATTCGTTATGCACACGTTCGCTTTGCTCGATGGTTTCTTTATGACGGGTGCCGCATTGCGCCTGCCATAAACGTAAGTTCTTGGATAACCAACCGCTTCACCAATGTATTCACCGGTAATAAAGTCAAATTCACCGTTAATCATACTATCTGCTATTTCGCCCATATCAATCTATATTTAATATTTCACATTCAATCTTTCTTCACTCGTATAAGTCACTACAAGCCCAGTTTCATCATGTTGTATGGTGATGTACTTTTCACCCCTCTCTATAGTAGAGAAGTCATAAGGGGTTACCATCTTACCTAACACTTTGCCCAGTTGCTTCATCAGTGGGGCTTCAGGGCTGATAACTAAAACTAAATCTGCTTTCATAATCGTGTATATTGTGGTAGCCATAAGGCTACCGGATTAGAACTCAACCAATATCAATCTTTCTAAAGAACCTGATGCTTTCACCCACATATGATTATGTCCGAAACCATAATCGAAAAACAGTTTAAAATAAGAGTATCTTACTATTAAAGAGTTCATACAGCCTCTTAACTCGTCTTCTGACATACAAGAAGTTATTTCATTGATAATTTGAACGAAAAGGTGTAAAACTTCTGGTTCATTATTCAATAACGGTTTTTCTATAACTGCTTTTAAAAATATATTTTCTTTCATATCCTTCTATATTGCGCAGGGCTTTCGCCCTGCTGGTTAAACTCAGTTTATTTCGTAATAAGGTTGCTCGCCTCTAATAACTCTCTTTGCATCTGCAATGCTATCATACAGCTTTGATTCGTCATTATCTATGATTACAAATTCTTGATGAAAGCCATCTTCAAACACTGTTATTATGTGACCTTTGTAACTTACTTCTCTGATGATATTCTTTGCTTTCATTATCGTATATCTTTTAATTGTTATTACTTCATTTCTGATGATGCAAAGATAGTATATCTGTCTCTTATACACATCTCCGAGCCCACGAGACCCTAAGACATCTC